>Ga0209489_107858_pt1 | contig 15335 bp, 8 predicted proteins | sample SiratrowhiteBW_FD_187527 | JGI IMG/M metagenome (GOLD analysis project Ga0209489, IMG submission 187527) | Root nodule microbial communities of legume samples collected from California, USA - Siratro white BW (SPAdes) (version 2) | ecosystem: Host-associated > Plants > Roots > Nodule | place: USA... | reverse complement strand
TATATATATATATATATATATATATATATATATATATATATATATATATATATATTACCTCATTACATATAATCATAAATATATTTATCAATCACATTTTCAACTACACTTAACACGTTACAATCAGACTAGAACTAGAAGCTTGATATCTTCCTAAAAATACATAATATTTGAACTAAAATTATGATAGTTTTTTTGCCGTTAATATAAGAATTAGTAATGTAAGATTGATTGTTGATCGCATTCTCACCCATAATATCTTCATTGCATGATTAGAAAATTAGTAAAGTATAAATATATTTTTTATTTAATGATTCCATCTCTTAATACAAACTACATGTCCCCCACATGTAAATTACTATCTAAATAATCACCAAAGTCATTTGTAAAATTCAATCAAATAAAAAATGACATCTTTTGTCACATATAAATACATTATTCTCAAAGTAATATTGTATACATATATCTAAACAATTATATCAATGCAATCATAAAATAATTATCTAAAATGATTTAAAACATGTGTTAAACCATAAAAAATATTGATTGACTAAGGTGTTAATTTCTTATGGACAATTTATCCTTTACTCAAATGTTGGATTGGACATTTGTAATAAAATTGTCACTTGAGTCTCTAATTAGTTATTAAAGTGATCACATTTTTAAAGAAAGGAGAATTGTCATTACATTTTTTTTGTTTGAATATAGAAGACTATGACTTAAGGAATCATTAATCTTTATCAGAACATTAAATATTGCATTATTAAAATGAAAAAAGATGAGATCGATTGAAATTTCTAAATAATATTCAAACTTAATATACGACATCACAAGCAACCAAATATTTAAATAATCAAACCATATCAAAATAATTACACTTGAATCAAATAAAAAAAAAGAATATTGTTATCTAACCTAGTTTTATTAACATATTTAATTAGATTAGAACAACTTCCTTTACTTTAAAATCCTGCAGTCGTAAAAAAACACTCAAAAATAGAAGAGGAGGTAAGAAAGTCATAACTTACTACAAAAATATAATTAAAAAACAAAACACAACATTAAATATATGCTAACATATATTCGTATTTTTCTATCAAATCACACATGCGGTGAACTAAACTCTTACAAAAGAAACAAATAAAGAACTAAAAATTTGAGGAAAAAACAAGAAAAATCTAATTAGATAAAGTTAACCTAAACTCCATTACCTTTTAAGTGCAGAAAAGGAAGAACCAACGTCTCAAGAACTTAGAAATAAATCAAAAGTGTTTAAGTTTTAAAAAAGGAAATATTTAAAAAAATAAATTATTTTATAACTTAAAATAATTAAAATATCCATTCTTGACTTATCTTAAATCTTCTCGTACTGATAAAAACACGTGCTTATTATTTACACAACTTTTTAAATTTAATTAATCTTTAATACATAATTTTATAAATGAATTAAAATTATATTTTATTATATAAAAATTATGTAAAAAACAACTCGTGGATCAAATGGGTAAAGATATTAGTTGTTGTAGTAATAGCTTAAAGAAATTTTACTTCATCATGCATTGAAACAGAGTTTTCAAACACATAATTTCTAAATAAAAACCAATAGAGTTCTAACACAGTTTCTCTATATAATCAATGATTTCAACATTATCATTTTCAAAACTATTTGTACTAAAATTTAAATCAAAGGTATCTCAATTTACGTAGCTATTTGATGTCCACAATATTTGACAAATTACGACCTAACCTTTTACTGTATGCAGATTCGGAATAGATCTTACCGAAGAAAACACAGAAACCAAAAACTATTTTGTCTTCAAAATTTATTGAATGGTTTGAACAGATTGGGATGAGATGGAGAGTCAAAACCGCCGTCTCTAAAGCTCAACAAGATTTTCCACATAGAAATTTGATTGACTAACGTAGGATCCTAAGAATAACTACAAAAACATTTTTGTGGGTATTTTATTATGACTTTGTCATCATTTTGACCATCTTTTGAATTGAAACTAATGTAGCCATCATTGTGTTTCGTTGCCAAATGTTTTTGCTCCATTGTCCCTTGGAAAATTTTCATGATCAATGCATGCAAGAAAATCAGAATCAGCTTTAACCTAGAATTGTATTGTAATTGTAAAATCCCTTCCACCAAGCACTTGTCATTCACACAAACACTATAAATAGGAAACTTGTTAAATCTATTAAAAGAGTTTAGCTCAATTAATTAGACAGTGAGAGACAAAAAAGAGTTTAACCCTCAAAATCAATAAAATTCTTATGATGTAGTACTATACTGACATACGTATAAAATACACGTGCCTTTTAAATCACTTTGGTCCACGGACCTTTAATGATAGGACTTTGGGAGTTTTGTAAATTATATAATATTTTAATTAATTACTTTTATTTTGGGAGTTCTGTTATAAATAACATGTGAGTTTTATTTATATTTATTTTTATGAAATACTTATTTTTCTTTTATTAGATTGCGAAGATAATATACAATTTTCTTCTATTTAGGCAAATATACATGTCTCCTTAATATTTTGTTTTTGTTTGTTTTTTTATTTATTTATTTATAGAGTATTGTCATTTTAACATTGTTACAAACCAGCTTGACTGGGATCTAGTGGATAGACAGGATTGAATTAATAATTAGATAAAAAAATGTATTTGATATATATAAGAAAAAAATCAAATCATATCTATATAACTTTTGCAAATATTATTAAAAATAAATAAAAGAAATAAAATAACTAATTGAGTCATGATTTATATTTTATATATTTTAGAATACATATATTACTCTAATTTTGATTTATAAAAATGAAATATAATAATTTTAGATAATATAAATTTATGTGAATAAAACTTTGAAATGGTTACTTTTGAAAAAAAATTAATCCAATTAATATATATTAGTGTAATTTAATCTCTTTTGAATATATATATATATATATATATATATATATATATATATATATATATATATATATATATATACACACACACAACTATTTTAGTGTTGTGTTATTCACTTTTTACTTATGAATTTGTATTTCTTAGTAAGAGTTTCATTTTAGATTATTTTTTTATAATGTTTTTAAAATTTAAACTGTAAAATTATAATGTATTTACTTTTATTTTTTATTTCATTAATAAAAAATTTACATTTAAGTTGAATTTATCAAACTATAGTTTACGTAAATTTGGAAGAATTTATATTATGTGAAAAAAATATAATACCATGCCAATTTAACCAAAATAGTAAATAACATATAATTATAAAACAACTAAGTTTAGTAGGGCATGAAAGTTCAAATTATATCAAAGTTTCATTATTATTTCCCTTCACATATTTCAGACTTCTTATTAATTCGTCATTTTCTAATTACATATGCTATTCTTCAATCTTAGATCTAAATTATTTTAATAAATGTCATAGGGACTTTTATTCATTTGTTTTTGTTTTTTCTTTCACTTGCCACCATTTTAACAAAAATTAGATATGAACAATCACCATTAAGGTACATATCATTGAATTTAATTAATTACTACTGCATCCAGGATTAAATACGTATATATTATATAGAAATATTTAATTGATTAAAAATATACTTATATTTAAATAAACTTGAATTAATATTTTTTTATTTAGTGCTTATTAGTAATTAAATTTAGTATAATTGAGAAAAAAATACTAACTGTACTTGAATTTTTAAAACATAAATTATCTTGACAAAAAACTAAAACATCTATAATAGTTATGAAAAGGAAGTAATGATAAGTCAGTAGAGAAAAATGACCATATTCATTATTAAGATCAACTGCTGAAACTAACACAAATTATAATAAATATGTAGACCTAATTAATAAAACCAATTTAATTATTAAACCAACATAGATAACAACAACTTGGGCAGTTCAATAGAATGGATTTGATGGATAAAGACTGGTGAAGTTTTGGTCAAAGTTTTTGGTCTTCTTGGTACTGTTCCAACTCAGCTACCACTCTTCTCACTGCTTCCTGGAAGGCACCCTCGTCCCATTCACTTCCCTGCATAAACATCAAAAGCTGATTATTCTTCACATAGTCTTTTGGTACACATAGTCTTTGACAGCGACTTTTGGTTTTTGGTTTATATGTTTTTTGTGAGTTTTAATGTGATTTCTAGTATATGTGACGGCAAATACAACATGGAAAATGATATAGTATAATATAATATAATAGTATATTATTTGGTATGAAAACCAAATTGAAACGGGACTTGGATGACATGCTAAAACTGTGACGTTATTTAGTCTTTTTGTGTAATATAATGCATCCAACAGCCACAACCACAAGTTTAGTTTTCTTCTTTTAGGAGGCAACTTTATACGTATGGAAGTTACCAAGTATTCATGCTGACTCATGCATATATGTTCGATGGCTGCCAAAATAGAACCAAATTTTTTGAATTGAATATGCGATTTGTGACATCAGGGATGGTGACAAAGCACACCAACACTGTTATCACAACTGCAGTTTCGAAGCTCCTTCGTTTTAACTTTAAATCATTGTAACAAAATAAATATATAATTTTCCATGGTTATATTCTGATGAAGGGGGGTTCTTGGATCCTGCAAAAAAGAAGCCGCCACTCTTTTCCTCATCATCTATTTCTGATTTTGTGTGAAGAATTCTACTCTCATAATGCAGAGATAGACTTGTCTTGCGCCACCCACTTTTGACAAGTTTGACATAGTGCAAATAGTTACTATCAAGTGTATAAACATTCTTTTATTTGAATATTTATGTCCTGCATGCTGACTGATTTTGAAACTTATCATCTTCCTTAATGAAGCTAATTATATTTTATGAACAAACATTGTCTACTTTAGTATACATATAAAATAAACACTAAAATTACTTCATATACCCCTCACGTATAGCCACTTGCAGCTAACCTAAACGTGCATACACAACTTTATCTAGTTTATGTGTTTTAATACTGTGGACCATCTATATTTATATGTCTGTATAGATAGCTTGATTCAATATAAGAACTAAGTTAATCACTAGGAAAGTAGCAGGTGAAATACTTGACTTGATTTAATCAAATGTGCATAGGCATTTTGTTCTTGTAAAAGGTCTAATTACAATCAACCAATACTCATAACCTTATACTAAGAAAAATATTTACAATATATTATGCATGCTAGCGTTGTTTTCATAACTTTAATGTAAACATTTTAAATATATGCATGCTAGCTTTCTGATATATCGTGTTAATACTGTAATACTATATACCAAATCTTATAGTATTGTCTATTGAACCGACAATGTTAAACAAAAATTATACGTGACAACAGCTTTTATTTGTCTATATTATCTCACACTATTTCATAAATTGTTCAAGAGATAACTATGCACATACCTGAATAATCCTTAATCTGAAGGTTAGCTGATGAAGAGCATTATTCCCTTCAGCAATGTGGGTATTTGCGTCCATGGAAACCAAGCTCACGTTGAGACACCGTTTTAAGAATTCCAATAAGCAGATTGACAAATCAATTTGAGAAACTTGTCCTCTCACATTCACTTCCAAGTTCACCATTCGATCCTGTGAGGAGCTTGATTCGGGTACATGTGAAACTCGGACACCTAATCTTTCATTTGGAGATAATCTAGCCTTGGTTTCTTCAGTTGTAGGTTCTTTGGATGGCAAAAGTGATGTCAATCCCTGATTCCTTTTGCTTAGTTGATCAACTTCAGCCATTAGAGAGCTCAATGTGTCCTTTGCTGCTATTAGTATAGACGCTTTATCTTTCTAACAAATTACACCATGTTAAAATTGAAGGCATTAATTGGAATATAGCACGCATGAAATAATGGCTACTAGTGTAAAGATTCTTTATGTTTTCATCATCTTATTACAACTATGATAAATTTATTAAATTTTGTTATGCTCATCTTAAATATCATATATAATGTACTTTCTGGTCGATTGATTAGAAAACAACATTAACTATGGCTATGTGTTTGAGTTTTGCCCATTGATAAAGCATTGCTTACAAAATAATATTGAATGGATCAATTCAGTACCTTTGTTCCCGGAGGAAGTAGTGCTCTAAGTGCTTGGAAATTCTCGTTTAGTTTCTCACGCCTTCTTCTCTCTGATATCATATGATGCAGCTGGGTGTTAGTGGGACGGGAAGTTGCTTGAATGCGTTCTCTCATTCTCATAAAATTTAAGTTTCTAAAGAATGCAAAAGATCTCTTCATGAAGCTTTGCCTTCTGATATTGGAAGCCATGTTGGGACCAATGTCTGATCTGTAACTCTGGAAAGCACTGGCGTCTGGATGTACCACTGGATCAAAAGGCAAGTTTTGGTGCTGATGAGAAGTTGGAGATATAACATGGAGGATTGCTCTCATGATTGCATCATGTTCACTTTCTGGGGTGGGGAATTGGGTTAGAGGGGCTTGTGCCAATGCCTGAATGGCTTGTTGGTGAGGACTAGTGGCTGTGTTTGGCACTGGCTGCAGTGGAGACACTGTTGCTCCTCCAAGTGTCTCAGGAAAGTGGGGTTGAGAAGTGCCTGGAATACTGAACAGAAGAGATGAATATTCAGGGCTACCTGTGGATATTGATCTCAAAGAAGATGAGGATGATGTAGGAGGGTTTTGATCAATTTGCTGGGACTGTGCACCAGAAAATTCTCCAGGAAACAAACTCCTAAGTGCTGTTTGAATGTCAACCTGCACAGAAAGAAATCAAAACTCAATTAATTATACAACATTATTGATACCTCTTTTGGTATATGGTATTACATATGACATATAGTTGCTCACTTGGGACATATTTAAGAAACCAAGCTCAATTTCTCCTTTGTTACACCCCATGAAAACAGCAGTCTGAGAGGAACAAGGCACAAGCATTATTAGTTATAAGATCCCTGGTTCATCATTAGGAAACAAAAAATACAAAGTATTCTCAGGTTCTTTGAGAAAAAACGAACCTTAATCCTTGCCTCCTGTAAGATAAAAATAAAAAGCTAATCTTAGTAGCAGCCATAAAAAAGTTGCTTAAATATAACTTTGAAGAGAATTGTCTTCCATCAGGAGAATCAATTACCTGAAAGAATTGTGTTTGTATTTCTGTTGATGCAAGTCTTAGAAGTTCCAATCGTTGCAACTCTAGGTAGGGACGCTGATTCCTAAATGCTAGTCCAGGAACACGGCTGAATAAAACAAAAAACACATGTTTACCTTTTCTTAAAAGAAATGTTTGTTTATAGCATTCAAATGCAAAGAAATATATGTCAATTTGCATTAAAAATTATGGAACACAAGAGCTATTCTTACTCATCATTAACATCAAATGTTAAAGTCCGGAACTGACTGAAAAGTTGTTGTGCCACAGTCCCCAAACTAGATCCTGGTTGGTCGTTTCTCACATTGTAGATACCATCCAAGAAGCACAAACGACTATTGATGCCAAAAAAAGAACAGCAAGCCTGATCAGAACTATGACATGCTTATAATCAAAATAGAATAATGTGTGTATATGCATAAATATACTTGGGTGAATTAATGGAATCATATGCCCATAGACAAATGTAACTGCAGCCAAAAGACTGCACCAGAAATTGGATAAAATCAGCCCTGGCGGCTACAGGAAGAGAGAAGAGATTTTCCATGGGGTGCATGGTGGTTGATGCTAATGCTTTTGCATCATGATCATGAGATAAAAGAGAATATGTTTTGTGCCTCTAGTAATACTTTTCTTCCCCTTTCTATATGCCATTTGAATTTACTTTTAGGAAATGCAATCCACTGCTATATGTGTGAGTGAGGGAGTGACTTGGTTTCATTGGCAAAATAAACGAAGAAATAACACAGATGCTAGGTTTGGGAGACAAAATAATCTTCAAACCTCATAAATAATTAGCCATTGAAAATTTCAAGATGTGTATTTATTTCACGTGTGAAAGAGAGAATGAATCAAAGAGAGAAAGGTTTTTGAAAAGTACTAAAGTTGGTTGATCCCACTACGAAGACATATATAAGACGAGACATGATAAGAAATGTGAAACCATGAAGGGAGGAGAAAATAAATAAAAGTAAAAGTGCCCCAAAAAAGAAAACAAATGAAAGCACCACCTGCAAATAGGGAAAAAAAATGTCTTGTAGTTCAAGGGAAGTTAGAGTTTGAAAAGTAGTGTGGCATGAAGCACTGAACTCATAGAAGAAGATAGCAAGAAAGGGAGAAGAAGAGAGGAAGTTGAGATGGTTTTGAGAATGATGGAAAGTGAAAGGATGAAAGAAAAGTAGAGTTGGAAGCAAATGGTGGAAAAATAGCAAAGTCAAAGTCCATGCTTGAATGTTTTGAAAATTAGTCAAGGCTGGAAGGCACGGTGTTTGTTTCCACAATTTCTTTTGAAATTTCTACTCTTCACTATACAGTTTTTTATTTGCTTCCTTTTAGGCCACATATCTGTATTTAGAACAAGAAAGTTCTATCTATATCAGACAGGTCATTAATTGTCTGTGAATCTTTATATTTGATGATTCAATAAGGAACCCTAAAACCTAAACTTAATTTACAGCAGTTTATTCATAAGCAAAATAATTTTACAGCAGTTTATTCATATAACTAGTTGTATTTCTTTTATAATAAAGAGGTATTTGAAATTTCAATTAATCACCTTACTGGTTTTTTATCTTTTTCTTACCCCTCCTCACATGGAAGACTCAATCTTAATTTTTAATTAATGAACTTAAGTGTTAAACTATTTGTACTAACAACTTTTGACAAATACTTGATTGTTTGCACCTTATTATTTTAAGCAGACAAATAGAAGAAAGAGATTAAATCTAAGCCTAATTTTGACTACTCCTTAATTAATAGTTAATACTTCTTATATTATTATAACACCCACTCATCCTTCCTTGTTCATTATAATTTATATAATCAACTATAGCAAAAAATAAAATAAAAAATGCTGTGTGTACCATATATAGATTAAACAAGTTCTCGAAAGAGACAACTAAATCAACCTATTTTTGTTTATCAATGACATTGTAGCGTTTACTAATGATATTGTAACTTTGACTCTGATTTTTTTTAGTTTAATTCGTACTAGTCGCTGCATCAGACTTGTAACTCTCTTAAATTTATTTATTTGCCACTCTATTATTTACCAAAAGACAAATCAACTTGTAGCTTTATTTTATTTGTTAATATATACGAATTAAGTGGTAATGAGATTACTTAAGTTGTTGATATTCACTTAAGTTATTTTGAATATTCAGGTGTAAGTTTTAGAATGCAGCAGCCACGTTTGATTAATCTTGAAAGTGCATGTAAGATTCTGTAACTACCATTAGCTTCTTGTGTGGTGTGGTCCAGAATATTATATTATACATTAAATCAGATTATTCCCAACACCGAGAAAGATAAAAAATAACAAAAACTATAAAAAAAATTCCTGAAAATACTACTGGTCTGTGAATATTGATGCTATATTTGACTGATTGATTAGTTAACAATTAAAAAAGTGGAGAATAAAAGTGAAACCTGATAAGTTAAATAAGCGAGTGAATTAAAAGGATTTAATTAACTGATCAATTGATTAATACATATCAAATAACATAAAACACACATTTTTGAAATAATATACATACAATTAAATTCATTATGTTTCTTGTATACAATAATTACAGAGTGAAGTGTAATTTATAAAAAAATAAAAAGGTGAAAAATGCATAGTGTCATTTGAGTTAAATTTAAAATGAGTATTATTGAAATAAAAAATTAAAATAATTAATTATATAAGAAATAGATAAAAGTGCTACATTAATTTCTAAATAAATAAAGTTTATCATCTTTTGTTTGTATGTGGGAGAAAAATTATCGTGTCATTGTTTAGTATCCTATAGTTGGAGCAAGTGAATTTATTGTTTGTAGTGTTAGTACAAATGCTCTTAGTTCTATTGCTCTTGTTGTTGCTTCATAGATATATATTTTCTTAATTATAAGTGACTGTATTTAATTGTAATTTTGTAATCTTCTATTATTAATTTATATAAAAAGTCTTTTTTTTTAATTTTTAATATAGTTTAAGAACAAATGTGACATGTGACAGTGAGCTTTTAGGTGTCATGTTTAGAAATTTAGATTTAATATTTTCTCTACACAAAATATAGGAACCCACTTTAGCACAAGGTCATCTTAACATTAATATATATATATATATATATATATATATATATATATATATATATATATATATATATATATATATATTAAAGCCTAGTATTGAATTCAACTAAATTAAACCTATTCAAATAATTTGTTTTTAAAGTCGCTCATTCTTCATGTAACTTTTCATATAATTTTTATCAAGTAATTAAATTTAAATTGTGTAATTTTTAAAATATAGTCCAATCAATAAATTGATATCTATAATGTATCCAAAAAAAAAGTGGTAGCAGTTTCTTCACAGATAAAAAATCTAAATGATGGAATTAGTTTAATTTAAAAAGTGTAACCCATTTAAAAGTAAAAACATATAATTAATTGAACTAAAAATAGTTCATTTTAATTTATAAAAATTATTTTTTACATCATTTAATTTACAAATCCAAAAGAAGTGACTTGTTAGCTGTCAACACCCAATTTCGTTTGGGCAAATAAAATTATTTCAAAATATAAAATAGTATAAAATAAAAATAAAAATGTGTGTTATTATTTAAATAAAAAAATAGTTTTGGTTCTATTCTATTCAATAAATAAGGTTTTAAAATAAAATTCATAAAAAGAAATAGTAAGGGAAGTCAGTTTATTAAAAATTTGTTAAAAATAATAGTAATAATAGTAATTAAAAATATATTAAACTTTTCCATTAAAAGAAAACTAAAAAATGTAGTAATTAAAAGATAACAATTAAAAATAATGATAATAATTAATTAAAAAACGAAAATAACAAATAACAAATAATAAATATTAAATAATTAAGAATTAAATAATAAAAACAAAATAAAAATAAATATATATTTAAAAAAAAAAGAATAAATAATAAATAAAGAAAAAAATTGTTTTCAAACTAATTACTTGATTTGCACGTTCAAGAAAATAAATTAATAAAAAAAAAGAATGAGTCAATGACATAGACTCCCATGTTCTCACTTCTTAACTCCACGTATTGTTTTTAAAAAATTAATAAATATTTTTTTTAAATAATAATTTTTTAAACTGCAGATAACAACCCATGTTCTCCACCTAAATAAAAATAAAATTAATAATAAAAAATAGATTTTTATCATTGAAAAGTGTTTCAAGTCTTATTCTTGGGAAGATTCATTGTTAATATTTAATTTTTAAAGAAATTAAAAATAAAAAATAACAAATATGAATGAGTCAAAGAGTAGTAAAAAAGGAAAAAAAAGGAGAGGAGATATATTAGTCAAAGGAAGCAAAAAAAAGGACGAGAGAGAATATTGAGAAGAGAGAAAAGAAGAAAGCACACTGAGAAAGAAAAGACTAGGCACCAGGTATGGTTTTTTCCTTTTTGCTTGTACATTCATTCATGGCATAAAATAAAAAAAAAGCACTCACAATTATTCCTATTTCATCAACATGCATCTCCACGCATAATTCCACAAGGTTTTTGCATTATGTTTTTGCCCTGCATCTCCACTGTACATCCCACCATGAACCTCCAGCACCTTTCCATTCCATTCCAATAATCATCAACTAAACCACCTTCTATGCCATGTTAACCCCACTTCCTAAATACACAAACCAAATATCACTCACGAAAAAAATGCAAGCTTCGAAACCCTTCAGCAAACCCTACAAGCACCACATCTCGACGAAAACGCCCCTCACAAATACTCAAGAAAAGAACTACGTAATAGAGAATCGTAGGAGCGAGGTCAAATCCTTGTCGGGCCCCCTATTAAAAAAAATATATTTTTGTTTGTTGTTATTTGCATTCTATTTCTGTTTTTTTGGGAAAAATAAATATTTCTAAAAATCGCACTCTTTTATTTTACTTGTTTAATTAAAGGTACCGCCTTAGGACGGGTGTTGTGGGGTGCTAGTACCTTCCCCACACGTAACCGACTCCCGGACTCTAAATCCGGTTTTGCAAACTTGCCTTATCTGACTTTTTTTGGTTTTCCATAGTTTTTCCTTTAATAAATTATGGTGGCGACTCCATTATTTTTTCAAAAAAGAAATTAAATTTTTGATCGCCCCGTCGTGATCCCGGTTGCGACAGATGGCGACTCCACTGGGGACTTTTTATAGAGTCAGGCCAATTTAATTAAATAAGTAAAATTTGTGTGGTTTTTTTAACGTTTATTTTTTCGTATTTATTATATTTCTTTTAAAATAATATTTGTTATTATTTTTATTTTTTTGTATATATTTGCTTATAATTTTAAGATTATTAAATATATTGGTATGCCATATATACTTGTTGGAATATTGAACTCTAGGGTAAAAGACATGTCATATATATCTGTCTGGAAATTTTCTGATTGTTTTGCAGGTGGGGGTTGGGTATGCATTGTTCTCCCTTCACACACACCTTTGCATATCATGAGTGGGGCCCTATACCCGGGTCTGTGAATAAACACGAAAACTGGGTGGATGTACGTCCTAACCCAGGTGTGCGAAAACTCCAGCTAGAGTCTGTTCCCTTTATTCTCATGTCCATAAAGATTGTCATTACTGACTGATATGGATGTGTGATAAAAGGGGGCCATAGCTCTAGTGACCTTTATTAGGAATTAGGATAAAACATCCTTTGTGAGTATATTTACATGCCTAGAATTAAGTCTCACTAGGACAAACCCTACTTAGGGCACTAAGGGAGACATTTATAGCTCAATTATCCACTGCCATTCATTACACAAGTATTAAAAATTAAAAAAAATATCAATCTCATCTTTTCTTGCATATAATACATTGTTTAAGAAAAATCAATCTCATTAAAAAAAAAAATTTGTGAGGGTGGGCTGAGAACAACTCTAACTAGGAAAAGACTTGGTACTTAAGCAGTCCAAACGTGACTCACCTCTCTTTCCTGGGAGTTTACTTGGTATACGTTTAACACTTTTCCTTTAAAGAGAAGAGAGAGATTTTTTTTAATACATACCAATCTCATTTTTTTTAATATATTAAATATTTTCTGTTTCAAAAAAAAATAAAAAAAATTGATTTTCGTTAAAAGCCCTAATTTCATGCATCACAATTTTTTTTATTTTAATAATAACAAAAAAAACATTATACATAAATAAATAACATTAATCTCATTTTGCATTGCATATTACGTTTTTTCTAAAAATGATTTTGGAAAATAAAAACAAAAAAAATAAAACACTAAATATTTTTGTCTTACATGCATTAGATATTTTATTTTCTTTTAAAAATGATTTTGGGTATTTTCATTCATTTTTAAAAATGGTTTTGGAAAATAAAAAATATTAATCTTATTTTGCATTGCATATTTTTTATTCCTAAAAAATGATTTTTGGAAATAAATAAAAAAAACATTAATCTCACATGCATTACATAATGTCTTTTCTAAAAAAAATCCTAAAAAAAATCAAAGAAATGGGATCTTGCATCCATTCATACAACATTAAAAGAAAAAATAAAAATAAAACTTCATTCATCAATACATCCCCTGATATTGTAGAAAATATATATATAATAATAATAATTTTTTTTTTAAATAGTTTCGTTCATACATTCATTTTTTTTCTTTCAAGATTAAAAAACAAAAGATTGTATTCATTCATTTATGCATACATTATATATATATTAAAAAAAATCATAAAAGAAATATGGGATTCATTCATTCATTCACCTAGGACTTCATACACTTCTCATGAAATTTATTCTTATCTAAAGTTTCATGTATCATTCATATACTCTCATATAAATATCATATATTGCATTCTTAAAAATATTGTTTTAAATAAAGTCAATACATACATTTTCAAATCTCATCCAAGCAAAGAAAAAATATAGAATTCATTTTCATAGTATTAATCATTTTATAAAAAATAGATTTCATGTATGCATCATGCATTCAATAAACAAAAATGAAAAATATTCATTTTCATCATGTATTCATTTATTCCTCTTCATAAGAATTCTCAAATAAATTTCATGCATATATTAAGGCGCTCTCATTGAACTTATACATTTTTTTTAAAATGTTCACATCAAATAAGAAATTTTAGTCATTCATACATTTTTTTAAAAAAAGGATCATACCTTCTAAAAAATAAACAAAAGAGAAATTTCATACATTCCTAAATACATTCTCTTAAAAAAAATTCATGCATAAATAAATATTAATAAAAAATCAAAACAAAAAATTCAAGAAATAAAAATAGAAGTTTTATGCATTCTCACTCATTAAAAAATAGATTCATATTCATACATGAAAAATAAAAATAAAAAGGATAAAGTTTTTATGCATTCGCCTATGCATTCTCATTTAAAAGATCAAAAAATATAGTTTTGATGTATTCACTTATGCATTCTCATATTAATAAAAAAAGTTATTTGCATTTTCATATCATCATTCAACAATCAAAAATGAAAAAAAATATACATTTCCTACATGTATTTTCATCATGCATTCATTTATACATCTTCATAGAAATTCTCAAATAAAATTTCATACATATGTTCAGGCATTCTCACGACATTTTTAAATGTTGATATTAAATAATAATAATAAAAAAAATCGATCTCATGACATTCATTCATACATTTTCAAAGATAAAATTTCATACCTTCTAAAAAAAAGAAAAATAAACAATAATTGTATGTACTCGTAAATGCTATTTCAAAAAAAAAACAACAACAAAATTTTTAGTGCTTTCAAATTTCAAACATCCATATATATTTGCATATTTTAAAAAAAATCATAAATGAATTCCTAAAAAAGTTTTTGCATAAAAAATACAAAAAAAAAAAACAAAAATAATTGCTTAATTAGTTTGTATTTTTTTTTTGCTAGCATAAAAAAAATAATTATTGACCTGCATATATTTTGCATGCATCATACTTCTAAATATGTATCATACATTTAGACATTCACTACACATCTAAACATGCATCACATATCATAACATACATCATACATTCGCATATGCATCATACATCTTCAAAGGCATCCATACTACATTCTATAGCATAGGAAGAGTTTTGAAAATACATTTTAAAAGAAATATAAAATAAACAAAATAGAGTTTTATGCATTGTTAATGCATTCTCATAAAAAAAAAGAAAAAGTGAAAAATAGAGTTTTATGCATTCTCT
>Ga0209489_107857_pt1 | contig 15336 bp, 10 predicted proteins | sample SiratrowhiteBW_FD_187527 | JGI IMG/M metagenome (GOLD analysis project Ga0209489, IMG submission 187527) | Root nodule microbial communities of legume samples collected from California, USA - Siratro white BW (SPAdes) (version 2) | ecosystem: Host-associated > Plants > Roots > Nodule | place... | reverse complement strand
ATATATATATATATATATATATATATATATATATATATATATATATATATCAATTTATTCTATTTTTTTATAACCATAGTCAAAATTTGTAAATCTTCAATACTTAAAAGGACTTATTTCTTAAATTAATTTCTGTAAATCTATATAGATAGAGAAATATATATAATTCATCTCAATATCTCATTTAATGATTTGGATAAAAATAAGAAATGATAACTAAAAAAAACTAAGAAACTAAAAATCTAACACCATATTTATCAAATAACAACTTTTATTTTATTTATTTATAAAAAAGTGTTTTATTTTCAATTAGTATTTATTTGTTTTCTCTCAGTTTATGATTTTACTATGAAATAATTTTATATTTAAAAATAATTATTGGATTACATGAGATAATAATAAATCTACAAAAGTACACTATTTTTCACAAATGTCAAGGAAAAAATCTCTTACCTTGCCGAAAATAATCACAAATTAAAATTAGAAGTAGTAATTAGGTAAGAGGCTTCTTTTTCCTTGTAATAATAATTAGATAGAGTGAATGACGAACTATGAGGGTAAAACATTAATTTCGCCTTTGGTCATTAACGTTATTAAAAAAAATTTAATGTTTTAGTTTTAACAGTCATCAATTAATAATCCATAAGACCAAAACGGCAAATTTGATCCTTAAAAGTCAATTAATTTAATTTTTGATGAATAAAATAATTCAATCTAAACCAGTAAGGAAAGGTTTTGCATTAATTTTCTTATTATCTACCATGTTTTAGAACTATCTACAGGTCAGAAAAAGTTGTATATTAATTAATTAGGAATAAAATTGATGTTCAAAACTGATTAATTTAACCATTACTGAATAATGAAGAAGGTTTTTATCTTCATGGAAGTGCAAAAGTCAAAATTATATTTCTTTGCTTAATCCAATAATTAATTATTAGCAAATTTCATGATTAAACCATTTATCATTGAATTGGAAAGAAAAAGCATGAAGTAAATTTTTTCCATGTTGTTTTGGTTTATGTAAGTAAAATTTTTGTTGTTACCATAGAAAAGGAGAAGAAGAGAGAGAGAATGGTTTTGAATTCAAAAGGAGTGGACAAGACAAGACAACCTGGATGCAGTATCCACGCGTTGTGTTCCTTCTCCTACAAACCCCATTTCCTTCACTCACCATTCTCAATGATTCCCAATTGCTAGAAAACAGCACTTTTCCCACTCCCAATTTCACTGCTTTTCAATCCCAAAGGTCAAACTTCATCCTTCAATTATACATATTCTATGCATGATTTGTGATTTGGATCCCACAACTGATTTCTTGTGTTTCACATCGATTTCTAGCTTGATTTCATGACCCTTTTGAATTCCATGCCTGTTCTGTTCTTTCTATGAACCTGCTCAGTACAGTTTTAGACTAAAGTAATGACTAGTGACTGTTTTTCTTGGTTTTGTTTTCGTTTGAAGTGGTGCTTGTTGTGTTTCACCAATCTGAAAATCTATCTCAAGGAGATCTCCTAGCTAAAGGGTTATCTCAGTGATTGTGATTGGGTGAAACTGCTTATCAATTAGGATTAGGTGGTAATTCTCTTGGTGACAATCTCAGCATGTCATTGATCCTTTCAGTTTATTGGTATTAGGAGTGTCTCTTCGTTCTAAAAGTTTTTCCTATAAAAAAAGGTTTGAATTGGGGTCAATTCTGTATGATGAGTCTTGTTTTTGCTGATTGGATTTGGAGTGAAGCCTTGTCATGTTCGCTTTTGGTGGCACGTTATTGGTTTTCCTATAAGAGGGTATTCTTTTGCTTTACTATGAAGATGGATGGATTTGAGATATTGACTGAAAATTTTCATTCCTATGTAATGGAGGTGCGGTTGTTTTTGGAACTTTGCTTACAATTGAACTTTTCCTCTTTTTTTTGTTGGTGGGAGTGGGGCGGTCAGATTTATAAGAAACTTCTACTTGTATCTCACTCCATGCTTGTGTGATCCCTCATATATTTTAGAGCCTTGTTTTATGTGTGGCACTTTGCTGAACTCAAAAGTTATTTGATACATTGCATACCCTTTTCTCGCTTTTGCATCTTTTTGAGCTGAGTGAGGAAACAAGATGTGTTGCATACTGTTGCAGGGGTGTTGCAGTGAATTGGGTTGATGTGCGATGCAGAGATCACGAAAAGCTCTTCTGGAAAGAAGGGCTGTAGAGAAGGCTACAAGTGGGAGGAGCTATCTGTATAAAATTTCACTTTCGTTGGTCTTTGTTTTGTGGGGCTTGGTCTTCCTCTTCAGCTTATGGATAAGCTGTGGCTATGGTTATGGAGGTATTAATTTTGTTCTCTGCTGGCTCCGTTTTTAGCTATTGTGGCATGCTGTGTGTGAATGATATTCCTTCTCTACTTTTGATTGAACTTCTTGTTTTGCATCAGTTTCTCTATGTACTCTTTGCTGGGGTAGATCTAGTATATTGTAAAGAAATTATTTGTGGTCTTGGAATACAGATGTTGATCACCTTTATCCCTATGTTTCCTAATAATTCCTTTGTGGTGGAAGCTTTATGCTTCCAATTGTTTACCTGATGGGTTTTCGTTTTGTGTTGTTAAAGAATTTTGTTTGGGGTTATACTTTATTGGTTGTGTTTGATCAGAATGATTACTATTTTATGACTAAAAACTCACCAATTTCTTCCACAAGTGTCTTTGATTATCTGAGGGTGTGACTTAGTATGGAGTCTGTTGACTTGGCTTTAGATTTGGGGAAGACTTGGACTGGACGGGGGAAAAGCTATTGAAGCCGAAATGAAAAAAAAATGCTACTTTTTCTAATGACTGATCTTCAAATCTTCTATATATATATTTGATTTTCTTTATTTTTTTTTCTCTCAAGCAAAATCTGACAATTTCATCACTAAATTTTCAAGCACTTTCCATCATAATATAAACAGAGGTCAGCGTTGTGTGTATCACTGCAAATTTTTTCTGAATAACACCTCGGAAATTGGATACAACAATGTAGTTGCTATAAAATATACAGAAATGTTGAACACTCTAAAGTGAAAGAAATAATTTAAAAGAATGACTTCTCAACGAACCCAAATTCACATTCGGCTTTAATGTAATCAAAGGAACAAGTCCAAAATCTGAACTGCTGATTGCTCCAGCCCACAATTAAATTTATTCTGTCTGAGGCAACTTCATACTGTTATTGTTGAAGAAATGTTATTGTTAATGTTTTATTTCTTTATTTTTGAATGCAAGAAAATCCATGCTTCGTTTGTTTTTCTTGCTCGTTTATCTACTGTACACATTTATTTCTTATTGCATTTATATTTAAAAGCCTTTAATTTTATATTGCTACATACCCTTCATCACCTTGGATGAACATTTTCATCTTGAGGAGTAAACAAACAAACATCCATGAAAAAAACAAAAGAATCCTTTTTCGTTTCATATTTATGTAGCCTATTCTTATTTAGTCAGTTTATTGTCTATATTTAGATGGATGTAGAGAGGTTCCAATTGGTGTATCAAATTGGCATGAAGATGAACACAAACAGTGTAAAAACTCTAACTCTGCTGACGAGTATTTGGCTAAAGAGACTGATGACACCTACACTCCTTCTGGGACTTTCTCCTCTGATGATGCCAAATCCAATGGTTTTATCGTCGAAACACTTTCCAGTGAAGAAAGTATAAACAATATTGTAACCGGTGACAAGGAAAATTACATTTCTCCTAAGATAGAGGAGCATGAAGTGGAGAGATCTGAATCCTCTGTGAAACTTCAAAATGATGTGCACAAGTATAATCACTTGTCTCAGGCAATGCCTCTTGGTCTTGACGAATTCAAGAGCAGAGCAATTGGTTCTAAAATTAAGTCTGCCACTAGTCCGCATGGAAATGTAATCCATAGATTAGAACCTGGTGGTGCTGAATACAATTATGCTTCAGCAGCAAAGGGAGCAAAGGTGCTATCTTCTAACAAAGAAGCCAGAGGTGCCTCTGATATTCTAAGCAGAAACAAAGACAAATATCTCCGAAATCCGTGTTCTTCAGAAGAGAAATTTGTTATTATAGAACTTTCGGAAGAAACCTTGGTAAAAACAATAGAAATAGCTAATTTTGAGCATCATTCTGCCAATTTCAAAGATTTTGAATTACATGGCAGTTTGGTCTACCCAACAGACAGTTGGATATTCCTCGGGAACTTCACGGCCTCAAATGTGAAGCAGGCTCAAAGGTTTGTTCTTGAGGAGCCAAAATGGGTGAGATATCTAAAATTGAACCTTCAAAGCCACTATGGTTCAGAATTCTATTGCACACTAAGCATTGTTGAAGTTTATGGGGTGGATGCCGTTGAGAGAATGCTGGAGGATTTGATATATGCTCAAGATAAGCCATTTGTGTCTGGGGAAGGCAATGGTGAGAAGAGGGTAGCATCAACCCTCATTGCTAACGCAGCTGATGGTGGTGATGTTCAACAAAATACTATCAGAGGGATCAATTCTGATCCTACTTCAGAAATCTCTTCTGACAACAAAGAAGCTGTGACTGTGAACAGTAATGTTCCTGATCCAGGTGAAGAAATCCGTCAACAAGTTGGCCGGATGCCTGGGGATACTGTTCTCAAGATTCTCATGCAGAAAGTTCGCTACCTAGACTTAAATTTGTCTGTTTTGGAGCAGTATATGGAGGACTTAAATTCCAGATATGTCAGTATTTTCAAAGTGTACGGCAAAGACATGGGAGAAAAAGATCTACTTCTGGAGAAGATCAAAGAAGAAATTAGGCGTTTCCTTGAAAAACAAGATGCTATGGTATGATGTTACGTTTCTTCCTGAATGTTTTTGGCAATATCTATGGTTTTACTTTCTGTTCACCTAAAACTAATTTGTTGTCTCTGCAGATGAAAGAAGTTAGTGATCTTGATTCTTGGAAGTCCCATGTTTCTATGCAACTGGATCATGTACTCAGGAACAATGCTGTTTTAAGGTGAGAACTTACAAGCTACACCAAATAGCTTCTCTAACAGCAAAAAAGTACTTTTTCATTTATTTTGAAGGTTAGTTTCGAAAGCTACACCAAATAGCTTCTCAAAATAACCAAAGATTTGATTTTCTTTTTCTGTTTCTCTTTTTTATTTCTTCAAAAGCGTAAACTAACAGAACAAAATTTTTGAATGTGCTTTTCTTAATTCAAAAATATATGTGATTTTTCATAAAGACCGATGAAACAGAGGGCCTTGTCAATGTATGAAGATTATTATTATTATTATTTTCTCAAATAACTTTTTTGTCCCTACATAAAATATTGTTTTGATTTTGGTACTCAATTTTTTCTTACTTTAGTCCTTATTATCTTTTGGTTCTTGTCTTTATTAAGTGATGAACAGAGAATGAAAATGTAGGTTATGTTTCCTATGCAGGTCTGAGGTTGAAAAGGTGCGGGAAAAGCAAGTGTCAATGGAGAACAAGAGTGTGGTTGTGTTTTGTGTGTGTGTTATTTTTTCATTTCTTGCTATATTACGGCTATCATTGGATATGATGATGAGCATCTATAGAGTCTTCAGTTTTGAAAGAACAATAAACTCCAGGAAATTTTGCCTAGGATCCTCTTCCTGGTTTCTCCTGTTACTCAGTTGTAGCATTATCCTTTTCACATTAACTTTATGATAATCCTTTTTCAAGTTAAGGTGTTGCTATCTTCTGCATGATTCTGTTGTTTCATACTTTCATTCTTTCTAGTGTAAACAAAACCATCCTTTTGAGTTCATGTTAGTTATTGAAATTAGAAAAGTTGTTTAAGCTTGCGTGAGGAAGTTCTGTTACTTCACAAAACACCAATGAAAGATAAACAAGTCACGGCATGTAGTGCATGCCCATAAAAGATTAAACCTTACTCTTCATCACGTTCATGACAACGATGTTCAACATTTCTTATATCACAATTATTAAGTCTTCCAATATCTTGCCAAACTTTTTATTTGGACAACCTTCCATCTCAAGGAGTGTGGAAAGGAAATTGTACACACGTAATAAATAACAAATAATTGATTTCATATTAAGCTTAACCATGCATTTAGATTAGCTTACAAATTTTAAGAGAATAATTATTTCTGTAGAAAATTTGAAAATTCTTATGGTAAAATAAATTGTTTGCATATGGAATTTCAAAATAAATTAAAATATAATTTTTTATATTGATGTCACTTGTAATAATCATCCTATCAATAATTGTTAGTTATTATTAAGCTAAAAACTATATTTATAATTAGAATACTAATATTTTTAGTTAAGTACATATAATTATAATTTATGGTTTGACTCACCACAAAACAACCACAACACAATTGATGTCATTTATAAAAACAAAAATCCACTCTCATCTTCCGAAAAAAACAAAAAGCCTTTAAAATTTAATATAATTTCCCGTAATCTTCTCGGCTAAGATGTTTTATAATAAAATAAGTTAAATTAAATGATGAATTGTCGAGTAATAATATACTTTTTTAAAACAAAAAAGTACGAGTACGAGGAATAAAAAAAACGTGAAACGTTTTAATGTATAACTATAGTTTAATTTAAAAAAAAAAATGGATTTTGACAATGATATATTGTAGAAAATTTCTAGTGCAAATAAAAAATAATAATGATAAGCATTAAGGATAAGTTTAGCTCGAAGAGATTAATCCATTAACAATAAAAATCTAATATTTAGAAGTAAAAATGGCTAAATAACATGTAATACAACGAGCAAGTTATCGATTAAATATCAGCCTTCATTAATAATTAAACTAATGTAGATATCTCAATTTATGTCAATTTAAGTCTGATTAGTTTAATCATAAATTTTCAAAATTTACAAAAGGGGTCCTAGAAAACTTATAAGAATTACAAATCAAACCCCTTAAAGATACTAAAAAGAAGTTACAATAGTTTAAAATTGTTAAACCATTTTCCTTGACAAAAAGTATATTTTTAGTGTCTTTAATAGAAAGTTAAAGACATATTTATATTTACAAAAATTTAGTCTTTAAATATAGGCCCTCACAAATTTCCTAAATTAAGAAAGAGTTGAATATTCCTTGAAATATTCTTTTGGATTTATTTTCCCTTTTCCTAATTGCTAGTGTTGAACTCCATGTTTCTTTAATCAATGCCTGCCCACTTAATCCCTATCTTGGATCATTAATTTTTGATGTAACCTTCACACATTTCATGTCCATACAATGGATTGATTACATGAATCTCTTTTCCACAACCTTTGATTTTTATTTTCTTTGTTTTTTTGTGTTTCCCATTCCTCTACTGTATGTACCTACACTTCTTCCCTTTTCCACTTTATCTTCTCAATTTAATTCCATTCTTTCTTTAGATTCTTATCAACTCACCATTCTTTTGGATCTTCTTTGATGCCATCTTCAATAGATTATAAAAAAATAATGCACCAACATATGATGCCTTGTTTACATTTTGTTTAAACTCATAACTTTTTACCCTCTGAACTACATTTTGCTTTTGCATCTAATTCTTCTAAAGACAGAAATAGTTATATTTAGGTATAACAATAGAAAGAACCTAATCAATTGCATGCAAGATATTGTACTATATGTTATCAATTGTTCTTTAACAAAACACATGTTTCAAAAACAACTTTAATTAGGTATGCCTACTTATATAATCTTTATCTTCTTTTTCTAAAGGAAATGCTAGACTTTTTCTTATCCCACCAAAAAAATGCATGAACTTCACATACACTACAAATACCTAGATCCTTTCAAGTAGGCAACTAAATAAATTATGAAGACAAATAATGGAGAATATAGCAAAGGAATAAGGATATTTCATATTTGGTTCACATAATACCTCTTTAATAGTTTTCATGCAAGGAATATGAGATAGGGAATCAAATCAAAGCCACCCATTTCTTATATTCTCACAAGCTTTTGAAAAATGTACATAATATTCCATTTTCTAAGTAGAATATTTTATAAGAATAAAATGAAATTATGAAGAAAAAGAAAGCTATATAAATTGTGCTATCCTTGTCCTATTTCAAACTACAACCATTTCTCACAATACCTTCTTCTACCTGTCTGTTTATCTTCATAACAAAATTTCAATTTGTTTATATGCATTCAGCCATGATTTTTAGTGACAAAGCATGTGCAAGAAAATGATAGAATGATGTCACTGAATTTGTGGAGGTGAAGAGGTTTACTTAGTTTTTGTTGAAACATGGCTGCTGTGAATGAATGGCTAAATGGCTATTTGGAGGCGATATTGGACGTGGGAAGCAGTGTGAGGAAGAAGAAGAAGAATGATGATAAAGCGAAGATTGCAAAGTTTGAAGAAGATAACAAAGATGAGATGGTGGAAAAGTTGTTTAATCCCACCACCAAGTACTTTGTTGAAGAAGTTGTCAATAGCTTTGATGAACATGACCTTTACAGAACCTGGGTTAAGGTTTGTCTAAACTTCTCTCTCTGATTTAGTCACTGAAAATTTGATTAAAATGCAACAAAACCATTTATTAGTAGTGGTTTGAATTCTCTTTGATTTTGGTATCAATGTTCCAAATTTTAAGTACATAGAAGCTATTAAAATCACTACATTCAAGATATTGTATGCTTTGGTATTTAGTGATTTTGTTATTGTTTATAATGAAAAAACACACTTTGATAAGTTAAAAACTAAGAGTGTTTAAAAATTATCATTGATTTTTATTTTAAACTATGAGACATAGGATAAATTCTGTATAGATTTTTTTAGTAGAATGTATATAAAAAAGGGAAGGATGGTGATAAATTATATCTGAATTTCGTGTGGCACACATTTTGGATGTTTTATAATAAAGTGAAAGAAGAATATTTACATAAGATTGTGACCACTTTTATATAAAGGGAGAAATTGTAGCTTCTGAATAATTTTTGTGGGTGGGGTGGGAGATAGCAACTAGCTGATGATGTCACCAATTGTTGCCATTATTAAAACTTTTCTACATATATAATCTAATAATAAATCTATTGATTTTTACAACAATTATTTATATTGTCTTTTTATTGATTTCTTATGTGAAATTATGTACACCATAGTACATAAAAATTAAACTCTTTCTTTCATGGTCCCTTAATTTTAACCATATGCATGAATTGACAAAAGGACAAACGAGTTTGCAATTTGCAAGTGTATGTTATAACCTTCAAGATAAATGCAAAGGTATATGAAATATGATTTTCCAAGGAAAAATAACAGGGGGAAAATTCCTTTGGCATACACAGAAAAGAAAATGCAGTTAATAATAAAAGTGTAGAACATAATCTCTTTGTAAAGATTGATGAAGCCATATTTTTGGGATGGTGTGAGTAGGAAGGAAGCAGCATGAATAAATTGGTAGTAAAGTGGAAAATGGTTGGACAGAAAAGGAAGAAGATGAAGTTTTGTGTAAGGCTAAGTGGAAGCATGAGTAATGGAGATTGATGCATATGATGCAGGTAACAGCTACAAGGAATAGCCGTGAACGTAGTAACAGGTTGGAGAATATGTGCTGGCGCATATGGCACCTCACTCGCAAAAAGAAACAGGTATCCTAATTTTACTATCAGCAAAGTGTTTGACATGTGACACAGAAACATGTCATTGAAGAGGTGTATGTATATGTGCCTCATATTATCATTAGGACATTATAATTATGTTACTTTGAACATATGGAATAAACTATATCACATTTAGTTTAGCTTTGGAAAGTAGTTAAATCCTCTTATATGTAATATCTAACTTAAACTTAGTTATTCTCAGAACAAAGGTTTATCTTTAACTATAATTGCTGCAGATTGCATGGGATGATGCTCAAAGGCTAGCAAGAAGGCGTCTTGATCGTGAAGAAGGGCGTAATGATGCTGCAAATGACCTTTCTGAGCTCTCAGAAGGTGAGAAAGAAAAGGGTGATGCCAATAGTAGTGGTTTGGAACCTCATGTCAAGGATGATATTCCCAGAATCACTTCTGAAATGCAACTTTGGTCGGAGGATGATAACTCTAGGAACCTTTATATTGTCCTAATCAGGTATTACATACATTATTCATTCAATCAGAAATCATTGTTGGTATGTTACTGTAAGAGTCAACAAAATTCACATACATAATGGACTCTGATTACACAATGATATAAGACTGTTTTACATTCTCATTGCATGACTTTTTGGTATTAAAATTTGTGGAGTACTTGATATGAATGTAAAATTTTACCTCTCACAATAACTTGATTCCTGTATCCATTCATTCAACAGTTCATCACAAATATAACACGAGTAAGGCATTAAAATTGACAACTTTGTAGTCATTATTTTCACAGTTTTAATGTTGTCATGTAGTATTCACGGTTTGGTACGAGGTGATAATATGGAACTTGGGAGAGATTCTGATACTGGTGGTCAGGTATCTGTTTACTTTAGCAACCAAACTTTTGTCCTATGGCTATAATATTTTGCTTTGTTAAGAACCAAGCTTAGCATAACAAACTTTTGTCCTATGGCTATTACTTTGTCACCGTTATTTGTTTTTGCTTCAATTTCAGGTGAAATATGTAGTGGAATTTGCTCGTGCTCTAGCCAACACAAAAGGAATTTACCGTGTTGATCTATTGACTAGGCAAATAGCTTCACCAGAAGTGCACTCCAGCTATGGAGAGCCTATTGAGATGTTGTCTTGCCCCTCTGATGGCAGTGACTGTGGAGGAGCATATATCATTCGTCTTCCTTGTGGACCTCCTGATAAGTAATAACCACACATGAGTTTCCATTTGGGGTAAGGTCATAAAATGGAACTTGATTAGTAGAATGCATTGATTGATGCAGGTACATACCAAAAGAATCCCTTTGGCCTCACTTACCTGAATTTGTTGATGGTGCTCTGAGTCACATTGTGAACATGGCAAGAGTTTTGGGGGAGCAAGTGAATGGTGGAAAGCCAACATGGCCTTATGTTATCCATGGTCACTATGCTGATGCTGGGGAGGTAGCAGCACACTTGTCTGGTGCATTGAATGTGCCTATGGTGCTCACCGGTCACTCGTTAGGCCGGAACAAGTTTGAGCAGTTGCTGAAGCAAGGGAGGCTCTCTAGGGAGGCCATAAATGCCACCTACAAGATCATGAGGAGGATTGAGGCTGAGGAGTTTGGTGTGGACGCTGCTGAAATGGTTGTCACTAGCACAAGGCAAGAGATTGAAGAGCAATGGGGACTGTATGATGGGTTTGATCTCAAGTTGGAGAGGAAGCTTAGGGTCAGGAGAAGACGTGGAGTGAGTTGCCTAGGAAGACACATGCCAAGGATGGTGGTATGCACAATGTCACTATTTGCTTGATGGTTTTGTCTTGTCAAACAATGTTCATAGATGCTCAAGTGTGTCCTGCTGCTGAATCTTGTCATCAGGTCATTCCACCAGGCATGGACTTCAGCTATGTCACAACACAAGACACAGTGGAAGGTGAGGGGGATCTCAAGTCACTCATTGGATCTAACAGAGCTCAAAGCAAAGTGAACTTGCCTCCAATTTGGTCCGAGGTCTTACAATCTTCCCTACAGTCACCATTTTTTCACCACAGCAATTCTTGCATCGCATTATAAAATGAAGAATTGTAACTTTTTCTCCTTAGTAGTGCTGCCTAACAGTATCTAAAGATGAAATGTGTTGTGCCATGCAGATAATGAGATTTTTCACAAATCCTCACAAACCAACAATACTAGCCTTGTCCCGCCCTGACCCGAAGAAAAATGTCATGACTTTGCTCAAGGCCTTTGGGGAATGCCTGGCCCTAAGGAAACTAGCTAACTTGGTGAGTTTTCCCTTCTGTTTCAAAAAAAAAAAAAATGTAGATTTGCCATATGATTATCAGCATGTGATCGAGTGACATCTTTCTACTTTTATGCAGACCCTCATACTTGGCAACAGAGATGACATAGAAGAAATGTCTAACAGCAGCTCTACTGTTCTTACCATGGTGCTCAAGCTCATTGACAAGTATGATTTGTATGGCCAAGTGGCTTACCCCAAGCATCACAAGCAATCTGAAGTTCCGGAGATATATCGTCTGGCTGCAAAAACCAAGGTGCATTCTTTGAAGAAAAACCCAAATTCAAAACACTTGTGGCTTAGTTCTTAGTCCTATTGAAGTCATTTGTTAAATAATCAAACCACAATGTCTTAATTGTTGTCTTGACAGTTTATCTGACTTTACCTGCCTTGTCCTTTTTGAACATTATATTTGCTAACAGTAACACATGGGGGTTTTGTCTCTTGAAGGGAGTTTTTATCAACCCTGCCCTGGTGGAACCATTTGGTCTCACACTAATAGAGGTAAACCACTAAACTAGATCTTAAGATGCCAATTTTTTAGATAGCCAATAGCCTCGGTGGCATTCAGCTTATGAAATATGATTTACAAGGAAAATTACATTGCTTCCTTGTTCTTCCCACATTACAGGCAGCAGCTTATGGTTTACCTGTAGTTGCAACAAAAAATGGAGGGCCAGTGGATATTCTGAAGGTATACTACAAATTATAAATCCATTTTCTCCTATTTTTACATCTCATTTACTACACCTTTTTATGTTTTCATACAAATGATCAATTTTTTATCAGGCTTGTCTTGATATTATCAAATATCAACACTTTCAACCCTCCGAATTTAATCATACTGTTTACTATTTCACAGCAACTAGAAAAGCATGCAATCTACATTTTACTTCTCTTTAAAGTATATATTTTATTTATGTTATTTACATATCATTGCAGGCACTCAACAATGGACTCTTGATTGATCCACATGACCAGAAAGCCATAGAAGAGGCACTCCTAAAGCTTGTTGCAGACAAAAATCTTTGGCTAGAATGCCGCAAAAACGGCCTAAAAAACATCCATCGTTTTTCATGGCCTGAACACTGCCGCAACTACCTCTCCCATGTTGAACATAGCAGGAACCGCCGCTCCACCTCACTCTTGGAAATTACACCAATTGCTGAAGAACCAATAAGTGACTCACTGAAAGATGTAGAAGACATTTCTCTTAGATTCTCCACCGAAGGAGACTCCAAGCTGAATGGAGAGACAGACCCTGCAACAAGGCAGAAGAAGATTATTGAAGCAATCACATGCAGGGTCCCTTCCCCTGGAAATTCTAATAGCAGTTACTTCCCTGGTAGGAGGCAAAGTCTTGTGGTAGTAGCTGCTGATTGTTATGATAATGATGGAAACTTAGCTAAGGCTTTTCAGACAATAATCTTGAACGTGATGAAAGTCTTGCAACCAGGCATCAGAGCAGGCAGAATTGGTGTGGTGCTGCTTACTGGTTTAAGTTTACAAGAGACAATTGAAGCATTGAACAGCTCCCAAGTGAACATAGAGGAACTTGACGCTGTGGTTTGCAACAGTGGAAGTGAAATGTATTTTCCATGGAAAGATTTACTAACTGATGCTGATTATGAAGCCCATGTTGAGTATGCATGGCCAGGTGAGAATATTGGCTCAACAATACCCAGGCTTGCTAGAATTGATGAAGAAGAGGAGAATGAGATTGTAGAGTATGCCAGTGCTTGCAGTTCAAGGTGCCTCTCCTATAGTTTGAAACCTGAAGCCATGGTAAGATAACATGTTTCTTTTCTTAAATGTTGTAAGTTGTAATAGAGACAACTACAAGATCCAAGTGAATAGTTTAACTTTTCTTAAATGTTGTAACTTTTTAAGTTTGTGATGACAATTTGCAGACCCGAAAGATAGATGAGCTTCGGCAAAGGCTTCGAATGAGAGGCTTACGTTGTAACCTTGTCTACACTCATGCAGGAGTGAGATTGAATGTGATACCACTGTTTGCTTCAAGAAAACAAGCACTAAGGTGAGGAACATTGTTGACTCTTCCCAACAGTAGGAACTTCAAATGTTCATAATTTTATGTGTAGACCCTTATGATGTTGTTCTGGTGTGTGTATTTAGGTATCTGTCAGTTAAGTGGGGGATTGATCTATCCAAAGTGGTTGTGTTTGTGGGAGAAAAAGGAGATACAGATTATGAAGAACTCATGGCTGGTATACAGAAGACAGTTGTTCTGAGAGGGGCTGTTGAATGTGGCAGTGAAAGGCTTCTTCGCAGTGAAGAGAGTTACAGAAGAGAAGATGTGTTCTTCCAAGATAGCCCCAACATTATCTATGCAGAGAAGAGCTATGAGGAGAGTGATATTTCAGCAGTTCTGGAGCATCTCAAAATATCATAATTTTTGTTACTATTTCTATATGCCAGTATCCATAAACATAGAAATATAACTACATGGTACAATGTATACCCCTCAGTTTCAATAACACACACCAAATATTTTATTTCTCACTGCAATTGCAATCTGTATTGTATAACATATGTCAATAACACACGGCGAATAATTACTGATATATAAATTAAAATTATTTATGTAATTAATTAAAATAATGTTAATTATTTTAGAGAGATGAAAATTAAAGAAATTTTTAGAAGAACCAAAATAAGTACATAGACGAAAAATGTTAATAAAATACAAATTTTATTTTTATTTTAATTTTGATGATCTAATAGTTTTGGGAGAAGACGTATTTATAAGAGTATGTGATAGAAGCGCGGTTTCCTTCTGCAGCCTAACCGGAGAAAGAAAGGAGACGAAACGATCGGCGATTTGATAAAAGTGAAGGATGATGCGTAGCTCGAGATCTAGAACGGGAAGAAGAGCGTTGAAGGTTCCTTCGCGAAACCTCATCGTTCTCTCTCTCGCCATCTTCGCCATTCTTCCTCCCATTTTCTTCCACTTTCGCCTCCGACGCTTCTACCAGGTTCCGTTCTCTTCTCACTAGCTATTCTTCAAAACTACGCCGTTTTCATTTTCCTATGTAATTCATTATTGTAACTCTTCCTGCGCCGCAGACTCAACTCATGAAGTGCCGTTGGCTCAACGATCCTCCTCTCGTCTGCGCGCACGGTGGCGATTCCTCCAAGGCTCCTCCCAACACCGTAGCCTTCTCTCTCTCTCTCTCTCTCTCTCTCTCTCTCTCTCTCTCTTCATTTTACGTTTTTTTTTTTCATTTGATGTTATAGCTGTTAATTCTAGATTCTTCGCTCTATTTCCCTCGTTTAACCTCTTCTTTTATTTTCGTGTTATAGTTTATCATTTTGGATGCTTATTTTACCTTTTGCATCTCATGCTATAATTGTTAATTTCGGTTTCTTAGATCATTAATTATAGTTGTTCATTTCGGATTCTTCATTTATCACTTCATGTTATAGTTGTTCATTTCGGATTCTTCCTTTAAGCTTTTTTTTTTTTTTGATCTCG
>Ga0209489_107856_pt1 | contig 15340 bp, 12 predicted proteins | sample SiratrowhiteBW_FD_187527 | JGI IMG/M metagenome (GOLD analysis project Ga0209489, IMG submission 187527) | Root nodule microbial communities of legume samples collected from California, USA - Siratro white BW (SPAdes) (version 2) | ecosystem: Host-associated > Plants > Roots > Nodule | place... | reverse complement strand
TGAAAATAAATTTAAAAAAATTTAGAAAGGCTAGAAATTTGAATAGTTGATCTGATTATTATTCTGATTAATTGCAAACGATTTTCTGCTTAATAGTGATTAAATGCTGATGATTTTCAATTAAATGCTGATATTCTAATAATTGATGCATTTTCTTTTTGAATTGTTATGCTCATCCTTTTTATTTTACAGGCTCCATTTGGTTTATGTTCCAAAATAGTAATTAGATAATTTGTTTATTTTTCGAAAAGTAGGAAAAAATAATGATAATAAATATATATTTCAAAATAATAATAATATTAAAATAAAATAAAAAAAGGGTTTAAGTATCTATTTCTATTGTTGTGTTATTTAGGTTGCTTTCAATAAATGTAAAAATGGAAAAATAATAAAGAAAAAATGAATTAAAAATAATAATAATAAAATGTTTTAGCCACATTACCTCTAATATTCCCCATTTATTCCCCATATGTATTTATTTTTGAATTTGATTATATGTATGGAAGGTTAGGATGCCATAACAACAATAATGGTACAATTCTGCCTATTTTTCAGTCTCTGTTCGTTCTTGGGATTTAACGGTCAGTAGTCAGTTGGTGTTATAAGTGGGGATAATTAGAAATTAATAGATTTGAATCTGAATTAAAAGAGAATAATCAATTGGCAGTTCACAAATTATAATTAAGTGAGAATAATTAAGAATTAAGGGATTTAAAATTTGAATTAAGAGTGGGCTGACTAGAATTAGTATAAATATGCATAGTGAGCACGTAGATACACACGCGAAAAAAACACAAGAAATACTAGAGATACTAAAAAGGGTCTTGAATATCAGTGAGTAGATCGTTTGAAGGTGAGAGTTCAGAGAGGAAGAGAACGTGCTTTTGGAGGATCTTCAACTGGTACGCTCTATTTACTCTGTGTTATATACTTATCACATAGATGTGGTTGCACTATTTGATGGTTATTATGATATCTTGAGGTTCATCCCTTGTCTATTTGATTTCTTAAAAATAAATAATAATAATAATAAAAAAATTTCCAATTTTTCAAGAAACGAATGAAATGCTTTCTAAAATTTAATAAATTAATAATTCTTGAAAAAATATCAAAAATATAAATTTTTAAAACAAAAAAAGGAAAAAGTTTCAAAACAGCCCTAAAATAATAAAGATAAAACATCTTCAAAATAATAAAAATGAGATTAATATAAAAACATGTCTTTTCGATAATAAATATAAAAAACATTTGTTTTTACGAAAATAAGGTAATAGAAACACATTTTTCGAAAATAAAATATAAAGATAATTTAAAAATAAAATAAAAGAAAAAGTTTTTTTTAGTATAAAAAATAGTTATTTCTTTTCAAAAATAATGAATAAAAAATTAAAAAGGATATGTTTTTAAAATATAAAAACAATTTCTTTAAGATAATAAAAATCAATTCCTTTCTCAAATTAAAATAAAAATAGTTTTTTTAATAAACATTTTTAAATATAAAAAAATAGTCTTGTCCCCAATTTCCTTTAATAAACAATTATCAAGAAAAAAATAATAAAATAGAAAATAATTAAAAAATTATATAAAATAAATTGCCAAAAATAAAAGAAAATATTCATAAGCTAAAAAATATCAAACGTCATCAACAAATTTTTAAAATAGAACTACGTGTACCCTGATTTTCTATCATGTATAGAGATACGTAGGGCCAAGGTTAAACCTTGTTGGGTCCAAATAAATAAAAAAATATATATGTTTGTTTGTTTTATTTTTGTTTGATATTTTTATCTGTCTAATTATTATTTATTGTTATGATTTTTATAAGCATCTTTTCTTGTTTGTTTTTTTATATATTTGTTTGTTTTGTCTTTAGTCTTATTATCATTATTATTATTTGGGAAAAAATGATATTTTTAAAACCACACATATTTTTATTCATTTGATTAATGGTACCGTCTTAGGACGGGCGTTGTGGGGTGCTAATACCTTTCCCGCACGTAACCGACTCCCGAACTCTTACTTTGGTTTGCAGACTATTTTATTATTTTTAGTTTTTCCATGGTTTTCCTTAATAAGCTATGGTGGCGACTCTAATCTCAATTTAAACATTTTTTAAAATAAATTTTATCGTCCCGTCGTGATCCCGGTTGCGACAGATGGCGACTCTACTGGGAACATTTTGAGAGTCAGGCCAATTTAATTAAATGAGTGAAATTTTGTGTGGTTTTCTGAATGTTTATGTTTCCCTTTCTTTATATATATTGCATGTTATATATTTTAATTTTGCAGCGCAGGAGCGTATTCCAGGTATGTAAATACTTGTGTGTTTATATGCTTATTGCAATATTGAACCCTAGGGTAGAAGACATGCTATATACATTTATTTGGGAATTTTCTAGTTATTTTGTAGGTGGGGGTTGGGTATGCATTGTTCACCCTTCACACACCTTTGCATATCATGAGTGGGGCCCTATATCCGGGTATGTGAAACTTAGAAATAGAGGAGTTGTGTAGCGAAACTAGACGGATGTACGTCCTAACCTAGGTGTGCGAAAACTCCAGCTAGAGTCTATTCCCTTTATTGTCATGTTTATAAAGATTGTCATTACTGACTGATATGGATGTGTGGTAAAGGGGGCCATAGCTCTAGTCGCCTTTTAGTAGAAAATTAGGATAAGCCACCCTTTGTGAGCACATTTACATGCCTAGAACTTAAGTCTCATTAGGACAAACCCTAATTAGGACACTAAGGGAGACTTTTTGCAGCTCAATTATCCACCGTCATTCATTACCAATAATTATTCAAAATTAAAAAATATCAATCTCATTTTTTCCTAGCTTACAATATATATATTTTTTTAAAAAATCAGTCTCATTTTCTTAAAGGAAATTTGTGAGAGTGGGATGAGAATAACTCTGACTAGGAAAGACTTGGTACTTAAGCAGTCCAATTGTGACTCACCTTTCTTTGCTCGGAGTTACTTGGTATACTTTCAACACTTTTTCTTTAAAAAGAAAAGAGAGATTTTTTTTTATATAAGTACCAATCTCATTTTTTAAATATATGAAATATTTTCTGTTTCAGAAAAAACAAAAATTGATTTTCCAAAAAAAAACCCTAATTTCATGCTTCACATTTTTTATTTTAATAATAACAAAAAAATATTATACATAGATAAATAACATTAATCTCATTTTGATTGCATATTTCCTTTTTCTGGAAAAATGATTTTGAGAAATAATAATAAAAACGTAATAGAAATACAAAAAACATTAAACATTTTTTCTAGCATGTATTACGTATTTTCTAAAATAAAAAAATATTAAATATTTTTTTTTCTGACATACATTGCATATCTTATTTTTTCTAAAAAACCATTTTAAGAAATATAAATATAAAAATACTAAATATTTTGTCTCACATCCATTGCATAGTTTATATTTTTTTTCTAAAAATGATTTTGGGAAACAAAAATAAAAAACATTAAACTTTTTTCTAACATGCATCACATACGTTTTAAGATTTTTAAAAACAAATAAAAATATTAATCTCATCCTTCTCACATGCATTGCAGTTTTTGTTTTCCCCTAAGAAAAAGTGATTTTGGAAAATATAAAAAAAACATTAAATATTTTTGTCCCACGTGCATTACATATTTTTTTCTCTAAAAAATTATTTTTGGGAAATAAAAATAAAAAAGAATTTAACATTTTTTTCCTAACATGCATTACAACCATTTTAGGATTTGAAAAAAAAAAACATTATGCATAAAAAATTTGATCTTATTTTTTCATATGCATTACATATTGCGTTTTTTTTTTAAAAAAACAAAGAAATGTGATCATGCATCCATTCATATAACATTAAAAAAATTTAAATAAAATTTTATTCATCAATGCATCCCCATGATAAAAAAATAACAAAAAAAATTAAAATAGTTTCATTTATACATTTATTTTTTTTCAAGATTAAAAATAATATGAGAAGAGATTGTATCCACTCATTTATCATATATTATCATTTACAAATTCATATATTCTAAAAAAAAATCATAAAGGAAATAAATCAGGATTCATTCATTCATACATTCACCTACGACTTCATACATTCATGCATATCTCATAAAATTTATTCTCATCTAAAGTTTCACGTATCATATATTCATTCTCATCTAAAGTTTCATGCACTATTCATGTACTCCCATGTAAATAGCATACATGCATTCTTACAAAAAAGCAGTTTCAAATAGACATAATGCATTCATCCATGCATCTTCATAGCCTCATGCATTCATGCATTTTCAAAGTCTTATTCAAACAAGCAAAGAAATAAAAAAAATATAAAATTAATTTTTATATTATTATTCATTTTATAAAAATACATTTCATGTATGCATCATGCATTCAATAAACAAAAATGAAAAATATTCATTTTCATCTGTCCCTTCATAATAATTCTAAAATAAATTTCATGCATATGTTCATGCGCTCTTATTGCACTTATACATTTCTTTTTTAAAAAAATATTGACATCAAATAAAAAAGTTTTGGTTATTCATACATTTTTTTTTTAAATTTCATACCTTCTAAGAAAAAAGCAAAAGAGAAATTTCATGAATTCCTAAATACATTTTCTTAAAAATTTCATGCCTAAAAAAAATAATAATAAAAAATAAAAAAATTCAAAAAAAAGTTTTATGTATTCTCATAGATTCCTATTCATACATGAAAAAAAAAGATAAAGTTTTTTATGCATTCGTCTATGCAGTCTCATTTAAAAAATAAAAAAAAAATATGGTTTTGATGTATTCACCTATGCTTTCTCATACCAAAAAAATAAAAAAAATAGAATTGTATGTAGTCATTTGTGCATTTTAAAAAAATAAAAAAAATGAAAAATAAAGTTATATGCATTTTCATATCATCATTTAGCAAACAAGAATGGAAAATATACATTTTCTACATGCATTTTCATCATACATTCATGTATGCATCTTTATAGGAATTATCAAATAAAATTCCATACATATGTTCATGTATTCTCATGACACTTATGTGTTTCTTTTAAATTTTGATATTAAATAATAACAAAAAAGCAATCTCCTTACATTCATTCATACATTTTCAAAAATAAAATTTTAAACCTTCTAAAAAAAGAGAAAGATAAACAATAATTTCATGTATTCATAAATGTTTTTTCTTAAAAAAAAAAGAAGAAAATTTTCATGGATCCAAATTTCATACGTCCACATATTTGCATTTTTAAAAAAAAATAATAAATGAATTCCTAAAAATTTCTTGCATAAAAAAGAAGACAAAACAAAACAAAAATAATTGCTTAATTAGTTTGTATTTGTGTGCATCCTCTTCTAATTTGCTAGCATAAAAAAGTTATTGACATGCATACATTTTGCATGCATCATACTTGTAAATATATAGCATACATTTAGACATTCATCACACATCTAAACATGCATCACATATCATAACATACATCATACATTCGCACATATGCATCATACATCTTCAAAGGCATCCATACTACATTCTATAACATACGAAGAGTTTTGAAAATACATTTTAAAAGAAATATAAAATAATGAAAATAGAGCTTTATGCATTGTTCATGCATTCTCATAAAAAAAAGTGAAAAATAAAGTTTTATGCGTTCTCTTAAAATCAAAACTGAAAAAATAGAGTTTTATGCATTCTCTTAAAATCAAAACTGAAAAAATAGAGTTTTGTGCATCCATTTATACATCATCATTCAAAAAAAATGTGTCATTCTCATTTCAAAAAAACAAAACTAAAAAAATAAAATAGAGTTTTGTGCATTCATTCATACATCCTCATTCAAAAAAAATGTATAGTTCTTATTTCAAAATAAATAAAAAAAAATATATGTTTATTTTTTATTTTTGTTTGATATTTTTATCCGTCTAATTATTATTTATTGTTATGATTTTTATAAGCATGTTTTCTTGTTTGTTATTTTTTTATATATTTGTTTGTTTTGTCTTTAGTCTTATTATTATTGTTATTATTTGGGGAAAAACGATATTTTTAAAACCACACTTATTTTTATTCATTTGATTAATGGTAACGTCTTAGGACGGGCGTTGTGGGGTTGCTAATACCTTCCCCACACGTAAACATTTGATTATCATATGTTTCCTTATGTGTCAAGGATCACTAGTAGAAAAAACACATTTAATCGTGGTTATTCAAGGCTTACAAGCGCGGTTCTGGAACTGCGGTTGATGCAAGTGCGGTTCTGGAACTGTGGTTGATGCAACCGCGATAAAAAGTACTGAAGATACCACCGTAGTTGTATAACCGCGATGGAAAGTATAACATACCATCACGATTGTTTGTTAACAACCGCGGTGGTATGTGCATACCACTGCATAATGCCCTTCACCTTCCCCGTCGTGCCAGAAAAGTATAGAATAAACTGATCGTTTATTCTTAATAAACTTATTTATTTATTCAATCAACAACAAAAAAAACATACGAAATGGAAGAAAGATTGGCGGTAATACAAGGCACCTGGCAACGAGGTAGCAGAATCGTAGGTCGCTAAGAACGATTTTGGAGCCATTGAGGAGGTGGAAGGTGCGGCGGTAGTGACGGCCGTGGAAGAGTGCTTGTGCTTGCATGTAGATATCGGTGGGGTCAGCGGTGAAGGTGGCAACTTTATCGGCAAAGAAGATGGCGGAGGAATAGAGGTGTTTGCTAACGCAGTCGCGCACCACACCTCGGAGCTTCTCAATTTCTTCCTCCCTCATCTCCGCACTCACTTTGCTCTTTTACTCACTGTTAGGGTTTCGGTTCTTCTTTCTCTACTTCCTCTCTTTTGTCGCTTCGTGCTTAAGAGCCCAAATTGAAATAAAGGAGGGAAGAAAGCTTTTGTATCAATTTTTAATTTGCCATTCAAACTATCGCGGTTGTTTAAACAACCGCCCTTGTATCTCCCTACAAAATAATTTAAAAATTATTTTGCAGATACCAGCGCAGTTGTTTAAATAACCGCGATGGTATCTCCCAGCAAGTTTTCAATTTTAAATATTGGTGTGTCTTACTATCGCGGTTCTCGCTCCAACCGCGGTGATATATCCTGCAACATTAATACAATTGCGGTTGTTGTGGACAACCACAGTGGTATGGTTGCACTTAATTTCAAAAATGTCATTGCGTTGTTTTTAATTGCGGTTTCCTCTTAACTACGATGATATCCTACCGTGGAATGTGTTTTTGCTACTAGTGGATGAATTATGTAAATATCTTTTTTCCAGTAAAGTTGTAGATTTTCCATCTCCTAATTTTTGTCAGATATTTTGTTTTCAAATTCTGTTCTAGATACCAGCTCATAATAATAAAATCTATTGCAAAATATTTAAAGGAGATTTTCGCTAAATCAAGTAAGAATTGCAAAGGATCATATTTGTATAAAATTCAAATAATATCTCTGCAAAAGATTTGATTAGATTTGAAGCAAATAGAATCTCTGCAAATAATTAGAAACAAAAAAAAGTAAGAGAATATGCTTAAAATTCAAGTTTAAACAATAATCTCAATTAAGGTCCAAATAATCCTAATTGGGTAAATCTTATTTAAAACAATGAATTTATTCTCAATTATAGTCTAAGAAAATCAAGGTTAAACACTATAATTGTGAACAAAAATATACTCATCAATAAGACATACTACCCCTTAAACCTTTGTGTTTTTAACTTTATATACAAAGCTAAGTAACAGATCAAGGATAATGTTAATTACAAAAACAACAAATGAAGTTGAAAAATAGTATAATCTTCAAAAATCATAACAATGTATACATGTTATTTTCTACATACTAGACAACCGAAAATTGTGTTGCTTATTTAAATTACCAATTTCCACCCTCTATTTATGTTGTTCTGATTCATGAGAAAAAGCACAAGTCCTTCCATCGCAACTCTGGTCGTTCATCTTCTCATCGGTTGTCCAAGCATCTACGACCGTTGATAACTATTGGGGAGACCTAGGCCGCCCTTGACTTCCTAAGCAAAAGGGTCATGATCTTGAATCACATCATGGTGGACCTCAGCGATTCCGAGAGGGAACATTAGTCTTCTTTCTCGGTCGAGGACTTGAACAATGCTTTCTTAAAGCTTTGTTCACGGACGCTTCTCGTTGGTCGGATCATGGGCGATGAATTGCTAAAAAAGGGATCCATGAATGTGGAAAAATTGAAAACTTTTGACCGAGTCCTCTTTTTCCCTCAATGTTGCATTGTCTCCCAATATGACTATGACTGACAATAACAAAACTTTAGAGTCTGAGATTGCCAAGTTAAAAGAGCAAAACGAGGCATTGAAGGTCGAAGTTGTTTTCAACCTTTTAGATATTTTGATGAACGCTTTTGTGTTCGACCCCTTTTGTGTAGCCACAAACGCTTTCAATGGATAATGAACTTTTATTTCCGAACAATCTTCTTGCCTTATTATTGCTTTTGTTTTTGCTTGTGTTTGCAGTTTTTGTTGTACTATTGCTTTACCTTTTTCCTGAACAATTGTGTATTAAATCGGTCGGTCGGTCGGCCCCAGTTATTTTTGTTTTAAATTGACTCGTTTGCAATCGATTATGCAAGAATGCTCTTTGGTTTTTTTGGAGTAAAATTGTTTTGTACTGCATTCTTCGTGATCGGTTCTAAGAGGGTCTTCAAAATTTAATTCGAGGTTGAAATTCTTATGGTGCACTTCACAATCGGTTCTAAGAGGGTCTTCAAAATCACAGTCAATTTCGTGAGTGTCCCTAACATTCAATTGACAATTGTATTGTTCATTTATACACCTCACAGTCAGTTCCACGGGTGTTCTCAACCTTTGATTTGAACATTGTGTTACACTTCATGGTCGGTTATGTGAGTGCTTTTGACTTTGACTTGAAAGTTGAGTTTCTTTATTTGTACACTTCAAAGTCGATTTCGTGAGTGTTTTTGACTTGAAAGTCGAATTTCTTTATTTATACACATCACGATCGGTTCTGTGAGTGTTCTCAAATTGAGTTGTAAATTTAGTTTTATTTATACACTCCACGGTCGGTTTCGTGAGTGTTTGCGACTTGCCTTGAATAGTCGAATTTTATTTACATGCTTCACGGTCGGTTTTGTGAGTTTTTTTAAGAATCTTTGGTATCATTGCTCAATCAATATTAGCTTTTCCAATAATCAGATTTCATTAAATGAAGCCTCATTAAAACCTCCCTGGCCAAAACCCTCCTTAGGGAAAATGCTAAAGGTAGGAAAGAGTATATGGATTACATATAAGCTTTAACTAAAATAAAACTTCAAGTGATTTGCGTTCCAAGTCCCCGGAATCTGCTCGTCATACAGGTATTTTAACCGGAAGGCGTCATTGCTCAAGGCCTCCTGTACTTAGATGGGTCCTTCAGAATTTTGGGTGAACTTGCCATCGACGACATCTTTGTAGGCATCTTCGGTCATTCGCCACACTAAATCTCCCTTCTGGAAGGTTCTCGGCTTAACCTTGGCGTCGTATCTACTGGCTGCTCGTTGTTTACAAACTTCTTCCTTTATTCCTGCCTTTTCTCTGAGTTCATCCAGCAAATCGAGCTCAATTTTCATGCATTCTTCGTTAAGTTTCAGATCTTGTAGCTAGTGGCGTAAAGTTGCTTCTCTCACTTCAATTGGCAACATCATGTTTGTGTCGTATGTCAAATTATACGGGGACTCTTATGTTGATGTTTGTGGGGTACAACGGTAGGCCCATAAAACTTCTAAAAGCTCTTCGACCCATTTTCCTTTAACTGCTCCTAACCTTTTCTCTAACTGAACTAGTATTACCTTGTTGGCGGCCTCTGCTTGGCCGTTGGTTTACAGGTGCTCGACCGAACTAGTTACATGACGAATTCCTAGCTCAGTCAGGAAGGCTTTCAGTTCTCGGTCAACAAACTGGATGGTGTGTGGGATCCCAAATAGACATATGATCTTCCACATAAAGCTCTAGACATTGGTGGTTGTGATCTACGCCAAGGGTTCAACCTCTATCCACTTAGTGAAATAGTCTACTGCCATAATCAAGAATCTTTACTACCCGGGCACTGGGGGAATGGTCTGACAATGTCCATGCTCCATTTGGTGAAGGGCCATGGTGCATGGATGACTTGTAACTCAGTCGATTGCTGATGAATCAAGGGGCCGATTTCTTGGTAGCTTTTTCATCATTTTACATACTCGGCATAATCTTGACGGATGATCAGCCAATAATATCATGCGCGTATGACTCTAGCGACGAGAATTCTTTGTCCACAGTGCATTCCGCAAATACCATTATGCAACTCGTTCATAATATATTCAACTTGTTCTTTGTTGATGCATTTCAACAGAGGGGTTGAGAATCCTCATTTGTACAAGTCTTCACTGATGAGAACATAGCGGGCAGCCTACTTTGAAAGGGTTTTGTCTTGTATGCTTTCGTCTTTGCCTAAAGCTTTTAGACTTCATGTGATGGATGTTCTCCAATTGGCTTCAGCTGATTCTACATTCATAAAATCGATGATAGACATTGTTGGTTGGCTCAATGTGAGTCGGATGACGGTGTTGTATCTTGCTTTACCCTTTCCCAAGGCCAGCTTTGATAGTATGTCATCCCGTAAGTTACTCGTCCTTAATATGTGCTCAATATTGATAGCTTCAAAATTTGCGAAGAGAGCTGAGACCATTTGGTAATACTTCATCAACAACATATCTCTGACTTGAAAAGTTCCACTGACTTGACCTACTATCAGCTCGGAATCACTCAAGCATATTAGTTGCTTTAGCCCCATCGGCCAAGGATAAACCAGCAAAGAGTGCTCAATATTTGGCTTGGTTATTTGAAGTTTTGAGGTAAAGCACAATGATTGCTCAATTCGCATTCCATTGGGGTTTTCCAATACTACTTCGGCTCCACATCCTTTAACATTTCAAGCTCTGTCCACTTATAGGGTCCATTGGCTTTGTTGTTGTACGAGCGGTCCCTGCAATTTGGATATGAAGTCGGCCTAAATCTACGCTTTGATGGATCCTCTCGGTTTAAACGGGAGGTCAAACTCAAATAATTCATTGACCAAAAGATCATGTGTTCCTCTAACTCGAGTCTTAAGAAAACTTTTCCTATTAGGTAGTCAATTTTGGGATATATGTTCTTTCTTTGTAAGGGTGGCCTTGGAAATAAGGCCTGAGACATCTTGTCTTGTACACCAATGTTAAGGTCGCTTTCTCGATTACTTAATATCTGGTTTTGGCATCTTGCAATGCTCATCTAGTGAAGTAAATTGGCTTTTGTTCCTCCTCCTAAACCAGAGTCGAGCTGACAGCGTCTTCAGAGACAAATAAATATAGCAGGAGCTTGTTATCGTAGTCGTTCATGAGAAAATTAAAAGAATTCCAGCGTTGACTGCCTAACGTAGTGCTAAACCATCTATAACACTAAGGAGATAATAGCAAAGATAAGGAAAAATTAACCTCAAGTCGTCTACCAATGAATCCAATAGTAAATTCATACAATCAATATTTAAACTTAGCTGCAGTAAAAAAAAAAGATAGTAATAATAGTAAATTAAAGAAGAGGGGGGTTGAGATTGTTGTGCAGGAAATTAAAATAGATGGATTAAAAATAATAAAGAAAATAGGTTGACTCTCAAGTTCTTTCACAACAAATTTTTTCTTGGTTTTCTTAAGATTATTATCCTTTGATTCTCCTCACAGGGTTAAACTCAATCAAACAAGGGTCAATTAAATTCAACATAATCTTATTATCAAAACAAGTGTATCCTAATATATTCAATATCTCACCTCGTCTCCAAACGTATACCCAATGAGATGTATATCTTTTATCTTTTTACTAAGCGTACAAGAAATTTATCAAGACTAAGTGAATTAACCAAGAACTCTAATTAAAGGAAAAAACAATTGAATTCTCAACAAGCATTCAAAAACAAATATTTTTCCAAAAATAGCTTTCAAAAAGATCAAAAATATAGTACAACTATTATAGAGAATGTAAAGGACAAAACTTTGTTAAATAGAAACCTCAGAATTCGTTGTGAAATCACAAGAGAATCAACCCAAAGGAGTTTAGCCTCCAATGATGAAGGCACAAGAATTACAAAATAAAATAAAACTAGAGTTTATGCTATGCAGCAGTGTGTCCTTCATGTCTTCTCCAACATCTATTTATAATCTCCTTTTCTTCAATAAATTAACTCAGATTTAATTCTCAGATATTATCCTTGCAATTATCAAATATTTCCTTATGTGCTTAAGATTACTTTTGTAAATATTTTCTTTCTAGTAAAGTTGTAGATTTTTCATCTCCCAATTACTTTCAGATATTTTGTTTCAAAAATTTGTTCCAGATATCAACTCATAATAATTGAATATGATGCAAAAGATATTGCAAAATATTTGAAGGAGATTTGCTCTAAATCAAGTAAGAATTGCAGAGGATCATCTTTGTATAAAATCTGAAGAATATCTTTGTAAAAGATTTTATTAGATTTGGAACCCATATAATCTTTGCAAATAATTAAAAACAAGAAAACTAAGAGAAAATGCTTAAAATCCAAATTTAACCAATAATCTCAATTAAGGTCCAATTAATCCTGATTGGGTAAATCTTATTTAAAACAATGAATTTATTCTCAATTATAGTCTAAAAAAATCATGGTTAAATACTCTAAGTGTGAATAAAAATATACTCATCAAATACCTCCACACTTATCCTTTTGCACTCCTGGACAAAACACTAGTGATCAAGAAAAAGGAAAATGAACACAAAGAAAATTTATAGTAGATCAACAATAGATTCAAGGAATGTACAGGAGTTAGCAACATACAACTTTTTCAAAAATCAAATAATCAAGAAAAGTGAGAATGGAAAACTTTGTATCTCAATAAACAAGAAGGTAATAAAATCTTCTCAAAATAAATCTCTAACTCTCAAGTGTTTTTGGTTTGTATATACACTCAACACTCATGTAAGAAAACACTACCATAAGCTTAGCAAAACTCTAATATCCACAAAAATTGAATAAGATGCATACAAAGATTAAGAGGACTTTGTTGGGGGATGTAATGGGGCCAAGGTAAAGGTACGTAAAATGAGAGGGAAAAGATAGTGCTTAAAACCATTGTCAATATCTGATTTTGTCCGGGTAAAAATATACCTTTTTTTTATTATTAAAAATAATTTATTTAATTTTGTGGGTGTTTTAATCAAAATAAAATAAATAAATAAATTTGTTTTAGATTGGAATTTATTGTTAGGAAAAAAATTAAAGAGTATTTAAAATAATCAAGGATTAATTTTTTTTTTAAAAAAAAAATTATTATTAAAGAATTAAAAATAAATAAAAAATGCTTGCCACGTGGCAAGCTAAGAGTGGAGAGAATTTTTGCCTACCACGTGGCAAGCTAAGAGTGGAGAGTTTTGTGATTGTATTTGGCACATGGAGAAAAAGAGAAGAAAGTGAATTGGAATTGACACGTGGAGGATGAAAAATAACAGAATGAGGAATTGGCACATGGAGGGAAGAAACAGAATGGGTATTAACAGGTGAAAAAAAAATAAAGAAAGGGAGAGGAGAAAACAGAATTGGAGAAAGAGAGAATGGCAGAGAGAAGAGAAGGAGAGAACAAAAGAAGGGAAAAATCTGCTGCTGTGCGTTGCTCACCATTGGTGCTCATTAAGTTCTATGTGTTTCATGTAAGTTTGTTCATTAAGATCTATGCATTGCTTTGTTCTGTGCGTTGTTTCATCGTTAAGATCTGTTCGTTTCACCATTGTTGTTCATTAAGTCATCGTTAAGTTCTGTTGTGCGTTGCTCACCATTGTTGCTTAAGTTCTGTACGTTTTGAATTAAGTATTCACCATTGGAAGTATACCTCCCTGCACCACGTTTTGAATTCTGTTATGGGTTTTGAATCTTAAGTTATTTATGCGTTGTTACCTCCCTAAACGAGTTGTTACTTCCCACAAAATAGTTAAAAAAAATACGTATTCCCTGATTCTTCACCCGTTAAGGATGTTGATACGCAGGAGCAGGGTCAATCTTTGTCGGGTCCTTTAATTTAAAAATTATTATTTCATTTTTAATTGTTTTTTTTATATATATATATTATATTTTTGGAAAAAATAAATATTCTAAAGACCACATTTGATTTTGATTATTTAATTAAAGGTACTGTCTCAAGACAGGCGCTGTGGGGTGCTAATACCTTCCCCACGCGTAACCGACTCCCGATCTCATTTCTAGTTCGCAGACTTATTCCTTATTCTTTTCTTGGTTTTTCCCATAGTTTTTTATAAAAAAATTATGGTGGCGACTCCATTTCTTTCTTTTCATTAGTTTTTATTTGGACCGCCATACCCGTCGTGATTTTTTAGGTCGCGACAGCTGGCGACTCCACTGGGGACTATTATTTGAGAGTCAAGCCATTTAATTAAGTGATCAAATTTAAATGTGGTTTTTAATATTTGTTTTTTCCTTGTCCTTATTGTTTTTGTTTATTGTATTCTTATAGGATTGTGGATTTTGATATGTTATTATATGATATGAATTCTCACTGATTGATTGAATGAGATATTAAACCCTAGGGTAGAAGACATGCTTATGACTGCTATATCTGTGATATCTGCCTGGGACTTTTCTGGTTGTTTTTGCAGGTGAGGGGTTGGGTGCATATAGGTTTTACTCCTTTCACACATACACTTTTCATGTATATTTCTTGAGTGGGATCCTAAAACCCCGGATCTGAAAAAAGCATAGAATTAGAGGGATTCAGTGATACCGGAATGGATGTACTTCCTACTCTGGTTTTCATGAGAATCCCAGCTAGAGTCTGTTCTCTTATTGTCTGTTCATAAGTTAGTTGTTTAACGACAACTTTGGATAAGATGATAATGAGGGCCATAGCTCTGGTGACCTTTATACCTGTAGGGATTAGGGAACTTACCTTGTGAGGATGCATGTAAAGATCTTAGAACCCTAGGTGTTATGCTGCCAATTTGTTTAGAGCAATAAGGGAGAAAAAGTATGAACTGCAATCACTCACCGGCATGACAAGACAGAATGTTTGCTATGGAGAATGTGGAAAAGTGTGGAAGTGAACTATGTTTAATGCATATCATTCATGTTGTTTTCATGCATCATCATTTTGTTCTAAATGAGATTTTTGAAAATTGTACACCAGATCATGGAAGTTCATCCTGGATTAGGGGTTGAAAGAGTATCAGAAGCTGCTGATTTGAAAAAGAAGTTAAAATGTGAACCGATACGAAATAATTTCTCTAAT
>Ga0209489_107854_pt1 | contig 15342 bp, 10 predicted proteins | sample SiratrowhiteBW_FD_187527 | JGI IMG/M metagenome (GOLD analysis project Ga0209489, IMG submission 187527) | Root nodule microbial communities of legume samples collected from California, USA - Siratro white BW (SPAdes) (version 2) | ecosystem: Host-associated > Plants > Roots > Nodule | place... | reverse complement strand
AACCAGCGTCAGGTGTGCTGGCTTTATTTCAATCACTCTAGCTGTGTTAGGAACAGCTATACTGGAAAAATGTCTGGGCCCTTGCTGCAAAGCATAGTCACCCAACATTCTTCTTGGTGGTGGATCAGCTGGATCGACATGACCATTGGCCTCTTCTGCCATGATTTCGCCACCAGTTTTGTCCCTTGATTGATTTTTTTGCTCGTGCTTTCTCCTTTGCCTGAGCTGTCTCAACGTCTTATTGATATCTAGATCAAATAACAACTATTCTTCTTTCCTTTGATTTCTCATACGCATCAACCGCTGTCTAACAAGAGATTACAATCACAAGAAAAATCAGTAATTCACAATGCAATTGATACAAAATCCAATTTCCAATTCTTCACTGTTCCCCGACAACGGCGCCAAAAACTTGTTAACAGATTATCAGTAAGTGTACTAAGTCCTCAAGTAGTATAATAAATAAGATGAGTATCGTTTTCACAGGGAACAAAATTTAATTGAAAACCAAATATATATCAATAGATGGTGAATAAAAGCAATTAACAATAATGAGTTTGTGTAACAATTTAAAGAAAAGTAACATAAAGTAGTTAAAAGAGATGAAATTAATAATAATAAAGGCCTTGGGATTGAATTGTAACTGACTCTCCTTCCCATACACTCATAATTAAATAATTATGTCATTTTATTAAATTACCTTTCTGTGCAAATAAAAACCTTTTCAACTTGATTCCTCTAATAGTGAAATTCATATATTAAAATATCTAGCTCTATTCCTAGTTACCAAATTAAATTAATCAGCATTGAGAGCATTTGCAATAAACAGTCATTACGTTACTCTTCATTCCTGAACGTATACCTGTAATGAGTTAACGTTTATTTCCAATTTCAAATAATGCTTTCCAGACAAAATAAGAAATCTGAGATATACAAAGCTAAACAAAACGTTAACGAGAGTAATTAAATTGAATGACATAAAAATAATATTAAGAGTGCATATGAAAGTGAGACTTTACATTCAATCCCAAGAAGAAAAGAAATTAGCTACGCATGGTAGCCATGAAAATACAATGGAAAAGGAAAAAGGAAAATTCTTGATAGCAAAAGTGCTTCCAAAGATCTTCCAAAAGATGATGATCCCTTTGTTCATTCTAGCCTTCCTTTTATAGAAGATCCCTGCTGTTTGTTACAAGTTGGTTGTTATTTTGCACTTCACACCTTCAGTAGCGTTAACGCCTTCGTTCAGAACTTCTTTTCTGATTTAAGTGAGTTTTAGCTCAAGCTCCTCCTTTAGCGTAAGCAAGAAGTCACTTAAAATCTGTTTTTCTACTCCTTTCCTTAATTCCAGCATTCCTCATTCTCTCTTTCTTCGAATCTTACCTAAATCTCAACAACATTCTCTTTCCATAACCAAAAACGCATTAAACAGAAAAATAAACAATAAAATCCCTAACTAAACAAAATCTCTAAAAATCCTATAATTAAAACAGAATAAATGCTAAAAATCCTAACAAATTTATGCCTAATTAACCAATTATTAAAAGTTATCATATACTTCTTGTTGGCATGTGTAATCTCTGCAATGAATGTTGTCAGCCTCTTCTTTAATTACCGTATAGTACATTAATAATTATAATAATGCATGTCTTAAATAACCCAGGTTGGGTTGTTTAGCTAATTTTTGTTTTAATTCACCAGAAAAACCAGGTTACAAATAATGGGAATATCTATTTCCTTATGGATTAGAGAAGATGGGAGAGTGTGATCGATTCAGTTCCATGCATAAAAACATTAGTTGCCACCTTTTTTTAAAGCAATTATTACTTATTAGAGAATTATTTGTGAATACTTTATTCGTTAAAACAAATATGGGATTAATTACTGTTAAGGAAGAGCTATTGCATATTTTGCATAATTTTGTCCTGAATGATTCTATTCCTGCATAGTTCTATTTCAACACAATTCTATTTCTGCACAATTTTAGAGAAGACTCTTGGCAACAATAGTGTGAAGCGAGTTGCGCATTGTCTTCTATCGGCAATTTGGTTACTTTATCTTGAAAAAACACTTTTAGACCTAAAACTTCCTTATCAAGCCAAAAAAATATGTTTAAAAATAAATAATAAGTACATTTGTCAAGATTTGAATCCATTATTTGTTGTGCCCTTTTTTTATTGATTTTCATTTTGACATACACATTATTTGCTTCTAAACTTGATTGTGATATCTTTTTATTGACCTACAATATTAACATGTATAAATATTCTTTTTATTGATTTTCTTTCTGAAGCACACTATTTGCTTCTAAACTTGATTGTGATGTGTTTTTTTTTTTTTTCTTCATCCTACAATGTCAATGTATATAAACATTATTTTTTTACGAGCATGGTTGACCACCATTATTATAAGAAGGTAAATAGAATCATAAGAAGACTATTCTTCCTCTAGTCCCATGGATCTTCACGCATTTACATTGAAAAAGTTTAAATTGTCAATACTTTAAATTTTATGTGACATTCAAAATAATATTTTAAATTATACAGTTCAAAATACACTTTTAGATCTAATATATTTTGTATGATGTAATCTAAGAATATTTTATGAATTATATAATTTTTTTTTTTAAATTCAAAAATATATTTCAAATTTTCATATTACACAATCCAAAATGCATTTTAAAATTAAATAATTTAAAAACATATTATGGATGGCATATTTTAAATTCTGCAATTCAAAATATATTTTTGAATTTGAGATTACATACTATAAAATAAATTTAAATATTATATAATTCTTAATGTTTTTAATCCATTGACTATCTAAACTTTTCCAACATCTATATTCACGAAAATGTATAGAGGTGCTAAAAATATTGGCCTAATAGTTTCTATCACAGGTCCTATGCAAAGTGTTCCAATCTATTCAACCTTAAATTCAGAATATTATCTACTTTGATTTGCAAATTTGGTAGACCATGTTTTTACTATAAACTACTTGCTAGCCCGTTCTAAAAACTAAATGCAATATATACTTGTTATGGAGCAGGATTTGAAAGCTTAAAAGTTCAAAACATTGTGACACTTTATCAGGTTGGCTTGCTATGGAACCAATAAGTGACATGTGTTTTCACTCTTTCTAAAAATTGTAGGACTCCCTTAAGCTTTGGAAGGTTGATACAATCGGCTTAACCACAACACTTTTGGTAATGTTGGTTTAACCATAACTCGTTGGCTTTCTTCCTGAATGAACTACCCAATTGACCTTTCTGTAATTTGATTGATTTGGAGTGGAAAAGGTCAAAACTCCCAAAATTAATATTAAAGCAGAAAATCTCTCCTAAACAACACCTAAAATGTAGACACTAAACAAGAAGCTAAACCAATAAATTGTTTGAGTACTAAACCACAATATTTCACCAATTTAAACACCAAAACTAACCTAACCAGTACCAGTTTATGCCATAGCCAAATCTTACATTATACACTGGAAAAAATTATCGTACAAAGTAGAAACTATTTAGCAGTGTCTCAAAACCACTCATGATACCTTGGCACTTAGTCACGAACACTATTCTGCCGCACGATACTTCCTACTTTATTGAACAATTCTTCTATACACATTCACAATCCTCCTTGCAGCAAGGTTTAAAATAGAAATTAGGCATTTGCACATAGCTTATTATTACAAGAAGACAAGTACCTAATATAAAGTTCTAACTATCATCCCCCTTTACAAATAGCTGAGTGCTATCGAAACTCTGAAATTAGATAAGAAAATGGATTGAACTACAATGCACACTCATCACATTCACCACTTTGTTGATTTACATTTGCCAGATATTGCACTCCCTTGAAAGTAAGGTTTGAAGGTTCTTATAACCTCTTCGTAGGTTGGTCTCTTGTAGTCCACTGCCTGTAATCAGTTATCAGTAATTAGTTTTTCAAATGAAGAAAGATTATAACTATTTCAAGTCTCGTTTTTTCTAACTAACCTGCTCAATAACTTCTTCAGGGTCTGCCCATTTCCACTCTGCAAATTCAGGTTCTGCTTCTCCATTGGCCAAGTTGACCTCACTGTCATCTTTTGTTAATCTCATAAGAAACCTATGAAATGTTCATAACCAATGTGAGAAAAGAATAGTACACACATTGAAATACTCAACTGAAGAACCAATAGAAAGTACTGGTTTTCAGAAGTTAGCACTGAACTAAGCACATGAAATAAGTCAAATGAAATACACACCACTTTTGCGCCTGTCCATGCCATTCACCTCCCCAAAGGCGATTGACTTTAGCCTTCACAGCAGGAGGGAAATCATATGTCAACCATTTCTGAACCTGCAATGTACAAGCCAGGTCAAATGTATGAAAAGATTAAATCCACCCAGTTATCAAAATAATGGTTGTTTAAATTGAATTGTTTGATGCTTCACAGACATTGTTTTGTTCATTTATTACCCCAATGGTAAAACTGCATTAAACTCAATTAATTGAATGTTGTAAGATATCACTGATCTATAAAGCTTAGGATATATATAAGTAAAAGAATTGCTGCTTTTGCAGAAAAAAACTAAATCCAAACAAGGAAAGATTTTGCTCAAACCTCAGCAATGATCTCAGCAGATACTATGCCAGTTTCTTCTCGAAGTTCCCTAATGGCAGCAGATTTGGGCTCCTCACCTTCTTCAATTCCCCCCTAAGAACCCCAAAGACAGTCACAATTATGTCTGAAAATTTGAATACCATAAAGTGATAGAAAATAATTTATTTATTATACAAGCAGTAGAAAGGTCCTTTTTTAATAATCCTGCAAAGATTAAAAAAAGAAAACACCACAAAGAATCCACTCTTACTATGAGTTTACATTCCGGTTCAAGGTGCCAAAACCATCTATACATTATAATTGTAAAAAATTTAGAGCAGTGAAGTTTCTAAGCTTATTGGCTGGTTTTATACAGTAGTACATGACATAATTATTAGTATTAATCAGAAAATTGGATTAATAAGTTAAAGGACATCATATCAACCTAATATAAAAAACTTAGAAAAATATTTAGAGTCTCCCTTTTCTCTTTTACTCTAATTTATCCTCCGAAATTCTATAATTTCAATAATGGTATAAGTTCTTTCTGGAACCAAGATTGTTCAGTATACTGCATATCCAAGATAAACCTAGATACATAAGGAGTCTTTTGTATCGTGAAAAATGGATGGTTAGTGGTAATCATAATGCATTTAAGTATTTGTTTTTTTTATGTAAGCAATACGACAGCACATATAGAAAGATTCCTTTATGGTAAAGAGATATGCGAATGTGACACAACAGTGTCTTCAGCATTGTAAACATTGCTATGTTGTCAACTTCAACAGGAGAGAGACAGGGATGTCAATGAAAAGCACTCGCCAGCTCTCACCACTAAGGTAACAGGAATGATTGCTTAGCATGACCAGACTGGTATATATGTGAAAATAAAAACTATGCTCCCCAAAAAAAAATAAGGTTCTGCACTTATACAATGCCTTCTCATCAAAGATCTTTCTTCAAGTTATACAAATCACTTGAATTCATGTTAAAGAAATCAAATGTTAGGCCAAGGTGTAGATAGTACATAACCTAAGCTCACCTGAGGCATTTGCCATGCTCCTGGGACATTCAACCTAGAAGCCACAAAAATCTGAAAAACAAAATTAAAACATGAATTCCCTTTGCTCACACATACAACCATCAAGTAACAAAATTGCTATGTTGGAAAGGAAACAAGGTATTTTACTTTCAAAACATTTTCAACTCCAACGCACTGAACAAGCTAAAATCATACAGAATAATAAACCCTGAAGGAAAAATCTCTAAAATACACAAACCCAAAAAGGTAAATAAAAATCCACAAAACATCAAATCCAAAATCCCAGTTCGCTAGCTCATTTTAGAAATGTTCATCAAACAAGGAAAGGGTGTGAATGAAAACAGAACAGAGCAAAGGATCTCATCTTAGTTCATCCAAGGAATAACTCCAAATTTCCAAATCTAGAAAAACGAAAACACTTTGCTTAAAAAATTTAAAAATAAAAACAAATCAACCGGGGAGTGTTTCTCTAACATATTAATCCAACTTGAGTCCTACTTTACGGTAGGCGAATTAAAAGACACAAATAAACATAAAAAAAAAATCATTTTGAAGAAAAAGCAAAATTTAACTCGATGTTCCAGCTTTTAAACAGCTAATTTAAATCCTCATAAAAAAAAAAAAAACCCACATGAACATACACAAATTTAAGATCAGAAACACACCACTGTCTCCCACAACTAAAAAACAAGATTTTTCTTTTCTGAAAACAAGCTTTCTCCATAACCGAAGGTCATGACACTAATCTGCATAGACCATAAAGGTCACCGAAACAAGAGATTTTAACAACCAAAACAAATTTACGGAATGCATTAATATTTGCTAAAAAAACACAAAATGAACAAAAGGGGACAGAAACCTGGTCATCAGAGTTGATGAGACAGACACCAACGTTGGGACGGTAACCTTGTGGAAGACCCTCCATGGCCTGGTGTTGGAAAATGGTGGAAGGAAGAGAAGAGTAACTAACCTTTTGTATTTTATTTATTTTTGTTGGAGAGAGTGTTCAAGAGAGTGAGGAGAGAGAGGAAATGGGATTGAAAAGAATAATGATAAGAAGTGAGAGAGAAAAGGGGAAAGTCGAGTTTTGCAATTCTCACCAAATCCCTCATTTTATTATGCTATTGCCAATTATACCATGCTTCCCCAATCCACCCTCTTACCTATTCATCTCAAAACCACAAATTATTGTAATCATGATTTCCTACATTTTATCTATGTGAGAACAAATAACTACACATATAGAGGGTTATACTCAAAATCAAGGAGACACAAGTTTCACAAGACTCTATTAAAGTTCTTCATTAGAGTATATTAATACTAAATAAAATTTAAAACCCTTGATTTATAAGGATAATTAATAATTTTATACAAAAGTTTTAAAAAATATTATTAAAATATAATCTTTTATATGGTTGAGATGTATTTGATCCCCATGATATATAGTCCCACATTATTATTATTAAGATGTTTGGCTGGATAGATATGTGATAGTTAAAACGATAATTAAGATTTAAATATTATTATTACTAATCATATATTATAAACTAATTTATATTATGAAAGTCAACTTAAAAAGGTAAAAAAAAGGTGATATATCGGATTTATATAAACAATATTATCGATATTCTCTATAAATAGTATATAAATAGTATGACATATTTAATAAAAGATATATTTTGAGACAAGTACTTGAAAAGTATAAAAAACCTTTTCCAGATACATTTCCATGTTACAACTGACGATTCAAAGACTCAAATCTCTTAGAATTTAGTAATACCCAAGACTCTTTTTCGTACATATAGGAACAAATCTAATAAAATTATTATATTGAAAGTTACTAAAAAAATATTAAAAATAATGTGATAATAAAATTAAAATATAATATCATGTAATGACAATAAAAATGATAATAGAGTCAAAATTTATCCATGTGAATATTATTTTTTAATCACAGTTTAAAAGAATTGGTGAAAATTTTGTTTTTAGACATAATAAATAAATCACTAATAATATATAATAATAGTATTACATATGATTTCATGAAAAGGTTATGATGAATGATACATTTGTTGACTTTTATAAAAATTATCCTAAAAAATAGAATAGAATTGGTCTATATTATTAGTTCATAATTATTTTTCTGAGCAAACATTTAAGTAAAATACATTGTATTATCACCTATAAGCACTAGCAGAATAAATTTTATTGGAAATGGTTTTTAACCTTTTTTTAAAATGTAATATGTGATTTGGATATCTAGAATATCATGAAATAACGAGTCTCGCTATATTAATATTTTTTTTATTATTAAAAATAAAATTATTTATTTTACCTAAGTCGTTTTATATATGTTTGAATACTCACCTCTTAAAATGTGTTCCACAACACACAACAAAATATTGTTATAACTTTTTTTAACTTATTTGTCATAATTTTATGATTTGTTGAAAACATATGTCCAAAACACGTAATTAGTTAGCTAGGTCTTTAACTTGGACTAAATAATCATATTAATTTGTGTAATTATATCCAAATATAGGATAATCAATTTTTTATGTTTTGAAAACAAAGCCTATTTTAATTTATTATTTTCCATTAGGTTTGACACTAAAGAATAAATGTTTCTTTTATTTTTAGCGATTAAACAGATCATATGATCTAAAAAACTCTCAATATTAGAAATTGTCAATATAGATTTAGGAGAACAAACTGTAACTTTAAACATGTTGAGATATGAAATCGTCAAAATTGTTAGGAAAAATACAGAATTTATAGTAAATATTTAGTACAATAAAATCATTAAAATAACAACTATCTAAAACTTATAAAATACTCTGTTAACTATAAATAAACTTAATCCAGAACGTTCTAACTATAATAAGTCTTAAAAATCACACGATATACTTTAAACTAGAATAATTACGTATTTATTTATATTTAAGAAATAACTGAAAAAATATAAACTCTTAAGAAAATATTATCTACGATTTTTTAATGGGTGAGCTCAGGGGGGATAAAATAAGGTTGGGAGCAGGTTATGAAAGTGAGGGCGCAAGATAGCAAAAAGTGCGCCGATGGTGACGCAGTCAATGAGAAGAACACGCGGAGAGAGCACTAACGAACAAGGGAAGGAAATAAAAAAGCAGTGGGCCCACCACCGAAGGCGTTGACTTTCAGTGGATCAGATTATGGAAATGGATCCAAGCATCATTTTTTTCATTTTTTTATTCTTTTTTCCAATGCAGTACGATAAAGCAATAAAGGTTTATTAAGTGAGGTCCAAAGGTGGGAATACCAACAAATTTCACTTCAACTCTAGCGCGTAACATACACGTCATCATGTTGCAAGATTTTGACAAAATTAACCTCGCCATGCCATTTTACTTCTTCTAAGTCCCACTCACTCCATCATATTCGCGTTCGAAATTAATAAAATGTTTATTTAGACTGCATATCATTAATTAATCTATTTCTTAAAATTATAAAGAGCATTAAATTAATTCTTGTTCGACTATATGATTGGCCGGTTAAGTTTCAACCGGATTCAAGTCGAACAAATAAAGAACAATATAATTAAAGAAAAAAGAAAAATAACCTAAAAAATATAAGAGACTTTTTTTTTAATTAGTTTGTTATAATAACAAGAGACTAATTCTATTTATATTACTTAAAGAAAACATTTTAGATTCCTAATTAATTTGAAGATAATTCTAGACTTTTCGTATATATCTTAATAATGTATAAAAATTTCTAGATTATTCTTGATATAATTTAAAAAAATTAATTTTATTTTTAACACTCTTTCTTAGAATGAATTTTTTGGATATTAACCTGGATTTCGTACAAAGGAACTCGAAAGAAGTCTTGGAAAACGACTTTGTGAAAATGTCAGCAATATTTTCCTAACTTTACACTTTCAATGCGTTGATGGTGCTGTCAAGAATCTTTTTTCTAATAGAGTGATACTCAATCTCAATATGCTTGGTTCTTGCATGAAATACTGGATTATTTGTGAGTTTGAAGACACTCTGATTATCTCCAAAAGGTGCAGTTGGCTTAGTTATAAGATAATGTAGATCGTTAACAAGTCTTTGAAGCCAAATGCATTCTTGAGCAGCAACTTTGTACTCTACCTTTGTAGTTGACAACAAAACTAAATTTTGTTTCTTGCTACACCAAGAAATACTTGTACCCAATAAGAAATACGTATCCTGAAGTAGACCTCCGATCATTCAAGTCTCCGCCAAAATTAGCATTTGTGAAACCAAATAGAAAGGAGGTAACTTTCTTCTTAAAAAATAGCCCCATATCAAGCATTGAGTTGACATATTTCAAAATCCTTTTTGTTGTTTCTAAGTGAGGTTTTCTTGATGACTGCATAAATCAACTAGCCAAACTAACTAAAAAGGCAATATCGGGTCTTGTGACAGTCTTTTAATTGATTGTGTTAATTGTTCAATTGATTGCAGTTTCAAGATTTGGTTTCTTTTCAAGCATTTCAATCTATGACTTTCTGTTTCAATTGATTGTTCTTCATTTTGAAGGATCTCAAAATTTCACATTCCCTGTTTTGATTATTTTATTGTTTATGGAGTTTTTCTATGCTTGAATAATTTTTTGTTCAATTAATTATTTTTCTGATTCAATTGATTAATTTTGTGTAATTGTGCTTTACAAAAAACTTTTCAATTGATTGATTCTTTGTTGTTGTGTTCTACAAGTGTTTTCAATTGATTGTTTTTGCGATTCAATTGATTGTTTTTGTGCTATAATTTCAAAATTTACATAATTGACTGTTTTAATAAAGGACTTTAATTCTTTCCATTATTTCTTTCCATACTTTGTGAAAATCTTTGAAAGTTCAATTCACCCCCCTCTTGAACTCAACCTAAAATATGTAGTGGGACAATAGCTAAGGGGGAGATTGTTATATGTGGCATAAATTGTTTTATGGTGGAAGTCAAGTGGGCCAAGTCATAATCAAATCGTAGTACTTGGACTACTACGCTCTTAAGTAGAAAGAGACTATAAAATATAGCTTTTGGTCTAGTGGTAAGTGCTCGATCAAACATGTCGAACTCGTCATACCAAAGCATTATTTGAAACCCTTTGATGGAGTACTTGTCAGTTTTTTTGGTGATTAGGTAGAGGTTCAAGGGTATGTAGATCTTAAGATGACCTTTGAAACATGTGTATGACTAGAACAATTGTCATTAAGTATTGGATAGGTAAAGCACTTGTATTGTACATCATTCTTTTGAAATAACCCTCGTTAAATAAATTAAGAGTAGTGTTTATACGAATCACCTTGAGCTAAAATACTTGATGTTACTGAGTAACGCCATAGTCATACTAGTAGACCAAAAAATTGTAAGGAATTGTTATAAGAAAAGTTTATGCAATGACCTAGAGTGTCGAATGTCTTCGACTTTGATCCAAGGATAATGGTTAAGGAATAATTACCTCAACAAATAGAAGAAGTTAAAGATGTTTTCTTGGAACCAAGAAAAAGGGTAAGAGTTGGAGTTCATCTTTATTATGGCTTGAAAGAACAATTAATACAACTACTATGTTTTAACATAGATGTATCTATTTAGTTAGCTCCTAATATGTCAGACTGTGAAAATAGGTCAAATATACAAGAAGGGAGTTTTTAATTGAGTATTAAAAATTTTCGTAATAATTCGCAAGGGCAATGACTTATTGAATGATCAAATGAATTTTTCACTTAACAAATTCACTATCAAAATATGTTTTGAAAATCTTGTTCAGAAACAACACCCCAAATATTAGAAGACAATTAGTAATATGCTATCAAAAGTGTAAACAATAAGAAGGATTTACTTTTATTATTTTTATACTAGTTCGTTTGTAACCAAGATCATGTCTAATTCTTTATCAACATGATTAAATTTTACTAGGCCAACTAACGTTGCAAAAAACAAACTAACATTCTTTAGACCTCACTCACTTCTAGCTAAACAATTGAGTATTGTTTGGAATAACAACTACTCCTGACTAAGACACCGAGTATTCTTTAGAACAACACTCACTCTTGACTAAAACCCTTGTTTGCAAGAAAATGTGATCAAAAGATCACTCCTTAATCGAGTATTGAGCTTTCAATTTGGCAATTGGAGTAAATGTTTTAGTAAAGTCAATAACTTCTTACTGATTGTAGCCTTCTACTACCAGTCTAGATTTAATTCTTACCACTTTTCCTTCTTCATTAAACTTGTTGCTAAAGACTTATCTTATGGCAATCACACTCTAATATTTTGTTGGAGGAACCAACATACAAACATAGTTTCTAGTGAATTGGTTAAGTTTTCCTCCATGACTAGAATTTAATCTTCATTTTCGCTCAAGCTTACTTGATGTTCTTTGACTGTATATGAGACACAAAAGGAAACGAGATAGAAAATGTAAAAAAAGAGAAACGTAGGGTATTGAAATTCTGGGCACACATTATTGTGCACAGAGTGAGGAACTTTATAGATTGCATAGTACCAGAATTTGTTACACATGCTACAAGAGTCGTACACGTGCATGTATGAGCTGACAATATTCTAACAGAAATGTAAATAATTACAGAGAAATTGATTATGTCTTAACATTCTACTCGACGGTGCATAACAAAGTCGAAGTTTGCTTTTATTCTTCTCAAACTGCCCTTGCATTAAAGCCTTGGTTAAATAGTCAGCCACTTGAAATTTTGAACGAACATAATGAACATCCACTTCTCTCTTTAAAATCATATCTCTTATAAAATGAATGTCAATTTCTATATTTTTACTTCTAGCATGTTGTACTGGATTGGAGGCTAATGCCTTTGCACTGAGATTATCACACCATATCATTGACGGTTGTTTTAATCTTAGCCCAAGTTCAGTTAACAGTGAATTGAGCCACTTGATCTCTGAAGCTCCATTAGCTAGAGCTCTATACTCTGATTCTACACTTGAACGAGAGATAGCTCTTTTCTTTCTCAATGACCAAGATACCAAGTTATCACCGAGATAAACACAAACTCCTTCTACTGACCTTCGATCATCCAAATATGTTGCCCAATCTGCATCTGTAAAAGCCACAAGCCTCATGTGTTGCATTGGCTTAACATGTAAGCTGAGTTGAAGTGTTCCTTTGAGGTACCTAAGGAGTCGCTTTACTCCTTGAAAACGTGTCTCTGTAGGTTGCATCAAAAATTGACTAAGTTTGTTTACAGAGAAGGTTATATCTGGCCGAGTGGTAAGAAGATACTATAATGACCCAAACAACAGCACAATTCGTCATACCAAACTTCTTCAACACATCTAGAATGTATTTTTCTTGATTAAGATAAAGGTCTGAGTTATCCCGTCTAGCTTCTATTCCCAAAAAGTAATATAATGATCCTAAATCTTTCAAGGCAAACACTGAGTTTAGTCTACTAGTAAACTCCTTGAGAAATTTGAGTCGTTACTCGTCACCAAAATGTCATCCATGTAAACAAGTATAAACACCATGAGTTTGGAATTGTGAAGGTAAAATAATGAGATGTCACTTATGGCATTTTGGAACCCCTATTGTTGTAGAGTGAGCCCCAGACGATCAAACCAGGCATGTGGACTGTTTGAGTCCATAGATGGCTTTCACAAGTTTGCACACATGTTGTGGATGTTATGGATCAATGAACCCCTCAGGTTGTTTCATATAAACATCTTCCTGAAGATAACCATTTAGGAATGCATTGTTCACATCTAGCTGCTTCACATCCCAATTAAAGGTAAATGCAATGATGAAGATGATGCGAATGGTGGTTGGCTTAATAACTGGGCTAAAAGTTTCAGTATAATCCACACCTGCAACTTGCTGGAAGCCCTTAGCAACGAGGCGTGCTTTGTGTTTGAGAACAAATCCATCAGCTTTGAATTTTGTCTTATAAACCCACTTATAGTCAACCAATTTTTGGGTGCCATCAAAGGGTACCAAAACCCATGTTTTGTTGCGTAGGAGAGCAGAGAACTCTTCTAGCATTGCTTGCTTCCAACAAGGAGTGAGAAGATCTTCTTTAGTTGTTCTAGGCTCTAAGTTACTGTGTTAACCTTCCATTTCAATAACCCCAATATAAGGGATCTTGGGTTTGAAAATCCCAACTCTAGACCGAGTGACCATCGTGTGTTGCACTGGTGGTTGGACTGAATGCTCAGCTTCAATAAAAGTATACTCATTTGAATTACTTGAGCCCTCATTATCTAGTAGTTGAATGTGGTTGTGATGAGTTGGCCCATTTTGTGACGAGTTGGTTGTGCTTATCATTGGTGAACCATGTTCTAGTGCACTTGAGTTGTTGGTGTTCTCTCTTGGTAAGTTTGAAGCCGACACACATGTGTGTGAGTGGGATACAGACAAGGAACTAGTCATTTGTCCAGGTCTTGGTTCATATTCTGCATCTTTAGCAACAAAAGGTATAATGCATTCTCTTTCGGAAGATGATGCTCTTCTATTTAGAAAACCTGCAACACAAGGAAAACTGGAAGCATAAAAAATAATGTCTTGAAATATAGATTCGGCCAATTGAGCTCAAGCATTTGAATCCCTTATGTTGAGGCGTTGGTCCCAAATATACACACTTTTGGCTATGATACTGGAACTTGTGTGTATTGTAAGGCTTCAAGCATGGGTAACAGGCACATCCAAATGGCTGAAGTTCTTTGTAAGCTGGTGTTTCATGGAAAAGAACAACCAAAGGAGTAGACCCTTGGAGAGTTGGTGTTGGTAGTTGATTTATGAGATACACAACTGTTTGAAAAGCTTCTACCTAGTAAGTAAGAGGTAGATGGGCTTGTGCCAGCAATGTTAAACCCATTTCTACAATGTGGTAGTGCTTTCTCTCAGCCCTACCATTCTGCTCTAAAGTATATGGGCAGGTATATCGCATCTCAATCCCATTAGCTTGAGCAATTTGTGCAACTGGTTTGTATTCAGTTCCATTGTACACTGAATTGCTTTAATTTTGGTACTCAGCTTGTTTTCAACTAGGGCTTGAAGTTGATTAAACGCATGTATTGCTTCACTCTTGTGACGTAGAGGATAAATCTAAGTAAATCGACTGAAATCATCAATGAAATGGATATAGAACTGGAAGCCATTTGTTGATTTATGGGTGAAGGTCCCCATAGATCTGTGTGAATCAGTTTAAGTGGTGATGAAGCACAAGAGACAAAACTAACAAACAGTAAAAATTTTGATTTTCCATATTGACATGCTTCACAGAAGTAGTTTGTACATTGAAGTTTAATTCTACAATCATTTGATTTTTTTTTTAAAACTCTAGTACTAGGGTGACCCAATTTACAATGCCAGATCATTAGTTCTTGTTGTTCCTTCTCCTTTGTTGTGCATAAGTTAACTTCTACCTACGTTTGAGTGATGTTGGGTTGCTCAACTATCGGGTACAACTCGTGAATTGCCTTCCCTTGTGCTATGCGTTGGCTTGTCCTCTTGTCCTTCACAACACACATTCCACTAGTGAAGGTAACCTTTACTTGATTATCTCTTGTCAACCTATCAACCCTTAAAAGCTTCTTAGTGGCAAAGGGAACAATAAGTATATTTTTTGTTAAAGTAAGTATTTGGCCTAAGTTCAAGAGGGGGGGTGAATTGAACCCTTTTTAAGTCTTTTCGCAAACTTGCTTTTCAATGTAAGAATACAAATTCTTTAAAGAAACTTA
>Ga0209489_107851_pt1 | contig 15345 bp, 13 predicted proteins | sample SiratrowhiteBW_FD_187527 | JGI IMG/M metagenome (GOLD analysis project Ga0209489, IMG submission 187527) | Root nodule microbial communities of legume samples collected from California, USA - Siratro white BW (SPAdes) (version 2) | ecosystem: Host-associated > Plants > Roots > Nodule | place... | reverse complement strand
AGTTATTTCAGTTACGTCAGGAGTCGAATAAACTGATTCGACTTGACTTGAAATCAATTTATATTTCATCAGTGTTTCATTTTTCCAAAACTGATTTTTACCCAAAGTTAAAACCTTAATTTTATTTGATTGAATCACTTTGACCATGTGTTACTGAATTTTTCTATAGATGTGCATAGGTTCTCTTTCACGGCCAATCATACTCACTCACACTAAGACACAGCCTAGAACAGATTTCCACTTGCTTGCTTTGGCTTGCTGATCATGTCTTGCATGACTTCATCAAATCCTTAAGTATTGTGAGAATACTAACAAAATAAATAATCTGAGTGTGATTTTTTAAAACATTTATTTTCCCAAGAAAGAGATTAAGATAAAACAAACAAAATATTTTTTTGGTTTTAGGTAGCCCGACAAGGTTTGACCTTGCTCCTACGTATCTCCATCAGGCATGGAGAATTAGGGTTACGTAGTTCTTTGTTGATAAGATTGTTGGTTGTCTTGATATTTTTTTTTTTTTGAAATTTTTGAAAGCTTATGTTTGAAAATAAGGTAAGTGAATGGCACCAGTGCCAGATTTAAAGCTTGGGCTTTGCATAACAGTGCTAGGTTTAAAGCCTGGGCTTTGAGAAATAATGCCAACTTTAAAGCCTGGGCTTTGAGAAACAGTGCCAGGTTTAAAGCCTGGGCTTTGAGAAACAGTGCCAGGTTTAAAGCCTGGGCTTTGAGATACAGTGCCAGGTTTAGAGCCTGGGCTTTGAGAAACAGTGTCAGGTTTAAAGCCTGGGCTTTAAGATACAGTGCCAGGTTTAAAGCCTGGGCTTTGGGAATTGGGGTATATATCAAATTTGGTGTTGAAAAATAACATGCAACAGTTATATGCAACATGGAATTGACACTTTAGTTTTAGCGGGATCATGCATGCAAAAATGGAATGTGAATGAATGAATTCATGGCAATGCAAAGCTTAAATATGTGAGTTTTAGGTGGTGCATGGTGACTGTTTTGGAGGTAAAATGATGTAGTTTTGGAGGTGATATGATGCTGTTTTAGGCTACTGTTTTGGAGGGGTTGTTTTCATGGCATTCTTATGGTGAAAAGAGGTTCATGATGATGGTTTTAGGTGCTGTTTTTGTACAAAAACGTGGTGTTCTTTGGAGGGGCTGTTTTCATGGCATTCTTATGGTGAAAAGAGGTTCATGATGATGGTTTTAGGTGCTTTTTTCGTATGAAAACATGGTGCTGTTTAGAGGGGCTGTTTTCATGACATTCTTATGGTGAAAAGAGGTTCATGATGATGGTTTTAGGTGCTATTTTCGTATGAAAAGGTGGTGCTGTTTGGAGGGGCATGGCGGCAACATGGTGGGGTACGTGCAAAGGAATAAGAGTATAGGGTTTCTGAGAATGAAAATGCAATAAAGATGACTATTTTAAAACAATAAAAAGAGAAATTTGAATTTTTTTACTTTAATTTTTATGTTACAAACAATGTGAGAACTAGGAAATAGAAATGGCAGAGGAACTATAAACATTATCGTACCAAATTGAAACATACCTCTTCTTCAAAAAGACGATGCACTTTCAATCCCTCATCTTTCTTTCTTCGTGCTCTCTTTTTCTTTCTACTCCAAGTCAGTAGTGATCCGTGAATGTTTTCTTTTTTTTCTCTTTTCTTGCTCTTCTCTTTTTCCTCCTCTCTCTCAAAGTGATCAATCGTTCTTTTCTTAACGTAAGAGCAGTTACCACTTAAGTGAATCTTCTTTTTTATCATTTAATTTATTTTTTATTCTGAAAGTAGTTCAGAACAGTTTTGAAATATTGACTCCTTCTTTTTTTCTTTTTTTTATTATTAAAGATGAAGTGTAGATGAACGTGAGAGTGAGATGAAACAGTTTGAGAACGGTCATATTTTATTTTTTATATTTTGTTATTGTGAAATGAGAACATGGGTGGTTTAGAGCAGTTTTAAAATTGACTGATTCTTTTTTTATTATTATTTTTTTTTGTAGTGGAGAAGGTGAGTTGTTATCTGAGCAGTTTCAAAGTTATTATTTTATATATTTTTTCAAATAATATGTGGAGTTAATGGAGAAGGAATTTAGAGAAGATTGACTTATTCTTTTTTTTTATTTTTATTATCTTGAACGTGCAAATGAATGAAACAGTTTGAAAACAATTTTCTTTTCTTGTTATTTTTTATTATTTTATATTTTTTCCTTATTTTTAGGTTCTGTTGTTTCAATTTATATTTTATTTTTTGTTATTTTCGTTTTTTATTATTAATTATTTTTTAAATCACCACCTTTTCTCTTTTTTTTAAGTTTTTTTTAATGGAGAAATTCAAAAAAAATTATTTATTATTTTTTCAAGAAAACTTAAATTAATAAATATATATTCTATGTTATTATTTATTTTTTCATTTTTCTTTTTTCCACTTTATTATTATATTGTAATTTAAAAGATTACCTGGACAAAATCGGGTGTTGACAGTTGCCCCTCTTTATTTAAGTTTTTCATGATAATATGAAAATTTGAGAAAAATTCGTATTATCAAAGTAAATATTAAGTAAAGATAGAGACACTGATTTTTGTTCGGGTATCATCACGTGCTGAAAAGAAATGCGGAGATCTTGCTTCTGCAGAGGATCACAATGAGTGGTTGTGACTTTGCTCTCGCAGGGAGTCGAAAAGTAAATGATGTTTGTGACTTTGCCTCTGCAGGGAGTCGAAAAGTAAAGAATGGTTTTGACTTTGCTTCTGCAGGGAGTCGAAAAGTAAAGAATGGTTGTGACTTGCTTCTGCAGGGAGTCGAAAACCTACAAAAATAGCCAAGACCTTGCTTTTACAGGGGATCAAGTGCCAAAATCAAATGTGACCTTGCTTCTGCAGGGGATCAACATATCAAAGAAAAGTTGTGACTTTGCTTCTGCAGGGAGTCGAAAAGTAAAGAATGGCCAAGACCTTGATTCTGCAGGGGATCAAGTGCCAAAATCAAATGTGACCTTGCTTCTGCAGGGGATCAACATGTCAAAGAAGAGTTGTGAATTTGCTTCTGTAGGGAGTCGAAAAGTAAAGAATGGCCAAGACCTTGCTTCTGTAGGGGATCAAGTGCCAAAATCAAATGTGACCTTGCTTCTGCAGGGGATCAACATATCAAAGAGGAGTTGTGACCTTGCTTCTGCAGGGGATCAACATATCAAAGAAGATGCGTGACTTTGCTTCAGCAGGGAGTCGAAAAGTAAAGAATGGTTGTGACCTTGCTTCTGCAGGGGATCAAGTGCCAAAATTAAATGTGACCTTGCTTCTGCAGGGGATCAACATGTCAAAGAAGAGTTGTGACTTTGCTTCTGCAGGGAGTCGAAAAGTAAAGAATGGTTGTGACCTTGCTTCTGTAGGGGATCAAGTGCCAAAATCAAATGTGACATTGCTTCTGCAGGGGATCAACATATCAAAACTTTGAATCAGGGGATAATTTTTCACTGGTTCTTATATCAGAGGATCATGAAACCATTTTTTTTTTTTAAATTCAATTTATGATTTGTTTTTGAATGAATGCATGTTTAAATGCATGAGATTCTATGATTTGCCTTTGCTTTGAATGCATCTATGAATGCATGATGTATTTTTTAATGTTTGACAGGTTTGACTCTGTCACTGGGGAATGAATGCATGGCTTTATGCTGATGCATGAAATTTTGACTCGCATGAGATTTTTTACTTTTAATGCCTGAGGATTTTGATTTGCTATTTTGCTTCTCTCTTTAAACCAAATATTTTTATGGAATCATTAAATTCATTGATTGAACTTTAAACTTTCATTTTGAGAAAACATTCACAAATCTTAACGTTTGTCGCGACCTAAAAATCACAACGGAAATGGCGGTCCAAATAAAAACAAATAAAAAGAAATAAATGGAGTCGCCACCATAATTTTTTATAAAAAAAACTATGGAAAAACTAGGAAAAGAATAAGGAATAAGTCTGCGAACTAGAAATGAGTTCGGGAGTCGGTTACACGTGGGGAAGGTATTAGCACCCCACAGCGCCTGTCTTAAGACAGTACCTTTAATTAAATAATCAAAATCAAATGTGGTTTTTAGAATATTTATTTTTCCCAAAAATATAATATATAAAAAAAAATAATTAAAAAAATAAAATAATAATTTTAAATTAAAGGACCCGACAAGGATTGACCCTGCTCCTACGTATCAACATCCTTAATAGGTGAAGAATCAGGGAATACGTAGTTCTACCAAAGTTGAATTATTTTGAGAAAATTGCTATTTTATTCTTTTTAAATTTTATATTTATTAGTTTGAAAGTTTAATTTCATTTCGGCATATCATAGACGCGTTCGGTCTTTTGATAATCCCAAACGAAAATTGAAACTCCTTAAACTAAATTCCGCATGACGCGTGTGGTCAGTTAGAACTTAAATCATGAATTGATATTTATTATTATTATTATTATTATTATAAAAAATAAGAATTCCACATGACGCGAATGGTCATTTAGGATTTATTAAAACAAAAATTTTATGAAAAATAGACTTTCAAAAAAAGAAAAACAAAATAATAATCCAATGTTAAAAGATAAAAAAATAAAATAAAATAAAAAAAATCAATTTAGTTAAGGGTATTTTAGAAAATAGAGAGAGATATAGTGCAGATCCAGAAATATGGAGGTGCAAGAAGCAGATTCAACCTAAATAGCTTCAGGGGTATTTTAGGACTTTCAAATACTTGTAGGTGCGAATTCTGATTAATGGAGGTGCAGGTAGCAGGCCCAAACCAGCTAATGATGAGGGCATTTCAGGAATTTCCAAAAGTCTGGAGGTGCAAGTCAGAATATGTGGGGGTGCAAGGAACAGTTTAATGGCTTGCGAAATAGGCATTTGAATATATTTTAGAAGAATGTAACAACAAAATCAAGGTAGCCTAGTTGGTCTAAGGTGTCAGTTTCAGGGCATGGGTTCGAATCTTGGTGGCTCCCTCTATGCCTCATGGTGTGGCTGAGAACGAGAAACAGGGTAATAGTGAAGTTTTTTTCTTCACTTCTTGTGCCCTTTGCCTCTTTCTCTCCTCCTCCTCTCACTCTCCCGTTTTCTCTTTCATATCAATTCATTTTCCACTAAAACTCTCCACTCCTAGCTTGCCACGTGGCAAGCATTTTTATTCTATTTTAATTCTTTAATAAGTTTCTTCTTTTTTTAAAAAAAAAAAACTTTAAAAAAAAAAACAAAATAATAATCCAATGTTAAAAGATTAAAAGTAAAAATAAAAAAAATCAATTAAATTAAGGGTATTTTAGGAATTAGAGAGAGATATGGTGCAGATCCAGAAATATGGAGGTGCAAGAAGCAGATTCAACCTAAATAGCTTCAGGGGTATTTTAGGACTTTCAAATACTTGTAGGTGCAAATTCTGATTAATGGAGGTGCAGGTAGCAGGCCCAAACCAGCTAATGACGAGGGTATTTCAGGAATTTCCAAAAGTCTGGAGGTGCAAGTCAGAATATGTGGGGGTGCAAGGAACAGTTTAATGGCTTGCGAAATAGGCATTTGAATCTATTTTAGAAGAATGTAACAACAAAATCAAGGTAGCCTAGTTGGTCTAAGGTGCCAGTTTCAGGGCATTGTGGTTCTAAGATGGTGAGATGAGGCCACCATCTATTTTGTTTTATTTCGTTTGGGGAACGGGTTGTGGTCATTAATGGTGCTTAACGACATTGTGGTTCTAATATGGTGAGATGAGGCCACGGTGGTGGAGATGCCAATGAGTGGAAGGTTTGGTTATGCTTGGCATTGTGGTTCTAAGATGGTGAGATGAGGCCACGGTGGTTATGCTTGGCATTGTGGTTCTAAGATGGTGAGATGAGGCCACGGTGGTGGAGATGCCAATGAGTGGAAGGTTACCCATGATAGTTAAGAAACTTGGTTATGCTTGAGGAGGTGAAGGTTGTGAGGCTGTGGTGATGGGAGGTGCAATGGTGAAGCTCGGGATGGTGAAGGTTGTGAACGAGAAACGCGAAACGCGAGCTTCCTTCTTCCTCCTTTACCCAGCCAACTTTTTTCTTCACTTCTTGTGCCCCTTGCCTCTTTTTCTCCTCCTCTTCACTCTCTCGTTTTCTCTTTCATATCAATTCATTGGTGATGGGAGGTGCAATGGTGAAGCTCGGGATGGTGAAGGTTGTGAACGAGAAACGCGAAACGTGAGCTTCCTTCTTCCTCCTTTACCCAGCCAACTTTTTTCTTCACTTCTTGTGCCCCTTGCCTCTTTTTCTCCTCATCTTCACTCTCTCATTTTCTCTTTCATATCAATTCATTTTCCACGTGCCCATCACATTCAGTTTTCTATCTCTCTCCCATGTGCCAACTGCATTTCGTTCTCTCCCTCTCTCCCATGTGCCAACCACATTCACAAATCCTTTCCATTCCTAGCTTGCCACGTGGCGAGTAAAACTCTCCACTCCTAGCTTGCCACATGGCAAGCATTTTTATTCTATTTTTAATTCTTTAATAAGTTTTAAATACTCACTTAATCCTTAATTATTTTAAGTACTCTTTAATCTTTTTCTAACAATAAATTTCAATCAAAAACAATTTTATTTATTTATTTTATTTTGATTAAAACACTCACAAAATTAAATAAATTATTTTTAATAATAAAAAATGGTATATTTTTACCCAGACAAAATCGGGTATTGACAAAACTCAATTTTCTACTACTGTCAAATGCATTAGGTCTGCTCAAGGACTTGAATTTAACTTGCATCAGTTTTAGTCTCTCAAAGGCATAGAACATCAAATGTCTTGTGTTGAGACTCCACTTAAAAATGGAGTGGTAGATAGAAAACATCAACACATTTTAAATATTACTAGGGCTCTTATTTTCAAAGTAACTTGCCAAAATTGTTTTGGAACTTTGCAGCCTCTCATGTTGTTTTTCTACTTAATAGATTGCCTAACAAGGTTTTACATAACAATAGTCTTTATGATATTTTGTATGACTCTTCTCTTGATTTAACTCTTATTAAAGTCTTTGGTTATGAAGCTTTTGTATCAACTTTGGTTTATAATAGGACGAAACTTGATCCTCGGGCAAGACAATGTGTTTATTTAGGTCACAAACCAAGGATCAAGGGTTTACTTCTTTATGATTTACACACCAGAGTGGTTTTTTTTATCCAGAAATGTTTCTTTCAATGAAAATATTTTTCCTTTTAAACATATTATCAATCATATAGATAGTGAAAATTTAGTCATGCCACATTTTCCTGATTATTAAGACACTGATCTCTCTTTCCTTAGATCCTCCTCACCACCACAAACAAACACCATATATTGTCTCACAACAAAATTAGTCCTCTCCCACTACACCACTACAAAATCAACAAACACCATATATTGTCCCACAACAAAATTTTTCTTCTCCCACTATCACAGCTTCTGATAACCTCGTACCTCATGTTATAAGAAAATCCACTAGAAGCACCAAACCTCCTGCTTACCTCAAGGATTTTCATTGCAATGTAGTTGTAGGCATAGAGAGCAAAAATTTCTCTTTAGTTAAATATCCTATTTCTAGTTTTGTTAATTACTCAAAGTTTTCTAACAATCATAAGCATTTTGCATTTAGTATCTCTTCCATTGTAGAACCCAAAACTTATGCATAGATAGTGAAGCATGAGAACTGGAGGAAAGCCATGGATGATGAGATTAATGCTTTAGTTCAAACTGGAACTTGGGAGTTTGCTTACCTTCTAATTGGAAAACAAACAGTGGGATGCAAATGGTTGTATAAACTAAACACAAGGTTGATGGCTCAATTCAGAGGTTCAAGGCTAGGCTAGTAGCCAAGGTATTCACACAACAAAAAGGCATCGATTTCAAAGAAATTTTTTCTCCAATGGCTAAAATCACTACTGTAAAGCTGTAAAGCTCTTATTGGCCATTGCAGCTACTGAAAATTGGCTCCTTGAACAACTTTATGTAAAAAATGCTTTCTTGGATGGAGATCTTCATGAAGAAGTCTATATGAAGGTTCCTAAAGGTGTAGTTCCTCAAAAACCTGTTCAAATCTGCAAGCTGAGAAAATCTATTTATGGTCTTAGACAAGCTAGTAGACAGTGGTATGAAAAGTTGTCTACAGTTCTTATAGCTTTGGGTTATACCCAATCACAGTCTGATTTTTCTTTATTCACTAAATAATCTGCTACTGGTACATTCACAACCATCCTTGTCTATGTTGATGATATGATTTTGACAGGAAATGATGCTCAAAAGATTGCTTTGTTAAAGTCTCTACTTGATCACTTATTCAAAATTAAGGATCTTGGTCAACTAAAATTTTTTCTTGGATTAGAAGTTACTAGATTAAGGAAGGGTATTTTCCTTAACCAAAGGAAATACACTTTAGAGCTTCTAGATGTTGTAGACTTGTTAGGATTCAAATCTTCTAACACTCCCATGGATCCTCAAATAAAGCTCAATTCCAAAGAGAGTCATCTTCTTGAAGACATTTTCATATTTCGACGGCTCATTGGACAACTCATCTACTTGACCAACACTAGGCCCGACATTCATTTTGTTGTCAATCATCTCTCACAATTCTTATCAGCTTCTACAATGACTCATTACCAAGCAGTGCTCAGGGTTCTTCGTTATCTCAAAGGTAATCCTGGTTGGGGGTTCTTCTTTCCTAGTGATTCTCTTTTACAACTCAAAGATTTTCATGACTTAGATTGGGCATCATGTCTTGAAACTTATCGCTCCGTTAATAGCTTTTGCATGTTTCTTGGTGATTCATTAATCTCTTGGCGATCCAAGAAGCAACACACAATTTCACGATTCTCCTCTGAGGCTGAATATCGTGCTTTGGCATCAGCAACATGTGAAATTCAAAGGTTGTCTTATTTGCTTCGTGACTTACATATTGTTCCTTAAGTCAGTACTACAGTTCTGTTTTGTGATAACAAGTCTGTCTTACATTTAGCTGTCAATCTTGTATTTCATGAGCATAGCAAACACACACATTGAAATCGATTGTCATGTGTTTAGAGAAAAGGTTTGTGATGATGTTCTTCGTTTGCTCCCTATCAATACTAAGTCACAGGTTGCTGACATCTATACAAAACCTCTCATACCCAAGTTGTTCTTACATCTGTTGTTCAAGATGGGTTTAATTCATCTGTATGCTCCATCTTGAGGGGGGTAATAAATGATAAATAATTATTATATGAAAATTATTAGCGATTTTGGTTAGAGTATATTAACGGATAATAAATAATTATTATGTGAAGGTTATTAACAATTGTGTTAGAGTAACTATTATGTTATGATCCTGTTATTCCATGTACTTCATATCATATATAGAGTATTTTCTTTATAAAAAAATGAGAAGAGAGATATATTTTCACTCTCGTATTCTTTGTTCTTTTTAGTTCATTTCTGTTCATTTCTTTATTTTTATAACATATGATTAATATGATATCTTTGTTAAAAACTAGTAAAAGAGAAAGGACAAAAGTAATTTGGCAAAAGATATAAATATCTTACAGGAAATATCAAACAAAATTTAAACACGCTAGCTACATGAAATAATGAAGAAATGCGTTCATTGAAATATACTGAAGTGGAAATGCATGTTGTTGCGCCATGAGCCTTCATCATCTTCCACTATCAATGTCAATTAATTCAAGATCTCTCAGGCTATCATATCCAGTATTTTGTTGGCCAGAACTAGTATCACCATGTTCCCAAGAGCTTTGTGCCTCATGAAGCAAGTATTGACTCTCCTCAAAGTTTTTGCCTGTGTTCATCCAAGGGTGTTTCTGCGTAAGCTTTAATCCCTCTAATTCCATTGTCACTTCCTTCATGCTAGGCCTTTCCTCCCCTGTTAGTCTCAGGCACCTGGCAGCAAGAATAGCAACCTCCATAATCTCCTGCTTGTTTTCTTCATCCAAAATACCCTTCTCAACAACATCAAACAGACGATCCTCTTTCAAGCTACATAGAAAGTGAACCGTAAGACTTCTTTTCTCTTCTTCCCTGTCAAAAGAGAAAGGTTTCTCCCCAGTTAGAAGCTCTACGAGCACTACCCCAAAGCTATAGACATCACTCTTCTCAGTCAACTGGCTTGATTGCATGTACTCTGGGTCTAAATACCCAAAGGTTCCTTGCACTATTGTAGCTATTTCAGTTTGGTCAAGAGGAACCAATCTTGAAGCTCCAAAGTCAGAAACTTTGGCAGTGTAAGTGTCATCTATGAGTATGTTGGCACTCTTCACATCTCTATGGATGATGGGTATGGAAGCTGCAGAATGTAGATATGACAGTGCTGAAGCTGCCTCTGTAGCTATCCTCAGAACGCGTTTTCCAAGACACATTCACAACCTTTTCTTCATTATGTAAATAATCAAAAAGGGTGCCATTGTTAACAAATTCATAAACCAGTAAGGGAACTTCTGTCTCTAGACAGCAACCCAAGAGTTTGACCACATTCCTGTGATTAATCTGTGACAGTATAATGACCTCATTGATGAATTGGTCCACCTGGCTCTGATCCACTATTTTGGACTTTTTGATAGCCACAACTCTGTTATTTGAGAGAACTCCTTTGAAAACTGTACCATAACCTCCTTTACCTATGATTAAGCTCTCATCAAAATTGTTGGTGGCTTTCTTAAGTTGCTCTGCACTGAAAATTGTAGTGGACTGAGACGAGTCTTCCCTTGTGGAGAGTTGTTGTCTCAGAATGATGCCTCCATTCTGCTGAAAGAACTTCTCCTTTAATTTTAAGACTTTCCTTTTCTGGTACATCAGGTACAGCCAAGAAATCCCTATAAAGAGGGCAATTAATCCTACACCTGCACCTGTTACCAAAATGTGAATATGAACAAATTGTAAGAATAGGATGATGATACTGAAGTTCTCAAAACTACAGTTCTCAATAATGATATTTAATAATTTAAATTTTTTATAATAATTTAATATCTTAAAAGATAAAATAATTACTTATCATTCACTTTAATAATTTAATAATATGTATATATTAATATTTTAAGTAAAAAACATTAAACTATTATACTGACTGTTAAATAAGTGTTTCTTTTATAATTTTTTTTACATAACCATGCAGCTTATTTCATTAAGTTTGTATTGAATAATCATCTTCTTAAGACAGCAAAATGATAACTATCTTTTGATTTTAGAATATTTAATGAAATACAAATTAAATTATTCAATAAAAAAATTACCAAAATGAGTTATGGGAGAGTTATATTAAAAAGGTAGACTCTGAAACTATCACCAGCCTTGTGTAATTAACAATATTAGTGGCCAAGGGAAGAAAGACAAAACTGAAACGAATTAAAAATTTGGTTACCAATGACGATTTTGGTAAATGGATCAGCCGCCTGCTTTGGGTGGCATCCTCCGCCTTCTTTTGTCCCATTTCCGATTAGTCCTTCCGGACAGAAACATTCAAAAGACCCACCCGTTTCTCGACAATGCTCTTCACTATCGCAATTGTGTTTTCCAATACTACACTCCGGAATGTCTACAAAGTCCAAACACAAATAACCATTATTATTATGACACTCTTTAACATAAACAGATCTTAAAAAAAATATTATTCTTTCGTTTCATTGTGATTATAATGTAATTGGAATAACCTTCATTATGTCATTCACGAAATTTCTTTAAGAGACTTACAAGTCAACCCATCATGCCATGTACTTTTCAACGGCCGGCTGTTTGAACACCGTGACTTGACGTAACCATGCTTTGTAGTATTAAAAATTAGCATATTCAAATGAATCTTGATTACGATAGATTTAGAAAAATTTGTTAAGTTAATTTTATCTGAACGTACAATTAATGTTAGCATGATTAACTAATTAATGAATCAATTAATTACCTTGGCAACCATGGAGAAGGTACGGGTTTCCCTGAAAGCCCGGTTTACATTTGCATCGGTAACCATATTCAAAGGGCGAGTCCTCGCAATCGCTGTTATCACTCTTGCATGCATAATCTGCTTTAAGCATGGAAGCGTCGCACTTGTCGTTTCCAACGCTCCAATCCATGACAGTGGGTGCCATATCGAAAGGGACGCCCTTCAAATGATCGACGGAGAAAGTGTAGTTGCCGTTTTTGACCACAAAGGCGTAGCCGCACTTGTTGAAATCGGAAGTGGAATTGAAATTGTTGAAGCTGAACGCTTGGAAACTGATATTGTTCATCCGAGGAGGAATGTCCACCTGGCAACACCCTATGCCCGTACAGTTTCCGCTTCTCTGCATGCTCTGAACGCTCTCTAAGCTGTCGCATCTCGTCAAGCACCCCGTTGAAGATTGCGTACCGTTGCGGAAACTGTTGAGATAGCCGTACGTGTCGCACCCTACGCTTACGAACTTGTTGTCCTCACTGGAAATTGTGAAAACCGGTGATCGGAGGTAGGGATCGTTACCGTAGGTTTCTACTCTACCAAGCGAATCGTTTTTGCAAACCCCGGAGATGAAGGTGAGCATGTCTATTTTACCGGCGAGGCTTATGTTCAGAATTTGGACGTTACCGTCACCGTGATATAGGGTTGAGTTTTTGCATGTAAGCTCCAATGCTTGCTCCTGAAAACAGTTTTCATCGGTGAGGGATGAAGTGCCGATGCCAAATGGATACGGAATTGACGAAACACTACCGCAGGAGTCCGGGCAGCCGGGCAGGGTTTGGCTGGCGGCTGCTAAAGCCGCCAGTAACAGCACGGTCAGTCTGGTCAGTTCCTTCCGCGTGTCGTTCAATCCCATTGTTGCCATATGTGGTCGATGACACTTTCGATCCAATTTATAGCAAAGAGGAATTTAGATTGACCGGCCTGGTCTTCCATAGAATAAAGGAATACCTTACGGCTATACTCATTCTAAGAGAAAAAATTAAATTAAATTTATCTTAAATCGTAAAAAACATAAACTAATTTATTCTAAATTAAAAATACAAATTTCGAAAAGATATCTTGTAAGACTATGGAAAATAGTTTTAGAATAGAAACGTAACATAACCTAGTATAAATAAGATGATATAACTATTTTTTTAGGGAAAAATTTAAATAAATAAAAAAAATAGTTGTTCACTATTATAAAAATCACAAAATCTATATATGTAGTGGTTTTTCTCCTTTTTTATTGTTTATTTTGAAATAAAATCCTATCGAAAATGATGAATTTGAATGATTATAGTGTGGATTGATTTATGATTATGTATGAGTTTGAAAGTAAATTTGTATAAGTTTGAAAGTGAACACTGAGTGTTATGCATGATGTGTGAGATACCTTGGTGAATGATGAATGGTATGAAATGGCGATTGAGTTATAGTATCTTCAGAAAAGAAAATACTAGTGCAAAGGCTTTTAGGGATGTGCACTATTTGTGGATTTGTTTAATAAGGAGGTTTATATGACTCTGACACGATGTGAAAAAGAACTAATTGGACTAGATTATATGATTACCAAGTTCATATGACTGCACTATGGTGTAAAAAAGAACTGATTGGACTATATCATATGGATTAACATGTTCATATGATTGCGCTACGATGTGAAAAAACCAAATGGACTAGGATGAATGTATGAATATTTATAGATATGTCTATTATTAAATTTCTACTATAGTTACTATTATATAAAAAATATAGGATGTTATAAGTCTTTAGATGGACTAAGGATATAAGTGGCACAAATTTACGAAATTGGTGCATTTTTGGTTTAATATTACTGAAACAGACAAATTTTAAAAAATTACTTCTATGGACAAGTCATTCTTGTATGATAGGACCTTTTTGTGAAGTTAAATACAACTTCAATCTCATATTTGATCTCCTAATTGAAGTTGTGTTTTCCAACAATAACTTTTGTATTAGTGGCAAAGTCATATAACACAAACATGACTTTATTTAATATAATCTGGAGTTGTCTTTTTTTAAATTTTTTTATAGATAAACTACAGTCATCAAATTATGACACAATTTTAGTGTAGTTGGGCTTAAAGTTGAAGTCATATAGGGATGAAATCTGCTGTTATGGAACTTTAGCTAAAGTCGTGCATGAGGCCACAACTTTAGTGTTGTGAGTGTTTATTAGGGGCAACACGACTTGCTTCAGTTTTGTTTGTTATTTTTTCCCTTTTTAGACAAGGAAGTCTAGACATGTAGGTGTTTATATAATTTTGTGTTTGGGGTTAGTATGAAATTCAATTGTTTAGTTTTATGTATTTTTATATTTGTTTTTCTTTGATTATTTTGTAGGCAAATGGAAAAAATAATTTATATTTTTTGTTGTATAAAAAAATAAGAAGAAAGTTAAAAATAGAAATTAAAATTAATTTTGAACTTGAACAGGGTTACATTAAGGGAAATGATTTATTTATGAGAGGACATGCCACAAGGTGGCCTTTTTCTTTGTCTTCTATGTCTTTTTTAAGAGTTATTTTTGATAAATGTCTAAGGAGGTGGAGCTGAATTATTATAATTGTCTTCGTTGTTGTCGTTTTGACCATGATTATTGGATCCTTGTACAAGTATTTTGAACTGATAACAATACATGAATGATATGAGATTGTGTGTAGATGGAGGTGCCAATGTGAAAATTGCAAATATATTTGATGGACTAGAAAAAAACATTTGTTTGAGAAGGAAAAATGTTGTGTATGGATGGAACTTGATTTTAATTAATTTTAAATTTTTTATTTTACCTATGGATTAAGTATGTTATCCACTGCACCATCTTTTGCCACCATCCTAACATCTGTAGGTATTGTATCCCTTTTCCACTTTCCCTATTTTTTCAGGAGCAATAACATTACTTATTGAATTTTCAGTAGATAAATTCATTTTACATATAAATAAATTTATGAGTAATTATCTATGAGAAAAACAAATTTTTCTTGTAGTGAAAGTTGAAAGACATGTAGTGATAATTATCCATGTATCTAAACATTAAGAGTTGTTGAAGATTTAACTGACCAAATATATATTTCATTTGGACAATAAAAGTTAAAATTGATTGTAAAATAGGGGAAATAATTGTATAGATACAAATAAATATTTTGACAAGTGAAAATTCAAGTAGTGCACCAATGTCCTCAAGCTATAGAAAGACATGTAATGCATTCTTAAGCTCAAAGCTTTTCCTTTTCATCTATTTCTCCTTTTATGCCTTTAGACAATTAGCTTTAATTTTGAAATATTCTCGAATCCACCACATTATAAGCTTTTTCAAAATATACAAATAAGCTTCTAAATGTTTCTTAAATATTACCACTATAATAACTAATTCAACAAAAAAAAAATTCAC
>Ga0209489_107850_pt1 | contig 15346 bp, 10 predicted proteins | sample SiratrowhiteBW_FD_187527 | JGI IMG/M metagenome (GOLD analysis project Ga0209489, IMG submission 187527) | Root nodule microbial communities of legume samples collected from California, USA - Siratro white BW (SPAdes) (version 2) | ecosystem: Host-associated > Plants > Roots > Nodule | place... | reverse complement strand
TAGAAATTTTGTTATTTTATTTAATATATATATATATATATATATATATATATATATATATATATAATTTTATAAAATAATATTAAAAATTATGTAATATAGTTTTTTTAAATATTATTTAATTATTTTAAAATAAAAATAATTTATTTATTATTATTATTATTATTTTATTAAAAGTAAAATTATTTAATTAAAAAATTATATTAAAGAAAGTTAGTAAATAATGTATTTGCATATAATAATATATATAATGGTATACATGTTTGATTTATAAAAATGTAAGGCACAAAATTATTACATGTCTTATTTTAAAATTAGTGAATAAGTTTTATTTTATATGAAAACACAAATCCTTCAAATAATGTTTTTTTTTAAAAAAAAAATGATTTCGAAATATCCACAGAGGTGGTTGTTCATCAAATTAGGTTGTGCTCGCAGAGTTGCACCTTGCCCTAATCTCTGTAATTCGCCCAATCTTATATCACAAAATTGCGTAATAGAAAATCATCTCGCGAGACGCTACGAGATCTTGTTGCCATATCCGTGAGGGTATATATCGTCTAATTACCCTGGTAGAATGAGCGATGGTAGGAGAGTTACCATACGAAACAATCATGGGGAGAATCTCGTGGGAATCTTGCATAATTCGGCTTCAGTTCGCCTTGTTATCGTGTGCCATGGCTTCCAATCTTCCAAGGTTGTTGTTCTTCACATACTTCGGGGGAATAAAATCCCAATTTTTTTCCTTACTGAACTTGTGAATCTTTAGTTTTAAGTTACAAAATTGAGCATTTCAATGCTTGAATTGAGAGGGGAAATTTCTGTTGCTTTAGAGGAAAATGTACTGTGGAACTATTCCAACTTTCATCTAATCAATGTATATAAGCTAGGAGAAGAGAATGAATTCAAAAGAGGAGATTTTGAAAAAACAATATTTTTATTAATATTTTATATATATAAGCAATTTTTTTCTATTATGAAGAAGTATTCTTTCCCTGGAACTGTTAGGAAGAAGTTTAGGAAAACTTGACCTTAATTTTTCGTCATTGGTAGGTTTGAAGTTTGAACTGAATGGTGGAATGGTTTTATCTGTAGGAAAGGATTCCCATGGTGAATCTTGCTGCTGCTCTCGGAAAAGATGGATTCAGTGCTTTCCACTTTGACTTTGCGGGAAATGGGTAAGCTACTCAGCAAAGGAAAATTAACCATAAACTACTTAATTTCAATTTATTTAAGGAATATAAACATTTGAAGAGGGGGATTGATTTGTTTGTATATGATTTATGTTGTCTATTTAATTATTTTAATTTTTTAAGAGAAATGCTAACAGTATTATCCTATGATAACACTCTGAATTATTGGTTAAATTTTATTGGGAATCTCAATCTTTCTTTTGTGTCTCATTTTGAATTTAAAGTGTATTTCAAAGTGTGTTGTTAGCACTCCTTTTCTTTATCTTCAGATGCAGAATATTCAGTAAAGTTTAAAACTATTGGCCATGTCTATAGGAATATGAATCTTGGAATTCTCTTTTTTGTAAAAGAAGAAAGTCTATAATATAAAGAGAAGAAGCTTGCAATGAATTGGGAGGATAAGGCTTGACTATAAGGCATAATACTGTCATAGACCATCTCCCCTAAAAGCTTAAGCAGTTAGAAAGGTTCATGCATGCAGCATACTTTATTAGTTGTTACATCTCTAACAAACACAAAAAAGAGAGACAAAAAGAAATCTTCCATGGAACTGAGCTGCCAAATTTCTCAACAAATACCTGTTAGTATGTACTGGTTGATCAGAGTAGGGTGCAGAGGGGAGGGAAAACATAATCTCTTCAATGTTATAGGGGACTGATTCTGGTCCTCCTCTCCCTTCTTCTCCATTCCCTGCAACCTAATAATTTGTTAAATAAACCTTCTTAAACAGATCACATGCTTGCCAAATATGCCTAATCTTATCCCAGCTGCTGTGTCAAAGAAACCTCCTAAAAGATTGCACTTTGCCATCAGCTATAATATTATGTTATATAAACACTTTGCCATCAGTCGTAAAGTAAAATACATAAAAGAAACAAAGGAAAGCTATAATAAAGCAACACAAATGCTTTCCAACCGAATGTCTAATGTTTCTGTTGTCATGTGCAGTTTTCTGGTTTAGGCTAGAGATTTTGTCCTTTCATGGCCTTCTGTTCTCTGTACGTACTTGTCTTAGCCACTTCTTGTGCCATTTATGATATATGCCATTGTTGATTAAAAAAAAAAGCACATGAACAGTATATCTTCTTCCATTCATGTCTTCATTTTTTTTTCTAAAATAAACAGAAAACTTGTGAAGCTACATTCAAAAGGAATCAGTCTATTATAAATATGAGTGTAAAGGAAATTCCACCTTGTAAGTAACCTTAGGGTACTGTATACATATTCTTCTAATTCTAATACTAAAGAAAAATAGTTTACTGAATTGTAACTACGTTTGCTAACAACTCATGTCATTGTCTTCTAGGGAAAGTGAAGGTTCATTTCAGTATGGTAACTACTACAGAGAGGTTGAAGATCTGCGAGCTGTAGTTCAACACTTCCGTGAGCAGAAATATGTAATTACAGCAATTGTTGGTCACAGTAAAGGTCAGATTACAATTATCCTTATTATAGTAACTGAAGTTATCAGTACACTGAACATACAACATATATAGAATTCTTCAGTGGCAGTTTGAAATTGTTTTCTCCAGTGTAGGAGTTTTTTTATTTTCAGAATTGTTTCTTTAGTGCATAGAATGGATGTAAGATTGTAAGCCTTACAGAAAAAAGATAACTATTTCGAGGTGATTTGCTGAGATCATGGAATATTCATAATAGAGAAAAAGGTTTAATTTTTTATTTGGAGTTTCATTTCCGGGGAGAAAACAAATGATGACATTGTTTAGGTAGTAATATGATCTTCTTTTAATCATAAAAGTGTAGATATATCTTTAAGTGGTGATTGTTCAATGTTACAAGAAAGAAGTTATAAAAGGGAAATAGTTATCAGTTAGGTGTAGCCTTTTGATCTATTGGCAAGATGAAGGAAAATGGTCCAAAAAATGCTTTTGAAGATATATGATTTACAGGTGAAAATGTTAAAAAGATTAGAAAATATTGTATACAACATGTACCTAGCTCACATTGATTAAACTGAAGATATATAGCATGTTTGGTTTTCAGTTGAAACCATCTAAACCTCAGATAAACTCAAAGCTTGTATCTTGACCAGTTAAGTTCAACTGAGGTTTAGACTATTTCAATCGAAAAACATACATGTGCATAGAGTACAGTTCGAATGGAGAATTTAGTTTTCTGTAGGGTTTGATGGTAAACTGAAACTTAAGTTCTCTGTGACTGTTAAAGAATTTTCTGCTCAAGTCTTTCACAATTCTCCGTTCCTTTTTGTCAAGTCACTGACTATTATGGTTTCTGCAGGGGGTAATGTGGTACTCTTTTATGCCTCAAAATATAAGGATATTCATATTGTTGTCAATATATCTGGTCGGTTCAATCTAGTAAGAGGCATCGAAGGTCGTTTGGGCAAAAGATTTATGCAAAAGATCAAGCAAGATGGATATATAGATGTGAAAAATAAAAGAGGTGAAGAACATAATGTAAATAATCTTCGGGTTCTATTTGCTATCATTTGTCTGTTTCCTTTTTCCTGTGTTAGTCAATTTTATTCATGTTTCTTTATATTTTTGTTGTCACCAACACTTTTGAGTTTACAGTAAAAAGGAATGAGTTGAGCTATTAGATGTAACTGCTCCTGTGATTCTATAGTCTATTATTCATGCTTTATTTTTTTGCTGTTACGAACACTTTTGAGTTTACATCAAAAAGGAAAGAGGTGAGCTATTAGATGTAACTGCTCCTGTGATTCTAATAATCTCTAGTCATAGCTTTTGGAATCACATTTTTTCATTAATGTGATGTATTTGATTCCATGGTCATCAGCCCTTATGGTTTCCACTTGATGTTGAATCATAGTGGCTTCTGAAAGCTACTTAAAACAGTGTCTTTGACCAATACTTGTAGTTTAATTGTTGTCTATGAGCTTTAACCAGTCTGATTCACTTTTTCCTTTTCTTGTGATAGGGAATGTTCTGTATCGTGTTACTGAAGAAAGTTTGATGGACCGCCTATCTACTATAACCCATCTTGACTGTCTATTAATTCCCCAAGATTGTCGGTAGGGTTTGTTATTTTTTCTAGCAACATGAATCACTGAAAATGTGGCAAAATTAGCCCCTTCTGATGTTTAAATGTTATAATTTTTAATCATTTTATCAATGTTGTGACAGAGTGTTGACAATTCATGGATCCATGGATGAAACTGTACCTGCAGAAGATGCTTTAGAGTTCGATAAATTCATATCTAATCATGAATTGTGCATCATAGAAGGAGCTGATCATGAGTATTCCTCTCATCAAGATAAGTTGAGCAGCATAGTTTTGGAATTCATCAAGACTCATGCAGATAAATACGAAGATAAATCTAAGCAGGCAAAGATTCATTCCAGGCTATAGTTCTTGGAAATGTGGGGATCCAGTACTTCTCTTCAAACAATTTATCATGCAAATGAAGACTTATTCTTGATAAATAGATCAACAAGAAAGATGAACAAACCTCGTCCCATTTCTGACATCCCAACCCTTGCCTACCTGGCAGCCAATAATTAGCATTTGTCAGAGTTAAAGAAGATTAACAAATGCTACACAATTTTCTCATTTCTGGATCTCAATGGATACACACATCTGACAAGTATTGTCACATCATTATAGGGACATGCCAGGTTGCAGGTTGTCAATGTAAGCTGCTCTCTTATCACTTATGTTATAAGTTTATGGTCTTACAATTACTACAGGTGAGTGGTGAAATGAATAGTTTGACATAACATGCAAGAACATGACTCATCTGGTGGGTTACATGAAGCACTCTTTACTGAATTAAAGGGCATCTATCCAATTGGTCTTGGAGGTTGACTACTACGTTTGTAATTACAGATTTCACACTACATACTGCCTAGTACAGATTTACTTGTGGTCATAACATTATGCACATTCTTGTATGCCCACCATAATTCTTTCCTTTCATTACCTCTACACTTTTGGGATAAGCAATGAACACAACCCAATATCATACTTCAGAAAACACTATAAAAGTGCAACTATGGTACAGGTTTTAACTTGGTTGTGGAATGCTTCTTCAGCCTTCAAAATGTATGTTTTGTTTTTGTGGGGATAGAATAAGCAAGGGAATGTGATGGAAGCTCATTCCCGCTTTACGAAATGGACAGGTTGTTGGGGACACTGGTGGTCCACTTTGGTCTGTCGTCATGAAAGATACAAGCTTCTGAAATTTCATCCATAAATGCATCGAAATTTCCATTGTTGGTTATTATCTTTGGCTACGGTCTTCCAAAAGGATAAATTTAATGAGTGTTAACTTCTTTTGGAAGTTCTTAGTGGCATCTTTTGCCCCCACATTAAAAAGTTTTAGTATATTTATGTAGAATATAAGGGTTTGATGTTCACAGTCTGAGTAAGTTTGGAGTTGGGTTACGGAAGGGAAGAATGAACACTTCAAATAAATAAATAAATATATATATATACACACATACACATATATATGTATATATATTTGTAATTTGATTAACATAACTTCAAATCCTAACTATATGTTTATTTTTGTAAGATTTGAGAGAAATAGAAAGAAGGCAGATCACATAAAAAAAAAAAAAAAAAAAAAAAAAAAAACTTCCAAAGGCCTTTACTTCCTGCACTTCCACTTTTGAACATGCAATCCCAGAATTGGAAGAAATCACCCAATTGTCCATTCCGCTTCTTTCTTGCTGCACTTCCACTATTGTCGTCACCACTGCTCCAATATTAGCGTTAAAGAAGATAAAGAAGAAGAAGATAAGGAAAACGTTGCAGTTAGAAGAACAAAAGAATAACGTTTTGGAAAGGTCGTTCTGAAAAAAATTTCAAAAGATTGCATTCTGGAAAGTATTTTACACACTGTGGAAAGTTTGTTTCAGAAGACTTGTTCTGAACTGCATTTCATACGTTAAGAAATCTTTAAGAATCTTGTTGAACAGAATTTCATACGTTAGGAAATCTTTAAAAATCTTGTTCTGAAAATTTTTCTTGATATAGAAAATATATTTGAAAATGTATTTCATTAATCATAAAAAAGTGTGTTCTTAACTAATTTTAAATAAAATAAAATGAAAATTACTTTAAAATATAATGAAAGAATTATTTTAAAAATTGGTGGGGTAGGTTCAAAAATGGGATGCTGAAAGTAAAAGTCATTTCAAGAAGGTGACATGTTTGTTTTATTACATTGTTTTGCGTTTGATGAAAAAATTATAGAAATGATTGCATCGTAAAATAATAAATAACTTTTTGTCAAGAAAAATTACGAATATATATATATATATATATATATATATATATATATTAAAATCTTTAAATTTGAGTTTAATTTAATTTTTAGTTAGTATAAAAGTCTGAATTTATTTGTTTACGTCCATTCTTTCACTCATGAGTTCACTTATTCGTTATTTTAATTGATTAAAAAAAAATACTTTAACTCTTTCTTTATGACTTTCATCATTCTTTTTTTTTTACTTTCCTCTCGATTTTATTTCTAATCCAAACATATATTCATTTTGTTTGTCAATCTTTATAAAGTAAATATCATTATCTTTTTAATTCTCTTAAAAGATCGATATCATATTGTTATAATTTTTCAATTTTATCCTCCTATTTAGTTAGATTTTATACATATATTCTGAGTGTAAGAGAAATAAAGGTAGAAAGTATATTAAAATCAGAGAGATAAAGATAATACTAAAAAAAATTAAAAGTATTATACAAGAATATAATTATATTTGTAATTGTCATAACTTTAAATTGATAAATAAAAAAGAATAGCCAAATTTGAATGGATGAAACATAAACATGGGAGATAGTTTGAGGATACCCAACTGTAGATAAGGGTGGTCCATAGTCCTTAGCCATTCATGTCTTGTCTTGTGTTTTTTTTATTGTTTACTATTATTTCTCTATTATTTTTTTATTTTAAGATGGAGATGATATTACCAAGAAATTTATTGAAGGACATTTTGTGAGGTTCATATTTGTTATAGACTCGTTACTGATAAATAAATTCTGAATATTATTTAAACTTATTTCTTTGTCTACAAGGATTTTTTAAATTAACTAGATATATACAAGGTATAAATAGTATTTCAATTTTAAATCGGATATAGAAATAATTACAAGTATGTATGTATTCACCTTAGTATTGTGGTCATATTTATCTGTGTTTTAAATTATAAAAATATTTATAATTTATCTGATAATACTTCATTTTAAAATTTATATAATTATAATTTTTTATTTAGTATTTGACATTTAAGAGAAGATAATATATGTCATTTTGATACTTTTTCTTAGTTGTGAATTTTATTTTTTGTAAACTAATATTTAATTAATGTAAATAGGCACAAGTGTAGATAATAGAGAAATCAGAGAGAGATTTTATATCTATCATAAAATGTGAGTTAACATTTTAAATTTAACCCTCCGAATATATTGGATATTATCTTATGAGATTTTTTAGCTTTGAAAGTACTTTTAGATGGTTTTTTTAATCTATCAATTCATTTTAACCCTAAATACACATTAACGAAGGATAAATAGAATGGACTATCCTATTTTGATAATCACAAATAGAAGAATAGAATTCATGTAAATAGTTGTTCTCGTGAATACACTATTCTTGAAATGCTTCCGGTAACATCAAACATGCAACATACTTCAACTTTATATTTATTTATTTATATATATATATATATATATATATATATATATATTAATTATCACATTATTATATTTTGGTTGTTCAAAAAAGTTATATTATATAAATAAGGTTAAGATTTATCATAGTTAAAGTATTATAAAGTAAAACCTATATATCATATTTTCCTATATAAATAAAAGTCTCAAATTTCATAATTAGCATATGTAGACTTCATAATTTTGGTGTTTCTTAAATGTTTCAACTCTAATTTTACTATCTACTCAAGTATACAGTATTGTTATTCTGGTTCAAGATACAACCAAGATCACAAGACTAAGTTAGAGATATTAACTTTTTCAACATAGAGTCAATATAACCTTAAATTGTAAAGTAGTTACAGTTTTAATCAAACTTCTAGCAATTTTAACAATCAAACATTAGTCTCGATTATCACATAATTTACACATGAATTCTTTTATCAAACATATAATTCACACATGAATCTATCGTCTTCCGGAAAACTTGTATTAAGCTGACAACTATCAAAAACTAACATCTAACTTACTACACAAGACTTAGATTATAAAAAAAAAACTAAAAGAAAGGGTTAGGATAGTTTATACATCCAAAACTGAGTGTCTATAGCAAATCTTAGTGTGTATGAACTTCCTCATTAATTTCTCACCACCTAATATCTTAGTCTATGCGACTTAGATAATCATCGATGAAGCTTGAGGATCTTTGCTAAAACTTAATACACACAACAAGCATAACTCATACTTTAATTTTTATCATTTACAATAACATATCTTATTAAATCCATAACATCAAAACATACAATAATACATTTCACATCAAGGCAGTAGTTATTCACTAAACATTTAAACATTCACTGATCCCACAAGTTCAATTAACATAAAATCAATCATTTTATGAAACTATACAAAATTTCACTATCACTAAAGAACATTTCAAATTAAAACCACATTTCATCTGACCATCAAGTACTCTAACCTAGTCTACTATAGTAGAATTTTGAGACTAGCTTCCCTGACTTGTCTAAGAAGTAAAACACTTTCAAAAGAGCTACAAAAGCTAATGGTTACAAGGATAACCTAACTTACATTATAGAGTTCTGAAATTGCCAAGGTTACTAAGACATGGAACTAACATAGACTCATTTTGAAGTTTCAGAAGACACATGCAACCTACTATGTCAAGATAACTAAGAATACTTGAAAATTGCCTCAAAGAAAAATGAGCATAATTGAAATTACTTTAATCGGGTCTATCACTGTCATGAGTCCAATAGTGGTCTAATAATTAGTTTGATAAAGGAAGAGGTCACAAATCTAGATAGAAGATAGAGAAAAAATATATGTTTTAAGAAAATGGTGATTTTATAAAAAATAAATAAAACTTAAATAATTGATTTATATATTTATATACACATTTCACTTTAATCTAAAATATTAGGAAATTATATTCTAAGTTCTTATACATTTATTTTTTTAGAGTTAATTTTTAAAGTCTTACAATTTTAAAGATTCTAACATTAGATTTATTCCTTATGAAAGAGACACTGATATAACATTCTACTACACATAATTATTGTAATATTGTTGTGATATTCTACTACACAAAGTTAAAGTTAGAGTAAATTATGTCTGTTTGGATTTGATTTGGAACACTCAAACCAATTTTAGCTTCCATTTAACATTATGTTACCATTTTTTATTTTTCATATCTAGGTGAAAGTAAACTCGTCTCAAACTTCAATTAATTTATAAGCTACAATAAAAATTTTGTTTTTAACTTCAATTAAATTCAACTTAACTTAGATAACTTCAATAAAATTCACTTAACTTAGATTTCCTAACTAAAATTTAAATACACGCAATTAGTTTGAGATAACTAATCAAACCTCTCAACACTCAATTTCAATCAATCATTTATCACATTATCATTGCCAATCATAAAACTTATTATTTGAATCTCATAAGTTCGCAACTGATATATAATTATTCATTTATGGTAAATGAATTACCTTTTAAGAACTTAATAGTGTTCTTCTTATGAGGCATTGGAATGACGAATGTTTTTGGAGTGAAAGAAGATGTACGGGAACAATGTGAGATGTAGTGTTCTTCATATGAGGCACTAGAATGACGAATGTTTTGGAGTGGGAGAAGATACACGTGAATACTATTAGACATAGTGTTCTTCGTGCGAGGCACTAGAACGACGAACGTTTTGGAGTGGGAGAAGACACACGCGAACACTATGAGAAGAGGGTTTTTGAATAGGCGCTTAAAGCGGGAAAGAGGGTTTGTGAGATATTTTTGAAATTTCTCGTGCGAGGCAAGAAGACAAGGAGTTAAGCACGTGTTTAGAATGAAAAAGAGGGTTTGTGAAATTTTTTGGAAAATTTTCTTGTAAGGAAAAAAGAAAAAGAAAGCTTTTGTTGAGCGGGTATTTAAAACGAGGAATAGGGTTTGTGAAATATTTTTGAAAAAGTAAGTTTGAGAAATTTTTAAGTTAAAAAAAAAAATTCCCACATCAACTTTAGAATTATATAGATGTAATGATTAAATATTATTTAAAATAATCTCATTTTGAAAAACGTGATTTAATATATTCATAGTTTTGTACATATTGTCTAAACTAAATAAACAATACTTTTTATGTATATTGTTAACATCTTTAAAATAAAGCTAATTTTTTAATCAACACTTTTTTTACTGTTGCGATATCTAAACTAAAAATAATGATAATGTAGTGTTAATACATGCTTTGTATAATATTTCTAAAATTCTTATGCATATGATAATATTTCTAAAATTCTTATGTTATTAGTTTAAAGTATCCATCACTTATGGTGATGACTAATCATTATAGTGGAAATTAGGTCATCTATAATGCAAAATTCATAAGGTCTTGTTTTACTTTACGTGGATCTCAACATGCCACATAATTTTTAATATTTTTTGCCAAGATTTTATAATACATATACTTTTATAATATTTTTATTTACACTTCAATGCAAGTACTATTTTTGTAAGAAAAGTATGTTTTTAAATCGGATCTTGAATTTAAGACGCTGTCATGTCATGTCAACATGCTTTAATATTCTTATAAAATTCAAATTTTAAGTTTACATTGAACATACCTTTAAATAGTTACATTTAATGAAGTTTTTTCTTCTCCACATAAAACATTTATAAAACTTAAATTTGATATTTTTACTTAGAAAAAATTGAGTCCTTTATAACTCATATCGATAACCTTTTTATTTTATAATTTTTTATTTAAAAATGTTATTTATATTTTTATTAAGATAATCATATAAGTGGACTTGCAAGGTTAAATCTCATCGGGATATAAATATTAATATATTAAAGATCATTTAGAATTATGATTAGAAATTTCATTCTCTCTTAATATATCAGTCATAATTAAAGATCTTAAATATATGATTTGGGCTTATGACTATAAATTAAGACTAGAGGTCATAAAGGTATATATATATATATATATAAAAGTTACATGTAAAAAAATATACAAAAAATTATAAAATTAAGGATCTTATAAAATCTTTATTTTAAGAATAAAACTTATAAAAAAATCTTAAAAATAATGCAAAATAATATAACTTAAAAAAAATCTTCATAATATCATGTTTAATCTTATCAAAACTGAATCTTCTACTCTTTATTTATTTCCAAGTAAATTATTATATTTTGCATGAGTAACCTACTAATATTCCTTTCCCCTGTTTTGTGAGGAAGGAAATATTTATTTACAACACCAAATTAAATTTGATAGAATAAATAACTTATTCAATGATTCATTTCACATGATTCTTTTTTACTTGAAAACAAACACATGAGATAGATGCTGCTATAACAAAAGATAATTGTGAAACAATTTTACACTTTGAAGAAGTAAATAAAATTGTTGGTGTATTTAAAGAGTAAATTGAGTGTGAGTTGGTGGTGAAGAACAGATCTGTCATTTACTGTATTTAAAACTAAAAAGCATCCTATGTTGTTGGGCTTCCATGGAGGGAAACTGATACTAAGAAGAAAACAAAAGAAAAGCATCCAATGAAATGAAAGTGTCACATATAATGTGTGAAGATATTTTGGTAGGGAGAAGCATCTCCATGTGGCATATTCTGAAATGTTTTGTTGGATACTTCATTCATTCATTGCATCATTGATGATTCACCTTTTTGGGGCTACCTTTGCAACTCAACAAACTTCTTGGGTAGGGCCCTTCAAACCTTTTATGCTTTGCCTCTGCACCACCAATCTACCTAACCTCATCAAATATTCCATTCTTATCTTCAAAAACCCTAACAATCATATCACTTCAACCTTAAAACTCTTTATACTCACTCATCTTAAAATTATCTCATGATATGAAATCCAAGTTTTAACCCATCTTCAGTGAAGTAGTATTTTATAAAATAAATTTTAATTTAAATTTATAAAATCAGTTTATAAAATGAGATTTACATCTAATTATAAGTCAGCATAAATACGGAACAAAGATAATTAAGACTCACATAAATTTGATTTAGCAAAAGTTTCAATATGTCATATGATAAGTTCATTTTAATCTTGATTCAATTTTACAAAACTGACTTGTAAGATGAAATTTGCATCTATTTATAAATTATTAAAAGTTTTTTTTTCTAGTTGATATGGGATTGACAAACACATACTCTCACGTCGAGACTCTTCAACTCGTGTGTAAGACTATATATGTAAGGTGGTCCGATAATGGATGACCCGATAAGTCCAACAACTTTGTTAAGATGAACTCTAGTACTATATTAGAAATGGACTTTAAGTCTAACTCAACCTTATAAAATATGAAATTTACACCTACATATAAATTATTGAAAAATAAATTCTCTAATCAATATGAATTCTCCAATATACTATACTATGATCTTATTTTTAATTGATATAAAATATTTAATATATCATTTAACATTTATACATGTAAATTTTATATATTTTGTACGAGACTAAATATTTATAAATTTATAAATAATCTAGTGAGTGATATAATAAATTCGTAAACTCTTATTAAAATAAATTATGATATTATTATAAGATTAGATTGATACATTATTAACAGTTGAATTGAAATCTGCTTTTCTCTTAAACAAATTTTAGGGTACTCGCTCATATGATAGAAAAAATTTATTATTTTTAAGTGGACAGCCTGTTATTACAGCTATGATTTTCTCCTTTGACAGTTGTAGTTTGTGTACTATGTACATTTTGTTATTGTCTGTCATAATCTTGGGCCTTGTTATCTAAACTAAATTTAGAACGACACATAATACTTTTTGTTTTTACCCATCTATTTTTACTTTTATTTTTATATCAGTAGTTTTTTTTTTCTAAGATGTGATCGTAGGTGGTTAAAATAAGGAAAATCTATGATATATAATAATTTTACTTTAACTTTACATTAAACTGATATTGTTTTTGCATATAAAAGGGCATCTCATCAATGGTGTATCTCCGACGAAATCTATATTAATTTATAAAGAAGTTTTATTATTTTTTCTTTCTTTCCTTTTCGACTTTGCTTAACCGATATGTGTGAAATTATGCCATGTAAAATATGTATCTCATTTTAGTGTAATTTTTATCAACATTTCAATTATAATTACATATTATTACGTAAAATTTTAGAAAAAGTAAATAAAAAATATGATAACATAATAATTCATATTTTATATATTTTAAGAACTATAAATTACGTTGATTTTGATTAATATAAAAATATTAAATAATTTGTATTAATATAATATTTTATAGACTCATGATATAAAGAATAAAAACTTTTAATACCAAATTATTTAAATATTTATTAAATTATTATAGTTCATATATTATTTTATGTATCTCATTTAATATATTTAGTTAAATATTAATTTTAAATAACTTTTTTCCTCTTTATCTAAACTTTGAAGTTCATTTAAAAAATTAAGTCCCAATAAACATGATGAATTTGTATTTTCTAACAAATTTTATCTTACAGATTTTGACATTTGTAGTTCTTAATATTTTTTTTAATTTTGCAACATTAATTAAATTATGTCTCTGTTTACATCTATGATAACATAAAATGAAACTTTTCTAATTTTTATGTTGAAAACTATTTTTTTCATATATAAAAACACTTATTTACCTACTCTCGTAGTTACCAACTAAAAAAAATCAATTCGTTTATATTTTCTTTATCATGTTTCAAATTATAAAATTATGTTTCATGTTGGCATATGTACTTTGACTTAAGTGAAAATGTTTAATCCAAATCACTTACGTAAATTACTTCCAAGAACAAATTTCAAATCAATACTATTTATTTTCTCACCCTACTATACATTTTTTAAAAAATTATATAGATTTATGTTCATCACTAATAAATCCTAAACAAATTTATATAAAAGATTATATCATTGTAATGAATTTTGAAGTTTCTTTCGTCAACTTTCTTATGGAAGTCAAACTTTCACTTAAATTAACAACTCTTCATTAACATGGATTGCATGGAGAAATGTGTCGTTTCCATGCAAAACTTTCTCTTTTTATAGTTTTTTTTTTCCTATAATATTTATGTAATTTTTACTTTTGTTCACCTATTTCTTCCAAAATGCAACACACCCTGTCTGAAGTCTAAAAACTATTGATTTTTGTTGTGATAATTTGTGGTTTTGGAGAAAAGAATATTTTTTTAGGTGCAATGAGCCCACTCTGCCAAACATGTCCTTATCAAATGGGTGGCCACCACGATGAACAATCTATTAATAAGCTTAAAATCCAATGGGAACTCTCTTCAGTTATAAAATATAGGTTTTAAAATGTTACATTATCTATAAGTAATACATGTCTACTTTTATTTTAATAAAAAAATTACAGAAAAACTTATTATTTTTATTTAAATTCAATTGTGACATATAATAAGACTTTTTAGTGAAAATTAATTAAATTTTTTATCTTTCTCTAAAAAATAATTACATCTTTTATTAAAAATTTAATTAAATTAATAGTACATGATAACATTTTAATTTGAAAATTATATCAATGGCGTAACTTTCAAATAAATGTATAATGTAACTGTAAATATTATAATATACTTGAATAAAACCTATTAACAAAACTGATTTAGAATAAGTAGAATATGACTATTAAACAATTTATAGTTTTATTTTATTATTTTAAGTTTGTCTAAAATGTGTTGTATATGGTAGAATAAAACTGGTACATTGTTAGTATTTTTATTCTGTTGCGTAAATATTTTAATATGATGTTTTCATTAAAGTAATATTTTCTCACTTAAACGGAAAAACAGTGGGTCAAGTTTTTCTTCTTTGTAAGAATTTTGTTCAAATAAATTTTTTCCTATTCAAGTAAAATTCAAGTTGAAAGTTTAGATTGGTCTCCATCATAATTTCCTCGGTCAACTGTCAATATATATATATATA
>Ga0209489_107849_pt1 | contig 15348 bp, 11 predicted proteins | sample SiratrowhiteBW_FD_187527 | JGI IMG/M metagenome (GOLD analysis project Ga0209489, IMG submission 187527) | Root nodule microbial communities of legume samples collected from California, USA - Siratro white BW (SPAdes) (version 2) | ecosystem: Host-associated > Plants > Roots > Nodule | place... | reverse complement strand
CAAAACAAAAAGTTAAATATATATATATATATATATATATATATATTATTGTATCAATTCAATATTATTGTTATACTGTATTTCAGCATTTGTATTTCAAATATTACTATTATTTTGTATCAACTCAATATTACTATTAATAAAAATATATTATGGTAGTAATTTTATTTTTAGAATATTAAATATGTATGATTTAAAATCTTTAAGTATCGACAGTGATATCAGAGAGAGTGAATCGAATCGAGAAGAGGAAAAAAATTGAGAGACTGAATCAAATGAATAAAGAAGTCAAGAGAGAAAAATAGAAAGAGTGGTTCGAGAATGAAAACCGAGAGTGATTAGGGAGATAAAATCGAGATTCATAATCAAGAGTGACCTGAGAGTCAAAATCGAGATAATGAGTCGAACCGAGAAGAGGAAGAAAATCGAGAGTGAACCAAGTGGATGAAGAAGCCGAGAGAGGAAAATCGAGAGAGTGAGCCAAGAGAGATAACAAATAGGGATCCAAGAGTGGAAACCGAGAGAGATAATAGAGAGTGACACGCGAGTGAAAATCGAGAGGGTGAACTGAACTGAGAGGAGGAATGAAACCGAGATAAATCGAGTGGATGAATAAGCCGATAGAGGAAAACCAAGAGAGTGAGATGAGAGAGATAACCTAGAGTGAAAACTTAGAAAGTGAACCGAACAGAGAGAAGGAACAAAACTGAGAGAGTGAACAAAGTGGACGAAGAATCCAAGAGAGAAAAACTAAGAGAGTGAGCTAAGAGAGAAAACCAATAGAGATAACAGAGAGTGAGACGCTCGGTTATCAAAACTACAAAATATATAGTTGTCCATTAAAGGAGATAAATTGTTCTAGTTTCAACATAAAAGAAACCATGTCGCATGGTGAGAAAATAATACTAAAAAACTACACAATTAGAAAATGATAACAACTTTCATGTCTTGCTCGCCCTTTTCACATGGCCCCTCAAAAGTTATCTTCATGCCCTCTTGAAAATTGTTTACACTGCAAAACTCCTTTTATCCCCTTCCAATTTTTATCGTCTTCTTTTGCGAATTCTGTGTTGGCAATTTGCACTTGACATCTTTCATCAGTCCATGCTGAGACTGTGTACCGAGAGAGGAAACAGGGAGATAACTGAGAGTGAATCGATCACAGGTTCTATTTAAAAATTTCAAAATGAATATTTATTTAAAAGAAAAAATAATAAAATAATGTAATAATATGAGAGAGTAGTTTCAACAGAGTAACATTCACAAATCACTAAACATGTAAACTAACCAAGCAACTATAAGTATACATAAACATACAAAAATGTGAAGTTGTCACTAATAGAAAAAAACCCTTTCTACATAGGTTTTGGAGGACATTCTACGTTGGTCCCAAAATCGATGTAGATGCAGGCGATGTAGAAAGTCCAAGACTTTCTACTTCGGTTTTATAACCAATATAATATGTGCGTATACTACATTGGTTGATAAATAAATCGTCGACATAAAATATCAATCCTAAGAATGCCTAGAGGAGATACTATATCGGTTGTGGCTCTCAACCGATGTAGTATTTATCCTATTACATTGGTTGTGGCTTCCAACTGATGTAATATTTCTATTTTAAAAAAAGATTCATATTTTTCAAAATTCTTTGATAAAATATCTAATCCATATAATGAAACACTACAAAAAATTTTAAAATTTTTTAATAAGTATAGATAGATTAAATAGAAAAAAATGTCAAAAATACTAAAAAATAAAAAAAAATAGTAAACGAAGGAATTTTGGAAAAAATTTGGATTTCAAATCCCCTCCGATTTTGCCCACAAGGTTTGATATGCCATTTTGAGCAACTTTCATTTTTAGAACGTCTCAGTCCGAGCTCTATATCAAAAGTTATGGTCGTTTGAAGGTTTTTCGTCATAAATTTTTGAAACCCAAGATCTATGATAAATCTATACAATGTAAGAATTCTACCATCAAATATACACTAAATCAAGTTGCTGATAAAAAAAATTGGGTCAAAAATAACCTTCTAACTATTTTTGATAAATTTTACAAAATTGCAAACCTCTTGCAAAGAGAAACGACAAGGGGTATCGAACCAAACATTCACGACGGAGAAAGACTTGCATCAAGTGTATAACATTCTTAAAAACCTGCAATGTAAAAAAGTAAACAAATCATCTATGTCGAAAATGCTAAAGAAAGTAGATGGAGACAACAAAGGAACCAACCAAATGAGTGTGAGAGTGAAAACGCAAAAAACATACCAGAGAAACTCAACGGCACCGTGAGAAAAGCACAAATAATGAAAGTAGTGAAATATTAGATTAATAAAACAGTGCACACTCACTCAAAAATTGATTTTCTTTTCACACGCTGGAGCATATTACATCGGTTGTAGCGAGAACTGATGTAATAGAATTTTCTGCATTGGTTGTAAGTAACAACTGATGTTGTATCTAGTACCTATTACATTGGTTGAGACTCGCAACCGATGTAATAGAGTTCCAAACCAAAATTTGAATTTTTATTTTTTCAATTTTTTCTACATCAGTTAGCAGTGTCAACTGATGTAGAATGGGGTATATTACATTGGTTCATCAGTGACGAATATAATATCTCTTCACATAATTTTAAAAATGTCACCGCATTTTTGTTTACATCGGTTATGTTCTAACCTACTTTTTATCCTGTTGTAGGATGTGTTTTTTCTACTAGTGTGTGGTTAATTTAATTAAAAATCCAATAATTACAAAATATTATGAATATTTTAGAATAAGAACTTTAATATCTTTGTTGGGCCTCAAGTTATACACTTCAAAAGCAAGTGTGAATCCTTTAAGTAACAGAATCAACTTACATAATTGTTTCGAGCCTTTGTCAATCTTTGTGGACCTTGTAGGATTGGTCTTAATTAACAATTTGCATTTCACTGCTTGGAATGGTCCATGAAGAATCACATAACCTTTCTCTATAACCTTTCTCTTTGCATGTAAAGTGCAAATCTACAATCAATTTCTAAACATGATATTATAAATCAGGAAGATGTATAACATGTATTATGTATTATATTGTAAAGAAAAAACAGAGATGGAATATATTATTACTAAATTGTTGGCTTCACATTGGTAAGTGTCAAGGGTCACAGAAAAATGTTGTATTGGTGTTGTGAGCACGGGAGACTTTTTTTAATACTTCGTACATATATTGCAATTGACTCAGGTGTACAGAATGCATTAAAGAGAAACATCTTAAAACAGGAGTTTCTAACATATCTAAATATAGCATGGTAGTCTCTTATGAAGCCATAAAATAATTAAAAATAATAACATGTGAGTTTCTGACACAACACATCCATGTTGTAGGTTAACCGTGTGAACCTTCATGTTTGGTCTACCACAATTTATTGTGGAGATAATTTCATTTTTTCCAAAATGATAAATTGGTTGTCTACCACACCACTATATAATCCTTATATTGTTTAAGAATGAAATGAAATGAAGAAATTTATAAAAATAAAGTCAGGAAAAAAAAAACAAATGAAGATGAAGATGAATATGAAAATATAAAAAATAAATCAAAATAATGATCACATTATAAAGAATTAAATCAAGCTTAAGATGTATTTTAAGCTAAATGTTGTAAAACTCAAGAAACTCGTTCCTGTATTTAAATCTTTTTGTTTATTATTTCCTCTCACTCTAGCTCAGTATAAGAAAATACTTAAAAAACGAGTGCCTAAATAATTAAAAAAAGTTAAAAAGCTGGCTTGACTTGTATATATAATTCAAAAAGTTTAGAATAGGTTAGGTCTTGCTAATGCGACTCTATATTTTTTTAGATGAGATATAGAGTATAAAATTTGACTAGGATGACATATAGAATACGATGATAGAATGAAGTGATTATACGGATCAAATTTTTGGTATTTTCTAAATAAGAATATTTAATTCCATTCAATATAATAAAGTTCAAACATGATTAAACTAAACAAGTCCAAATAATAAAACAAACTTTCTAGCCAAAATACAACATAAAGTAAATGACTAACTATAAATTAGAATAAAATTCCTAAACTCAAACGTAATCTCAAATTAGAAACATTAAATCAAGTAGCATAATTAGGAACTGGTTTAATATCGAATTTGTTAATTAATAAAAAAACAAAACAACTTACAATTGATGAGAATAAACTAACGACAAAAACTTACATATTGTATTTTTTATATAGTTTGTGTTGTTATTCAATTAGAGTGTTCAGTCTCATCCTAATATATATATTTTTTTTGGTTAAATGCGATACATATTTCTAATATAAAATTCTAAATTTAATTGATAAACAGTATCAACTGATTGCAAATAAGTTCTCTCAGATAAAACCGGTATGTTGAGTTTGAAATTAGTAAATGAAAATAATATATTAAACTTTTTGAACTATTTTTTTTAATTCTTTTATATTTTTAATTTAATAAAACCAAGATAAACTAAAGTGGATATTGAAATATTTGACGGAAGTATTAGTTGTTTTGTCAATTATTATTAATTTCTACGGTATAAAACATATACTTTAGTCATTTATATTTCTAGGACTCGACTAAATTAATTCAGAGGGGAGATTTCTTTCATATCACACCCATTACTTTTGTAGTTTTAGCATTTAACTAGTCGTTTTAAATTCTGAACTTATTGTAAACTATTTGAATTTTAAGCATCCATGAAGAACTTGGAAAAGTGGAAAGGGTTAACAAGTGGGACGAAACGATGCCGTTTGTCTGTCGGTATCGATGTCGGTGACTTGAGTCTAATCAACGGTCTGCATTGCCCCATCTAAGACAAAGGTCAACTTATCTTAATGGATGCGACACTACATGATTGTGGCATCCCACTCTCCAAACACACCACGATTTCAGAATTTTTTTGATTAATTAAAATAGTAATAATTACTGAAATTCTGTGTTGTTCTTCCTCAGTTTAGATCGGGTTCACTTCCCCTTTCGGCAAATCCGAGTGCGAGCGATGAAGCGAATGCAGAAGCACTCACCACCACCTTACAGATAGAAGAAAGAAGACAAACTTAGGCCCAAATTTCATACCAACCACTTCTATTTAATTCAAATCCAAGAAATGAAGGATGAAGAGACACTCCCAATTGCGAAAAAGGAAACCCTACCCTCAGATTCAGGTTTATTCGGAAGAGGAAGTTACAAATTCTGGGCACTAGCGGCCATTCTGCTCCTCGCACTGTGGTCCATGTTCACCGGCACCGTCTCGCTCCGGTGGTCGGGCACGCTCAACACGCTCTCCCATGACCTCCACGTGCCGCTCCACGACCACCTCGACGTCCTCGTAAGTTCGTTCCCCTTTGCCCTTTCCGTATATCTGGGTTAACGGCATGTGTGACATAATAATGGGTAAATGTGAGAGCAGGAAATGGAGGAGAGAGAGAAGGTGGTGAGGCACATGTGGGACGTGTACACGAATAACCGTAGGATCAGGTTGCCGCGGTTCTGGCAAGAGGCCTTCGAGGCTGCGTACGAGGATTTGAGCAGTGACGTGGCGGAGGTTAGAGACGCTGCCATCGCCGAGATCGCTAACATGTCTCTAAGCTCCTTTGATATTCAATTGCCTCCTGTTACACATTCTAAGGTTGTTACGTCTCCTTCTTATTAAAGTAATTGAACTGGGTTTATCTGTGCTACTGCTTTTATTTTATTAAATATTATATAATTAGTGAGTGATCTTATGAAGTAAAGATTGGTTTGAATTGCGATCAAAAATTGTGTTAGATATAACTTTTTAGGCAGTTGTGGTTAAAACCCTATACACTGATTGTGCATTTATTGTTTCCTCGTTGAGCCATGTAAATATGTTTTACATTATCATTCACTTATCCTTAATTTTGTTGACTTTTATTTTAACTATTTTAAAAGCATAAGTTCTTATTGACAGTAAAAACTTCTATACTAACAATGATGCTTATTAAACTCTTGCTGTGTTCAAAATGGCTGGTGTTTGTTTATTTATTGTCTGCGTATCTTTTAAGGTTTTCTTTGAGGATAGTTAACTTGCATTCATGAAATTTTTTTTAATAGTTGATGAATCCTTTTGAGGAGGAACTTTTCTTTAATTAGATGTTTTACCTCATGGCACCCTATTAGTGGAAGAAAGTTTTGTTCTGTTCATCTTTTTTGGCTTGATTACATGTTTTGTTACTTGTCTTGCAAAAGTTCTTTGATCTCTGCTTTGATTCGATTTTGACCATCTCGGTTGTTCAAACTATGCAAATTGAGTCCCCTCTTGTGGCACTGCTGTTTTAAGCAAGTCTGAGAATTTTAGCTTAGGGTTTAATTCCACCCCACGGAAACTAACATAAGGTGAGGACTGTCCAAGTTCTTTGTACTCTGTTGGAACTATATCTTAGTCAATGTGATACTAAATACCCTTTTCAACATAGCAATTTAGGCAGCTCAAAGTAGCCGCAAGGCTGGGGTGACCACAATTAAGGCGACTTTCCAATCACCAAAATATTGCTATGTTGGGAAAATCTGCTGCTACGGAAAAAATATCTGTTAATGGGGGAATTAATTTCTATCTACTTGAAACCTTGAGCATAACATTGTTGAAATAGGAAGTAGGAGACCACAATAATTAAAGGAGACAGATGCGTTGGCTCCCCTTTCTGCCCTGTTCCGACGCCCATTGCATCGAATCCCATTCTGCACATTAGTAAGAGGCAAAATTGGACAGTGTGTGGATTGTTGAATTGGGTGATACAATTAATATAATGTGGAAAGGGTGTGTAAATCAGGAGGACGGACTGCTTGGAAACAAAAGTAAAAAATTGAAAAGGGAAAGTATGTTGATGATTGTTGAGATTGAATTTCTTGTTATTGAGTCTAATTGCTTAAATGGCCATGCTGAACAATAATTTTTGTCAATTTCTATTATAACTGGTTGAAGGAGATCCTTGGTGCAACAGTTAGAGTTGATGCCATTGATTAGGAGGTCACAGGTTCTGACTCGAGGAATTAACCTCTTGAAAATGCCCAGTCTGCCTATAATATACTCGTATTGGTGCGATCTTTATAGCACCCGATTCAATTGCCTCTTTTTTATATAATTATTGGTCAATTGAGGTAGATTGTTTGAGCATCGTGACTGATGGTGACTCTCAAGGATGGAAGCGTTTATAGAAAACAGACAGCTGACTGCAATTGATTTGTAATTTACGGTGGCCGGCATGACGTTGATATTTTAGTGCGAATTAACTGTCCTTTATTGTCTGAATATGTTGAGGACATTCAACATTAGAGTATTATTTCACATTTTTCTTCCACATAAAAAGGGTAAGGAGTGAGTTCTAGGTCTGAACTTGTTCGTATGAACAATATGGGGATCGTGTATGATTAGAAGTGTGGGTAAAGCTTATAAATTAGAGATAAATCCACTTGTGTGTTTTAATGTTCTTGGTAAGATGGTTTAGTGTTTTTTTCTCTTTGTTTACATTTTTTGGGGTAATAGGGAAGGGTAAATTAGCTTGTTTATGTTTATCCTGGTTTTTTGAAGGGAATGCTGAAAACAATATAAATTCATATTTTATACTTTAACAAAATCAAGAAAGCAGGAAGAGAATGTAAAAAGTTCATCAATATCAACACTAAACAGAAAAGGAAAACTAATAAGAAACCAACACCCTTGTCTTGACCAGTTTCTTTAACTTGTCAGAAATTGTATCTATTAATGCTTCAGTCCAGATGTTTCTGAGGTTCGAATGCATGTCTCACTGCAGTATGTACCATTTCAGAGAGCACGGGAACTTGATACGAACCTCGAGCAATTTGAGAAAGGCAAAGGTGCAACCTTCAAAAGTTCGTAGATATTGGAATGTGAAGCAACCAAAGGGTCTTGTTACCTGAAGTTTATCTTGTGGTTCCCAGGCGGAGTCATACTCCGGTTTTCATGCATTCGTAACACGGGAAATTATGTGTTTTGTTAGGTTGTGATTCTTTCAAATTTTGCAGTTAATTTCATAATGTTCACTGTGTGAGGGCTAGTAAATTGGAGCGTGATGAATCAGATTAAAAGTATATTTCTGGTTTGATTTCATAAATACCATCACAAAAGCAAGTTCTAAGGCTGTGTTTGGTTTCTGTTTTGAAAAACTGTACTCGGTTTAAAAAAATAAAGAAAACAAATACTCATCTGAAGTTAATGGCTCACCGCGTGCAGTATTACTGTAGATCACCCATACTTGTGACTTATGATCCCAAAAGAGAGAAAATGAAAAAATATTTCCAAGTCATTCGTTTTTCTAATACTTCTTTGGAAATAATCATTTTAAATTTAACAGATATCAATAGTTAATTTGATTTCTGAGCATCTTTTTAAGAATTGGATTGGGTGGATTGTTTTAAAAATAGAGCATGTTGAAAGCTTGGAAGAAACGAACGTCAGTCCTATAAGAAGGTGTAGGGTGTTCATATGTTTAACCTGTCAGAATCAGAATTATGCTATCGTTTAACTGATTACAGGCGACAATATGACAACACAATTCATACATTTTCGAACTTCAAATACATACATCGTATGTTTAAGTTGAAGTTAATTTTTATTTTATATTAATTTTATAAGTTTGAGATCATTATCTTGATAGGTTTTGGTTCTGGAATTACTTTTCGGAGAAGAACATTATAGATTATATATACCATGTTTGTTCAATATGGAAACTGCACTTGAAATGCTACAATTTGATGTTAAGATTTGTCCAAGGGATTTTGTTTTCATTACTAAACTGATTTCTCTTATAGTAAGATAACCTAACCTCTCTAACTTGTTTATTTAATAGCTTTTGTTGAAGACATCGTTTGCTGCTTCGAAAAATAGAATCAAAGTTTTAAAATGATATTTTACTTCTCAAACTAGAACTCATCTAAATCTTAATGAGAAATTCACCTTAAAACAAGGAAAAACAAAATTTTAGAATATTCGTATTTTAGAGGTTTTGAGTAAAGTTTTATACTCTAGACCCAAAAGTTTTATGAAATGCTACAATTTGATGTTAAGATTTGTCCAAGGGATTTTGTTTTCATTACTAAACTGATTTCTCTTATAGTAAGATAACCTAACCTCTCTAACTTGTTTATTTAATAGCTTTTGTTGAAGACATCGTTTGCTGCTTCGAAAAATAGAATCAAAGTTTTAAAATGATATTTTACTTCTCAAACTAGAACTCATCTAAATCTTAATGAGAAATTCACCTTAAAACAAGGAAAAACAAAATTTTAGAATATTCGTATTTTAGAGGTTTTGAGTAAAGTTTTATACTCTAGACCCAAAAGTTTTATGAAATTTCACAAAAAAAAAGTTATATAAATTGTTACAATTATTTTTTGAGTTAAAAGTGAGGCTTTCACATGTAACCATTTATTCTTTATTTTGTTAGCAAAATTCTGAAGTTAAAAAATTGTTTTCTAACACTTAATCCTTTACATGATTTTACCTTTACAAAAATTATAAATGACTTTATTTTTTAAAGTATGGGTGAAAGTGATCTTTCGTTTAATTTTGAAATATTTATAAAAACACAAGTCAAAGGTATTTTGACGCTACATGTTATCAAGTAATTGACTGAAAATATTGAATAGAGAAAACTATGGAATGTGTTAGCTATAAGGGGATATTTAAGACTTATTAGTGTAATTAAACTATTTAAAAGAGTAAGTGAGATTAGTTATAGGTTCCATGACACTTTTATAACATCAGTTGCCAATAGTTAATGTTAAAACTTAGTTAATGGTAGAACTTTATAATATATGAGAGATTATCTTCCAATTCTTTAAAGGACATTTGGTTGAACTTTTCATGATATTAAGGATATTATTTTCAGTCAATGTATGTTGACATCTATTGTGATTACTTTTTACAAAATTATTAGTTGGAGTTTTCTTTTACGGACTTTTCTATAGAAGTTGAAAATTTTCCAGTTGACATTAAAAAAATCTTTATTAATGTTAAAAGAAAGTTTTTCGATATAATATTAGAATAATAGTAACAAATTATTGATAGAGGATAGCATTAATGTCAATAATAAAAAGTAATAATTATAGATATAAAAAAATAATCACAATCACAATAGATGTTAATAAGAAATCTAGTCCCTTAAAAGAATAGTTTTCTCAATATTGATAGAGAAAACTTTAACTACTATCAAGTAAGAAATAAAATTTATTTACAACGACAGCAAAAATATTTAAATATTTTTTTATCGACATCAAAAGAAAATAATTCTAATCAACATCAACGAAAAATTATTTGTTCAAATAGTATTTTACTCTTAATCAATTCGACTATACTCCCATCTAAATCAAATTAAAAAGAGAATGTAAAAGTAGACGAATAATTTCAAATTATTACTTTCAAATAAAATTTATAATTATCTAATTTTGACTAGTATAATTATTCTAATAAAATTATAGAATTTAAAATTGTTCTTACATAGCCTTGAGGTAGAGAATAATAATTGTTCTTGCGAAGTCTTGAGGTTGAGAACAGCATTTCGAGGTGTCAACTGGATCAGCTCTTTCGTTAATTCTCTAGTCTCCGACTTCTGGAACAATGGAAGAGGTACCTGCAGAAGGCACTCCGATGCTCAAGTCAGTGTTCGGTTATCAGATATTTACAGTATGAATTGGAGTTGATTAGAACGTACCTTTTGTTCTGCTCACTATTCACTATTTATATTACCATATGTGATGATCGCCTCTTTGTTTGTCAGGAGGAAGATGTATAGCCCCTTCTACCAGAGATATGATTGTTGTTATGCACTCTGTGTCAGAAAGAAGATGTAAGGTTCACTCAACCTTACTTTTGTCAAGTGGTGGGTGCGTCGTTCATTGGAATTTGTTTCTGCGTCAAAGGTCAGGTGCTTGTTCCCAATGTAAGGGAGATGAAAAGACTGGTTCGTTGGAAGTGGTTGGATACTTGGCCAATAAGCGGCTTATGATTGTGGCTGACAACTTGTCGTCTTGAGCGATTGTTAACCACCATGCTTTCGAATGACCGTGTAGTACACTAACCCCCCAAACTCGAGTAGTAGTTGTTAAACAAAGAGCTTTATGAGTGTTTATTGATTGCCATGTTCTCGAATGGCCGCATATTACACTAGTCTCCCAAGCTCGAGTAGTCGTTAAACTACAAAGAGCTTTGTGAGTGATTGTCAACTACCATGTTCTCGAATGGCTGCATAGTACATTAACCTCCCAAGCTCTAGTAGTCGTTAAACTACAAAGAGCTTTATGAGTGATTGTTGGTCGCCATGTTCTTAAATAGCAGCATAGTACACTAGCCTTCCAAGCTCGAGTAGTTGTCAGACTACAACGAGTTTTAAGTGGCATAAGGTCAAGAAGTGGTCAATCTGTTGTTGCTCGCATTAGTTACACTAAACTCCCGCCATTTTTGGGTTGATACAGTGTTTCCTCTCTATTCGATGGTTGGGTTAGGTAAGGTGTTTGGGCCTTGAGCCTTCTTTGATGGGACAGGTGCGTCTCTACCCTAGGGATCTGGGAGATCGAGTGGCTGGGAGGTGAAGAGTAGTTGATCGCCATCTCAGGTTTCTATAAGTGAGGGTTTTGGGTTTCATTTTCACATTTCTCACTGCCTCCTCTGACTGAAATCTGACATTTTCCTCTTTTTCTAAAAGTTTTTGAGTGCGTCGTGCTCTCTCCAGTCTTAAGGTAAACATGTCTTCCTTGTCCTTTTAGTCTTTGTCTTCTACTTCTCGGTCTTCTACTAGTGTGTCCAAGGAGTTGGTCGGTCGTCACAAGGACTCCACATCCTCTGACACTTTGGTGGTGAGGGCCGATGACGCTAACGCTGCCGAGGACTCCTCGGGTGGTGTCGCGTTAAGTGATCTTCCTCTTAGGATTGGGTGCGAGTGGGTAAGTGAACAAGTTATTAAGTAGTCTTTCAAGTATATGTGGCATAAGTTGTTGGAGTACTTTGTTGCGAGCATTCTCTTGGTAATTCCTGAGACCGAGGAGGGGATTGTGTCGATGGAGAAGTGTTCGGTCATTGACTGTGTTTGTCATGGCCGAGAAGAAAGTGAGTCAGATTTTCTTGGGGCCTTTTTCACCGACGCCCATGTCGATCTTCCCTTCAATAAAATCACTATGAGGGTGTTGCACATCTTAAACGTTGCACCTACTCAACTTCACTCCAACTCTTGGGGTTACCTTCAATGTTTTCGACTGCTGTGTGAAATGTTTGGTCTTACTCCCTCTCCTCAATCTTTCCTTCATTGTTATAGTGCTAGGTCGAGTACCCCGGTTCGATGGGTGTCGTTGGTTAGCCAGTCCAAGTCTGCTTTATTTTCACCTTACATTATTTCCTACAAAACACTTCAAGACTGGCTTCTTCTGTGTTACCATAGAGCCGGCTGGTCAAAAAGTATTTTTATTATGGTGACATCCCAAAGTTCCCCTTTTACTGGATGAGTAACCCTGTACAATATCTGCAGTGGTCAAGGTCTTCAATGACTGATGAGGATCAAGTGGTTTTTAGCTTTTTTGATAGGCTTTCGAGGTTACCTACTTGGAAACTTCTCAAGTTTTTTCTTTGCAATCAACGATGGGTTGATTTGAGTGGTATGTATACTTTTGCACTCTCATGTTGTTATCATCCTCTAACTTAAACAAACTTTGTTTGCATTGGTTGCATGGATTATGGCTCAAGAAGGTGCATCTGATATGTTGACGAAGCTTCTCTTAGAGAAAGAATAGAGAACCAAAGAGGCTACTGCCAAGGCCACCGCTTCTAGTGCCGTTAAGACCCCGGTCTCTCATTCCGCTCAACAGGTTCACCTTGTCGATCTTGCCCCTCCTCTGACCGAAAAGAAACTAAAGAAGAAGAAGAGCAAGGACAAATCGAGGCGGCATAACACTCTCCAATGTTCCCCGATGAGAACTAAGACTTCAGTTAGGGATGTCGAAAGCAGCAGAGGGAGTGAACTTGTCTCCCATGACTTGAAGTTCCATAAGGGTGTGAATATTTCTCTCACCCAAGCCGAGAATGAAGTTTTAGTGTCGTCCTACAAGGGGGGATATCATAAGTGACTTGTTGGAGCTCCAAGCGCGCACAATGGCTACTTGAAGATTTGAAAACTGAGGTTGGCCGACTCTAGGGGTGCATTGAAGAAAGCTTTGGAGGCTAAGTTTTCTCTGACTGACCAGGTCACCAAGCTCACGGCCCAACTCTCTGCTTTCGAATATGATATATCACATTTGAAGGTGCGGTGTGGTTACTTTGAGAGGAAGGAAGAGGCGCTTATGGCCGAGATGTCCCAACAACGAAAGAAGCTTTGCGATATTATCCAAGAGTGGGACGAGGTCATAGCAGGGAAAGGACGAGATGATTGTGAAGCTTAAACAAGAGGCGGCTACCCTCAAGGATTATGTTTTAAATCTTGCTGAAGAGGGATTTAATCAAGTCGTCCGACAAGTTGTTCTTCTGTATGGGGTATCTGCTAACGATAATGAATTCGATGTTGAGAAAGATGTCTATTAGGGTCAGCTTGTTCCCATTGGAGACATGGCTGGCAAGGAAGTCGACAGGGCAGATAGAGAGGAAGAAGACGACGGTGGAGACGAAGAAGGGACCCTTGAGGGGAAGGAAGAGGAGAGGGCTTCAACTAATGGTGGCTCGGATGGAGCCGAATAGTTGCCAATGTTTTTATTTTCCTTGTATTGTGGGAGGTCACTTTTTGCTGTAAATTGACCTCCATAATGACTCTGTAAAACTTTCTGAAATCAATGCATATATCATTTTGTCTAAGTGTTGGTCGTGTTTTTTTCTTTCTTATGTTTCACTTTAGTTCAGTAGCATATGCGCTCCCATCTTTAGATGTGGTTTCCTGTTTCTCGACCTTGTTACCAATCGTTTTAGAGTAGGTTTTCAAGTGAAGGTCGAGGTGTTTCTCGGCCTTGCTACCAATCGTTTTAGATTGCGTTTTCAAGTTAAGGTTGAGGTGTTTATCGACCTTGTTACCAATCGTTTTAGATTGGGTTTACAAGTGAAGGTCGAGGTGTCTCTCGACCTTGTTACCAATCTCTTTAGATTGAGTTTGCAAGTGAAGGTCGAGGTGTTTCTTGGCCTTGTTACCAATTGTTTTAAATTGGGTTTGCAAGTGAAGGTCGAGGTGTTTCTCGGCCTTGTTACCAATCTCTTCAGATTGAGTTTGCAAGTGAAAACCGAGGTGTTTCTTGGCCTTTTTACCAATTGTTTTAGATTTGGTTTGCAAGTGAAGGTCAAGGTGTTTCTCGGCATTGTTACCAATTGTTTTAGATTGGGTTAACAAGTGAAGGCCGAGGTGTTTCTCGACCTTGTTACCAATCATTTTAGATTGGATTTTCAAGTGAAGGCCGAGGTGTTTCTCGGCCTTGTTACCAATCGTTTTAGATTGGGTTTTGAAGTGAAGGTCGAGGTGTTTCTCGGCCTTGTTACCAATCGTTTTAGGGTTTTGAAGTGAAGGTCGAGGTGTTTCTCGACCGTGTTACCAATCATTTTAGATTGGGTTTGCAAGTGAAGGCCAAGGTGTTTCTCAGCCTTATTACCAATCGTTTTAGATTGGGTTTTTAAGTGAAGGCCGAGGTGTTTCTTGGCCTTGTTACCAATCGTTTTAGATTGGGTTCTTAAGTAAAGGCCGAGGTGTTTCTCGACCTTAGTATCAATTATTTTAAATTGGGTTTTTAAGTGAAGGCCGAGGTGTTTCTCAGCCTTGGTACCAATCTTTTTTAGATTGGGTTTGCAAGTGAAGGTCGTCGGCCCTGTTACTAATAGTTTTAGATTGAGTTTACAAGTGAAGGCCGAGGTGTTTCTTAGTCTTGTTATCAATCGTTTTAGATTGGGTTTTCAAGTAAAGGTCGAGGTATTTCTCGACCTTGTTAACAATTGTTTTAGATTGGGTTTATGTGTCAACAACTGATCATATACGCTTCATTAGATAAGCTTTATGTTGTGTTTGGTTGGACTGATTTGAAGGGATTTATTGTTCAAGAAGATGGATTTGAGTGGATGAAGGTTGTTTGGTTGACCTAATTTGGGAGGATGGATCAGGAGAGATTTGCAGAATTGGATCTTCGCTTATCTGAAGAGATTTGGAGGGATTTGAAGGGATGAAATTGGAAATTACGAAATAGTCCTTGTAAATGAAGTGGAAATTACGAAAACAATTAAAAAAATGTAAAGAAGGTATAAATTATAAATAAGAAACAATTATTAGCATTAATGTATATTTATTGTAAGAATATATATATATATATATATATATATATATATATATATATATAT
>Ga0209489_107846_pt1 | contig 15349 bp, 9 predicted proteins | sample SiratrowhiteBW_FD_187527 | JGI IMG/M metagenome (GOLD analysis project Ga0209489, IMG submission 187527) | Root nodule microbial communities of legume samples collected from California, USA - Siratro white BW (SPAdes) (version 2) | ecosystem: Host-associated > Plants > Roots > Nodule | place: USA... | reverse complement strand
TCTCTTTAAGCGCATCATAAGCGTTTTTGTAGGTCTGGAGAACCTTCTTCCAAGATGGTCTGCTGCTAATAGCGTCCCACCATGCACTCACATGCTTCCTTTCTCTAACCATAAACCCTTTTCCCATTTCATTCATCAAATGAAAAGTGAATGGAAGATGGTTAAGATCAGCAAGACTGAAGAAATCCCCTGCCAAGTACTTTGTCTGGGATAGCCTCTTCTCATAAATGTCAAGCACTTTTTCAATCTTTTCTTCATTCTCTGCAATAGCCTTTGGGTCTGATGGTTCACCAGTTAGCACAGAAGCAAAATACATTTTGATCAAGTTGTAGATTGGTGGAGTATAGTTATGAGCTTCAACTTCAAGCCATTGCTCCACAAGACCTCTCTCTTCTATGGTATTCCCCAACAGATTAGTCCCTTGATTTTTGTATTTTTCTGCAAAATACCTAAGTATTGCCCTTGATTCTGCACAATCAAGTGAATTAATTAAGGTCATTTATGTTATATTACAAGCTATATAAACAAAATATGAAACTAGGTAAAGGGACTAACCATAAAGAACATAATCCCCATCTTCAACAACAGGAAGCAATCCAAAGGGCTGCAAACAACAACCAACAAACATTAAACAGATTGAAAATAAATAATTAAAATAAAAACCAGAATATTTTCTGATAAGTCTTAAAATCACACACACATATATATATAGATATATAGTATGCTGAAAATTGCATGAAGAAAGAAAGAATGCCTGCAACTTAAGATACTCAGGCTGCTTGTGCTCTCCCTTAAAGCCATCAACATGCACAGTTTCAAACTCAACTTCCTTTTCAATCAGACACAGTATCACTCCCTTGGTGGTACCATAGTCTGGGCCATACACCTTCACAACCATTCTTATTTGTAGAATAAAGCAATGTTAGAGAAATCAAGGTTAACCTTGCTGTCTCTTATAGTGCCAACCTCAGAAAAAAAAAAAAAAAAAAAACGAAGAAGTTTTACGTGAATTAAATATATTTGTTAATGTAATAAATATTAACTCTAGAAAATATTAAATAAATATTTAATGCTATTTAATAGAAATATAAATTCTACATTAGTATCATTAAATATTTATTATATTTAATGATACTAATGTTGAATTTATATTTCTATTAAATAGCATTAAATATTTATTTAATATTTTCTGAGTTAATATTTAAAACGGAAGGTTACGTTACATATATATTTCATTCACATAAGTTTATTAGTATATATTTTTTAAGCTTTTAATCATATATTAATTAAAAAAATATTAATTAAAAAAATAGATCAATTTTTAGTTATCAATTAGAATGGTTGTTAATTATAAACAATATAATTATCAAATTAAATTTTAGTTGTTATATAAGTATAAAATAAAAATAATAATTGAATTTAGTGATAAATTAAGTCAAGATAATTGATATCTAACAATAAAATTTTAGTCTTATATAATTAGATTCTACCTCTAACTTGATTAGATATCAATTTAGAATCTTATGGTATAAGTTTGGTAGCTAATGTTAGATATCAATTATCTTGATTTAATTAGTGACTAAATTTAATTATTATTTTTATTTTGTAGTTATTTAAGAATCAAAACCTAATTTAATGATTATTTTAATTATAATTAACAATTATTTTATTTGGTAGTTAAAAATTTGTGTCTAAATGATATTTTTGCTTATGATGATTAATATGATAGACAAATATGTTTTTGAATAAAATTATCATCTTTGTATATAATTTAAATATATGTTTTTGAATGTCGGCTCCTTGTGTACACTTTGTAAAATAACTTAAACACCTTTTCATCAATTCTTATACTCTATTTTAAGACTTATCTTAATCATAAACATCAAGAAATAGGTCAATAAACTAACTTCGAAACTCAGGATCTTGATGTTCTTATACTTTGTGTTGAGAGGGTCCTTAACTTTATTTTTTAAGTTTTTTTTAATAATTCAATAAATATGTGTATAATTTTAATGCTTTGAAGAAACTAACATCTTGTTTAATTGTATTTTTGTTTTTTATTGATGTTATTTTGTAAATATGTTTTTTTCTTTCACAAATTTGATTAGTGTATTTTAGATTTATAGCTATAGTTCACATATTAACTCTATATTCAAGATTTACTTAAAAATGTTGTTATGTTATGACATTGTTAAAGTCAACACATTCAGCTATACTTACCCTTTTAGTTAGATATTAGATTTTAATAATAAACTAAATTTACATAATTATACTTACCCTTTTAGTTAGATATTAGATTTTAATAATAAACTAAATTTACATAATTATTTTTTTCGTTGTCACGACAAAATAAGCTAAGCAGAATCTATAAGTTATATTTAATATATAATTATTTTGAATAATTTATATTTTTGTTTTATTATCTAAAATGTGCCAAGAGAATTTTGTTGTAGAATGAAACACTCAATTGATAAAAGAAGTAGGATTTGTTTGTTTTACATTCTAACGACTTAAGACAAAACTTGGCTTTGAAGGAAAAACTTTCTCCTCACATCCAACATGTTGCAGTTTGTTCAATCATAAAAACTGGAGTCATACAAAAATCCAACTATATAATTTTTTAAAAATATATAATTAAATTTTAATATTTTAAAAACACCAATGATTGAAAAAACTAAAAAATAAAATAAAAGTTTCAACCCGTTTATATTTCTATAATAAATATAGATTTATTTTCTTTAATTAAAGGCATAAAAATAAAATAAAGCAATATATCACTACCACGAAGAATACCTAGAAATAGCTTTTTTAAATCTTATAACAATTTCTTTTAAATCTCTTAATAAATATCATTTTGGATTACCATGTCAATTACCTGTTGGTCCATAACAATGTGAAAACATTATTATTGTATCACAAATTTCTATTCTCAAACATAAATTATTAAATCTTAATCAAGAAAATTATGTTTTTTTTTTTAAGAAAATGGGAAAAATCAAAGTCTCCGAAAAAATCAATCAGATTTTTTTTTTATCAATTATCAGCAAAAAGAACCGCTAAATATTTCACATAGTGATTATCCAAAAATAAAAAATAAAAAATGAATTGCACCGGTCAACTGTAATAAACCGGATCGAACCGGTGAAGCCTAGACCGAAAGGAACACAGGCTGATTTGGGGGTTGGGCTCTGCAAAACCCTTCCACCTCGCATCAACATTCGAAGCCGTCGCCGCCGCCGCCGCTCTTGCCGGAGTCTCCGCCGCTGCCGATTACGCCACCTCGGTTTTGTTTTCGATACTTTGTCGCTTTTCTTAGTAACTTCTCAGTAGCCGTTTTGTGATCACTCGCCCTTCTTAGAATTCTGACGTGTGAATATTTAATAAGTTTTTGAAGTGCTAAGTTATGCTCTGAGTTGGACCATTAATTTGTGTGAGTAAAAAAAAAGATAAAAAGATAAAATAAATTGAACTTCTTTTAAGAGCTAAAATTAACTTCAAAGCTTGTATAAATTTAAGTGCATAAGTTAGTTTACAGGAAAAATTCAGTTTATTTTTGCCTTCTTAATTTCTTTATAAGTTTATGGAGAAGTTTATCTACTGAAGATCTTAGTGCTGATATGGAATCAAGTTGATCTGTAAATTATTAGAAGTAGAGGATTAGGCAGCAAATAGTTGGTCTTGTTCCTAAGGATTTTTTGGAGAAAAAGTTTAATGTAGAGTGCTTAGCCATTGTATATTGTTTTGGTTTGCTAGATTGCATTTCAAGCTTCCCCTTTGCTGTATTGAGTTAGAGAATTATCCTTATTGTGGATGATTGTGATGAGCTTTAATTAACTCCCTGGTGTTAGACTAAGATCTCTCATCTTAAGTGTCTGTACATGTTTTTAGTTTTCTGTTGTATTCTACCTCTTGTTGATATGATATGTTGCAATTGCTTCTTCAGCTTCTATTTTGGTAGGTCCCAAAACATTAGTCTAGGGTGACATGTTGGTCTATAATTTATGCAGAAATTTTAAGGTTTGCTATACGCAACACCAATGACAAGTTGATTCCCTGAGCTATATTATGTACACCACTAGAAATAAATGATTAGTCCTCTTGTCTTCCGTAATCCTTTTCTCTTTCCATGGAGTGTTGTTATATGAAAAGATGTATGAATTGGTCATTTGGATGGCTTCTATATTTATTATTTGTGGTTCTGGTGGGAAATGGCCTGATCATGGATGAGTACGATGTTCTTTTTAATTTTATTCTTCTACTGTAGTTCTATAAAGACACCATAATACAATGCTGGGGTTCCACCTAGGAAATGGCAATTGTGTAAGTATTGGCTACAACAAATACAATGGGATATACTTAGTTAATCAAAGCTTTCAGGTAAGTCATTCAAATGTGGTTGGAAAACTACCAGGTGTAACAATTATGTTTTGTGAGCCCTCATTTTTAAAATCTATAGGAAAATTAACCAGTTCAAAATCGTATGAGATGTTTGTGATTTTCCAATTCTTGTCCTGGAGGTAGGGAAGACAATTTTAGGCCACATAGAAGAGAATTAGAGCCTCCTGGCTTCCCTAAGAACTAAGATCTAGAGTAGATCAAATGAAAAATAGTTTTTCAAGAGAAGAAAGTCTAAGAAAACATTTGGAAAAAAAGGAAAGTCTCTCTTAATGGTTTGTTATACTAGGATTTCAAGTTTAAGTTTAAGTTTGCTTTCATTTTAAGTAATAACAAGTCTGAAAAACAATATATAAGAAAGAAGACTAACGTAGTTATAGTCTTGTTTAGAATTGCAGGTAGTGTCTTGAGTTTGTTATATGGAATCTCATGACTAACATAGTTATAATTTTTGACACAGTTATTTCTGTACCGTCCTTCCTTCTGTCGTCACATATACTTGATATACAAAAGCACAATGCAGGAGGGTACACAATATTCATATAATAATATAAAATTCATAGGGCTTAGGTATTCTTTTATTCATATAATTTATGTATTGCTTTATTGTTGACTGCATACTGACTTCTATATGTGACAATGTATTGCCTAAAAAGGAAGTAGAGCTTTATCTGGACACAAGAAGGTTAATTGAAGGAAACAATCAGGTGCGTGCAAACTTTGTCTTCTGTTATTTTTTGCTTCACTATATTCTTGGTTTTATGTTAGGATGTATATAGAATAAAGGGAGTTATAGTAGTTACTAATTAGAGGGAGATCATAGGTCTTGCCAATCATATATCTATAAATAGGAGGATACTAGAGTATAGAGGAGAGGGTGTTCATTTTGTATTTGTAGATTGAGTATTAGCTCTTTGTGAAAGGACAGATTCTCTGTGAAGGGGAAACTGTTGGAGGAGAGAGTGCTGTCCTATTTCTTGTTCTTTTCATTCTATCCAATGAAAATCTTTCTTTTCTTTCTTGTTCCAATTCTTGATTCCTAACATTCTGTTAAATTGGGCAGTTTTATAGACCCTGTTTTACATAGGTTGGATATCAAGCTTTGCAAAAAATATAGGTTGGACAGAGGATGGGAAACATTTCAGATTAGGTTTGAGTTGATGTTCCTGATATCTGTCTTTTATTAACCATAATTTATTTGCAGAAAAATTATTAACTGCCAATTTATTAATCACAAAATTTATTTTGACAAATTTTCATATTTTACTAATATACTTAAACATTAAGTAAACAGTAAACAACAACTTAACATTTCAAAGGTATTGCTATATTTTAAAATTAAATACATATTTTTATTTAAAGAGTCAAAATATATAATAAAATTATAAAATATTAACAATTTCATCTAATACATTAAAAAAGTTCATTATTTTCAACACAATAAAAATATTAAGTGCAATTACCTTAAAAAATCAATAATATTTTTAATTTCAATTTACTTGTTTGGATATTGATTGTTTAATTTATTTATTTTTACTTTTTTATTTTCTGTATCATTTAATTTTACATAAATTATTAATAATATTTAAAAAATTAATTAAACACAAAACTATAAACACATAATTGTTAAATTTTTAAAATTTATTTTTTACATTTTAGGTTTTTAAAAATATTGATTAGTTTTCTCTAATAATTTTTACATAAATTATTGAAAAAATCATTTTCATCTTACTTTTAAAACAATAAAGATACCATACTATAATTTAGTTTCCCCGAACCAAATTCCAACCATTGACAAAATAGGCTTAAAATATCATAATTCTGTCTTTGGGAAACCAAATTCAAGTATAGCAGAATAAGGTGTGAAATTTGAAGAAACATAATAAACTATTAAAATGACATTTTATTTTGACCCTGAAAGCCTTTTACATAGCTTTGATACACATTCAAACTCTTATGATATGGTCAAGTACTACTATGAAGAAAATAGAAAACCTAAGAGACTAGGTTCATCTCTTTAAGCACATCATAAGGGTTTTTGTAGGACTGGAGAAGCTTCTTCCAAGATGGTCTGCTGCTAATAGCATCCCACCATGCACTCACATGCTTCCTTTCTCTAACCATAAACCCTTTTCCCATTTCATTCATCAAATAAGAAGTAAATGGAAGATGGTTAAGATCAGCAAGACTGAAGAAATCCCCTGCCAAGTACTTTGTCTGGGATAGCCTCTTCTCATAAATGTCAAGCACTTTTTCAATCTTTTCTTCATTCTCTGCAATAGCCTTTGGGTCTGATGGTTCACCAGTTAGCACAGAAGCAAAATACATTTTGATCAAGTTGTAGATTGGTGGAGTATAGTTATGAGCTTCAACTTCAAGCCATTGCTCCACAAGACCTCTCTCTTCTATGGTATTCCCCAACAGATTAGTCCCTTGATTTTTGTATTTTTCTGCAAAATACCTAAGTATTGCCCTTGATTCTGCACAATCAAGTGAATTAATTAAGGTCATTTATGTTATATTACAAGCTATATAAACAAAATATGAAACTAGGTAAAGGGACTAACCATAAAGAACATAATCCCCATCTTCAACAACAGGAAACATTCCAAAGGGCTGCAAACAACAACAACCAACAAGCATTAAACAGATTGAAAATAAAATATTTAAAAATAAAACCAAAATATTTTCTGATAGGACTTAAAATCACATATATAGTGTGCCTAAAATTGCATAAAGAAAGAAAGAATGCCTGCAACTTAAGATACGGAGGCTGCTTGTGCTCTCCCTTAAAGCCATCAACATGCACAGTTTCAAACTCAACTTCCTTCTCAATCAGACACAATATCACCCCCTTGGTGGAACCATAGTCTGGGCCATACACCTTCACAACCATTTTTATTTGTAGAATAAAGCAATGTTAGAGAAGATTTGATTGAGAAATCAAGGTTAACCTTGCTGTCTCTTATAGTGCCAACCTCAACAAAAAAACAAAGAAGTTTTATGTGAATTAAATATATATGTTAATGTAATGAATATTAACTCAGAAAATATTAAATAAATATTTAATGTTATTTGATAGAAGTATAAATTCTACAAATAACATTAAATATTTATTTAATATTTTTTGAGTTAATAATGATACTAATGTAGAATTTATACTTCTATCAAATAGCATTAAATATTTATTTAATATTTTTTGAGTTAATAATGATACTAATGTAGAATTTATACTTCTATCAAATAGCATTAAATATTTATTTAATATTTTTGAGTTAATATTTAAAATGGATCGTTACATTACATATATATTTAATTCACATAAGTTAATTAGTATATATTATTAAGCTTTTATCCATATATTAATTCATTACAAGAAAAAAGTTATAATATTTAGAGATTAATTTTTAGTTATTTGGAACAATAAAAGAATGAATAAAATGAAAGGAACACTTAAGCGGTGTTCCAACTCTTGTACAGCACACTCTATCCAATAAGTATCAAGTTATCAATAAAATGATTGTTAATTATGACTAAAATAATTACTAAATTAGGTTTTAGTTGCTATATAATTATAAAATAAAAATAATGATTGAATTTAGTGATCAATTAACTCAAGATAATTGATATTTAACAATATCTACTAATGTTTTAGCCTCTTATATAGTTAGATTCTAAATTAGTCTCTAACTTAATTAGATACTCATTTAGAATATAATGATATAAGTGATTAAAACTTTGGTAGTTAATGTTTGATACCAATTATCTTGACTTAATTGGTTATTAAATTTAATCATTATTTTTATTTTATAGTTATTTAGCAATCAAAATCTAATTTGATGATTATCTTAATCACAATTAATAATCATTTTATTTGGTAGTTAAAATTTTGTTTCTAAATAATTTTTTTGCTTTATAGTAATTAATATTGATAGACAAATATGTTTTTGCATAAAATTATCATCTTTGTATATAATTTTTTGAATGTCGGCCCCGTGTGTACACTTTGTAAAATAACTTAAACACCTTTCATCAATTCTTATACTCTATTTTAAGACTTATCTTGATCATAATCATCTAGAAATAAGTCAATAAACTAACTTCGAAACTCAGGATGTTGATCTTCTTATATTTTGTGTTTGTTTTGAAAGGGTCCTTAACTTTCTTTTTTAAGGTTTTTTTTAATTCTTCAATAAATATGTGTATAAATTCAATGCTTTGAAGAAACAACATCTTGTTTAATTGTATTTTTGTTTTTTATTGATATTATTTTTTTTCACAAATTTGATTAGTGTATTTTAGATTTATAGTTATAGTTCGTATATTAACTCTATATTCAATATTTACTTAAAAATGTTGTTGTGTTATGACTTTGTTAAAGTCAACACAGTCAGCTATACTTACCCTTTAGTTAGATATTAGATTTTAATAATAAACTAAATTTTAATAATTATTTTTTTCGTTGTCACGACGAAATAAGTTGCGCAGGAATCTATAATTTATATTTATTATAAAATTATTTTAAATAATTTATATTTTTGTTTTATTATCTAAAATGTGGCACGAGAATCCTGTTATAGAATGAAACACTCAATTGCTAAAAGACATGAGACAAAACTTGGCTTTGAAGGAAAAACTTTCTCCTCTCGTCGAACATGTCGCAGTCTGGTCAATCATACAAACTAGACTCATGAAAAAATCCAATCATATAAATTTTTTTAAATATATATAATTAAATTTTAGGGTCGGGTTTAAAGCGAAAATCTCACCCACTAGTTACAGGAGAAAACCCCCGACTACAAAAGAGAATCCGACCTGACAGGTATGACCGTTACACCTCCTTAATGTTACTTAGGGAAACTATCCTGTAGGAGGCCTGCAGTTTAGAGCTCATTTGTCTTCTTTGCCCGGGACGACCTCAGCCAGGGGCAGACCTTACTCTCAAATGCAACTATCACCAGAATATCAGACACAGTATCGAATAGTGCACTAAGGTGCGTGATCTTATTGAAGAGCTCGTCCAGTCGGAAGCCCTGACCCTTTGTTCAGAGGAGCCAACCGCACAGAGAGGGTCCCAAAGACTTCGGAGCCCGGGGAGGACAAAGAGGTAACTTCCACGGGGCCAGGGGACTCGGCCGAGGAAGAGGTTGTCCAGAAGAAAACAGGACAAGGGAGCCCAGAGCTGAAGCAGCGGACGGAACAGCGCAACAGGATCCCAATATGGCTTCAGGATCCGTTAACATGGTGGAAATCCTGCTCAGAACAGTGGGGGTCAGTCAGCCTCATACTGACACCGTCAAGGAATCAGGAACTCGTTTACAATTCGGTACAGTCAGCACTATTGCCGAAGTTTTTGCAGGAGGAGGCTCATCCAGCTCTTCTAGAAAGAGATATTTGAGGAGCGTCAACTTAGTTACACACTTGCCACCTCGGTCACAGCTTTCTATAACTTTCTCAGATACAGACTTCTCAATGAACGACCCCAAGCAAGACGACCCAGTGGTAGTAACCGCCACCATCGCTAACTGGAGGGTGCACAAAATTTTGATTGACCAAGGTAGCTCGACCGACGTGTTATATTGGTCAATGTTTTTGAAGCTTAATGTCCCTGAAACTACAGTTTAGTCGTACACCGAACCTTTATTAGGGTTTGCAGGCCAGAGGGTTCATGTCAGGGGATTTGTGGACCTGCTTACAACCTTTGAAGTCGGGCAGGCATACAAGACCCTGATGGTTCGGTACATCCTGGTCGATGCAGACACGTCCTACAATTTATTGATAGGAAGGTGCACCCTTAACCAACTGGGGGCAGTCGTATCCACGCCCCACATGGCGATGAAGTTCGCGGCTCTAAATGGAACTATTATAACTATTAAGGCGGACCCGAAGGAGGCTCAGCAGTGTTACATGTACAGCCTGAAGATCACCCCTTACTCGTTGAAGACGATAGAAGAACGAGCAACGCAAATTGAGGAGCTCGAAACTCCCCTAGCTGAATGTAACAATGTGGTGCTAGAAGGAGGGCAGCAATCTGAAACCGAGACCGTGACGGGCGACACAATCGGAGATGGGGTGGATCTAGACCCTCGAGCCGAGTTTGAGGAAGGCCGCCCTACATTTGACGAACCCATGACAACAGTTCGGCTCGGGGCCGGTTTTCATCATGTCACTCGTATGGGCCTAAGAACCCACAAGCAGGTAAGAGACGATGTGGAGCGAGTATTGATAAGTAATTCGGACCTCTTTGCATGGAGCCCCACAGATATGCCCGGCATCGATCCGGGCTTCATGTGTCACAGGTTGGCGTTGCTCCCTTAAGCATCGTTCATTTCGCAAAGGAAGAGAAAGCTCGGGGAGGAACGACGAGCAGTAGTGGAAGTGGAGGTAGCCCAACTCGCTAGAGCCGAATTCATTAGGGAGCTCGTTTACAACACATGGTTAGCGAATGTGGTAATGGTGAAAAAGTCCAACGGCAAGTGGCGGATATGCGTGGACTACACTGATTTGAACAAAGCCTACTTGAAGGACATTTATCCACTACCGAGCATTGATCGGTTAGTGGACAACACTTCAGGATACGAATTGTTGAGTGTTTTGGACGCCTATTCAGAGTACAACCAGATTAGAATGTATACTCCAGACAAAGATAAGACGGCTTTCATGACCGACAGGTCAAATTATTGCTACCGGGTGATGCTATTTGGCCTTAAGAATGCAGACACAACATACCAAAGGCTGATGGACAAAATCTTTCAGGGTCTCTTGGGAAGAACCATGGAAGTTTACGTAGATGACATGGTGGTCAAGTCTGTCAAGGCCAAAGGGCAGGCAGCTGATCTCGAGGCCGTCTTTGACCGGGTAAGGAAGCACGATTTACGCCTCAACCCTGAGAAGTGCTTCTTCAGAGTCTGGGGAGGTAAGTTCCTCAGTTTCATGATTACGTGAAGAAGGATTGAGGCAAACTTCGACAAGTGCGAAGCCATAGTGCACATGAGGAGTCCCACATGTTTGAAGGAAGTTCATCAGTTGAACGGGAAATTAGTGGCCCTCTCCCGTTTCTTGCCAAGGCTGGCTAAGAAACCAAAATTGTTCTTCAGGTTGTTAAAAGGAGCTATGAGAAAGCAAAATCGTTCTTCAGGTTGTTAAAAGGAGCTAAGGCTTTCGCATGGGATGAAGTCTGGGAGAATATGTTCACCAATATTAAGAGAGACCTGTTTGTGTTACCAATATTGATCAGTCCGCTTCCCGGAGCTCCATTGTTGGTGTACCTGGCCGTCGCACAATCGGTCATCAGATTCGTATTGGTATATGAAGAGGGCCGGAAGCAAAGTCCTGTGTACTTCACAAGTAGAACCCTCCAACCGACTGAGAAACGCTACCAAGTGATTGAAAAGTTGGTGTTAGCTCTAGTATTCTCAGCCAGGAGACTACGACATTATTTCCGCAGTCATAATATGACAGTGAAGACCAATTATCCCCTGAAGCAGGTATTGCAGAAACCTGAATTAGCAGGAAGGATGACAGCTTGGGCTGTGGAACTCTTAGAGTTTGGCCTTCACTATAAGTCTAGAGGCCAGATGAAAGCACAATTTTTGGCCGAGTTTTTTACCGAGTTACCCTGGTGATCAAAGAAAAGACGGCATGGTTGCTTAGCATGGACGGTTCCTCCAACAAGAAGGGTAGCGGTGCAGGGGTTATCCTAGAAGGACCCGGTTAAATTGTCATGAAGCAGTCCATTAGGTTCGGGTTTGAAACTTCCAACAACCAAACTGAATATGAAGCCTTAATTGTGGGGTTAAGACTAACAAAGGATTTAGGAATCAGAAATATCAAGTGACAGACTGACTCTCAACTGGTGGCAAGTCAGATGAATGGCGAATACCAAGCTAGGGAACCTTTACTCCAGAAGTACTACCACCTAGCCCGGAATTTGATCCTTCAATTCAAAGATGCTATCGTTGTACATGTGTCCCGTGCTAACAATGATCGTGCTGACGTTTTGTCTAAACTGGCCAGCACCAAGAAGTCGGGACAACACAGAACGTTGATCCAAGAGGTGTTGAACATGCCTAACTGGGACCACGAAGATGTGTTCAAAATCCGACCCGAAATAGCGAACTGGATGACCCCTATATCAGATTTTCTAGTCAATGACGTGTTTCCCGAAAACAAAACAAAGGCTAAGAAAGTTAGAAGGCAAGCCACCTCTTTCAGGTGGTCAATGGTGAACTTTTTAGAATAGGGTTTTCCTCCCTTCTGCTGAAGTGCTTGGATCGCGCACAGGCTGACTATGTCTTAACTGAGCTTTATAAAGGTATATGCAGTATGCACTCGGGTGCTAAGTCCTTGGCAGTGCGGGTCCTCATGGCCAGGTATTACTAGCTAACGATCAAACAGGACGCCCGAACGTTTACCAATAAATGTCAGAAATGTCAGCAGTACGGACCCGTTTTCAACGCACCCCCAGAAGAGATCCATCAGATTGGGATGCCTTGGCCTTTTAGTAGATGAGGTATGGACATCTTGGGACCGTTTCCGTTGACTAAAGAACAAGTAAAGTTTCTCATAGTCACAATCGATTACTTAACCAAGTGGATAGAGGTCAAGTCCGTCGCCACGATAACAACCGCCAAGTGCAAAGCTTTCTTTGGAAGCGTATCATCTACCGACACGGTTTGCCACACAATGTGGTAACTGACAACGACAAACAGTTCACAGACAGCAGTGTAGAGCTATTTTTGAAACAACTCGGGGTGAAACATCTCGTGTCAAGTGTAGAACACCCCCAAACCAATGGACAGGCAGAGACAGCCAACAGAGTCATTTTGACAGAATTGAGGAAAAAGTTAGGGCAGTTGAAAGGTCTGTGGGCTGAAGAAATACTGGGATTACTGTGGGCTGAAGAAATACCGGGATTACTGTGGGGATACCATTGCACCCGCCAATCCTCAACTAAGGAAACCCCTTACCGCTTACACACGGGTCTAATGCCATGATACCTGTGGAACTCAGGGAAACATCATGGAGACGAACAAATTTTGATGAAGAAGCAACGATGACAGCCTCCGAGTCAACTTGGACTTAGTACAAGAGGTACTTGAAGAGGCCCGAGTCCAGGAGGAAGCTGCCAAACTAAAGGCAACCCGACGATACAATATCCGAGTACGGGAAAGAAACTTCCAAAAGGGCGACTTAGTTTAGAGGAAAGTAGGGGAAGCCCGTAGAAGCAAGCACGAGGGCAAGCTGGCCCCGAACTGGGATGGACCCTTTAGGGCGGTAGATGCCTTTTACAATGGGACATATAAGTTGGAGGAGTTGAGTGGCAAACTTATGCCGCGAACATGGAACGCCATTCATCTCAAAATGTACTACAATTGATTAATAAAATACAGGTACGGTGTACTCTTTCCTTGACTTGGATTTTTTTTTCTAAGGAGGGTTTTGACAAACAAGGTTTTAACGAGGCCCGTAACCGGTATCAATAAAGATTTTGTTCTATAAGGTTCTCTCTTTTGATTGTGTATTTGCTTTGGGTTAATAAGTATCTACCATACCCAAAAATAACTATCTGGCATGTTTGGGTTAACAATATATGGGCAGAGCACCCTAAAAGCTCAAATAATAACAGGTTAACGAGCATGTCCCGTGCCCGAGAACAACTAAGTCATTGCATGTAAGTCAGAAACTCATGGGTAAAGCACCCAGGAGAGTTCAAATGTCTTCGGGTGAACGAGTGTTTACCGTGCCCGAAAATTACCAAGCACATTTGGTAATACACGGGCAAGGCACCCTAAAAAAGCCTAAATAGTGACTTAAGTCCAAACTCGAGGCAGGTTAACGTGCACATGTCGTACCTAGTCAGAGTAACACGGCTCGAACCGGTAAAAATCGTAAGTTCCCAAAAATTATGGCAAGGCCAGAAACAAGATGCTTAAATAGCCAATAAAAAATATATATATATATATATATATATATATATATAAATAACAGGAAACAAAGTTATTGATCATACAGTCATCCTCAAAATCCGGGAATATAAAATAAAGTTAGGAAGTAAAAGTAAGGGCTGGATCATTCTCGGGTTGTTCATCATCTTTGTCAGTGTCGCGATAAAATGAATTTGTTACGATAAAATGAATTCATAGTGATAAAATAAATATATCACGATAAAATAAATTTATCACGATAGCATTAAGCTAACACGATAAAATGAATAGATCACGATAAAATAAATTTATCACGATAAAATGAATATATCACGATAAAATAAATTTATCGCGATAAAATTAATTAATCACGATAAAATGAATTTATCATGATAAAATTAATATTTCACTATAAAATGAATTTATCGCGATAACATCAAGTTGTTATCACTATAAATGAAATATATCGCGATAAAATGAACTAATCACGATAAAATAAATTTTTCATGATAAAATAAATATATCAAGATAAATTTTTCATAATAAAATAAATATATCATGATCAAATTTATCTCTCTTTCTCTCTCTCGCGATAACATCAAGTTATCACGATAAAATAAATTTATGGTGATAAAATGAATATAAGGGAAAGAAAGAGATAAGAAACAAAGAAACAAAGAGAGAATGAAAGAAATGAAGAGAAAAAGAAAGAAAGAGAGAAAGAAAGAAATAGAGAAAAAAAAAGAAGAAAGAAAGAGAGAGAGAGAGAGAAAGAAAGAAAGAAATAGAGAAAGAAAGAAAGAGTAAAAGAAAGGGAGAAAGAAAGAGAGAAAGAGTAAAAGAAAGGGAGAAAGAGAGAGAGAAAGAGAGAAAAAAAAGATAGAAAGAAAAAGGGAGAGAAAGTGAGAGGGATAGAAAGAAAGAAAGAAAGAGAGAGAGGAAGATATATATATATATATATATATATATATATATATAGAGAGAGAGAGAGAGAGAGAGAGAGAGAGAGAGAGAGAGAGAGAGAGAGA
>Ga0209489_107841_pt1 | contig 15367 bp, 9 predicted proteins | sample SiratrowhiteBW_FD_187527 | JGI IMG/M metagenome (GOLD analysis project Ga0209489, IMG submission 187527) | Root nodule microbial communities of legume samples collected from California, USA - Siratro white BW (SPAdes) (version 2) | ecosystem: Host-associated > Plants > Roots > Nodule | place: USA... | reverse complement strand
AATAATATATATATATATATATATATATATATATATATATATATATATATATAAATACAACTTTATATGCCTTAATGTTTCAATTAATAATGTGAAAGAAGACGATAAAATGTTACACTCTTTATTCAGTAATCTGACACAATCCAATTCATTAATAGGGTTCTTCACTTATGATATACGCATCAGGGAAAAAAAACACTTTAATAGCTGCAAGATTTGGAATCTCAATCCAATATTTGGATTTTAAAGTCCCTATTTCCCATTACAATCATTATTGGATATTAGCCTATGTAAAGAGTCAATTTTGATAAGAGGGGATTCAGAGTGATAAAACGATTAGCTGCATAAACTGTGTTAGTTTCTCTTCTTATGTTCGATATTCGTTATGTTGTGTAATTTTCTGTATAATGGACTTTGCCAAGCACTGTCTTAGGTGAACTTTACCTGCAAAATTTTGAAACTTAAAAACTTTGAAAGTAAGTTCAGTTAATAAAATATTAGTTTAACAATAATTTCAACTATATTATTATACTTAACACAGATTTAAAACATATGGGGGAATTAATAATGAACCTCAAGATTTTTTAAATACATTGGTTTTGACGCGTCTACGTGAATCAAAAATAAAACTTATTAAATGAAATGTTCAAAATTTTTAAATATATATTCAATATTTTATTTTAAGAAATTATAATAATAGGTAATAAATAGTATATGTATGTCCTTACCCAAAACGTCATGAATCCTGTGAAAATTGTAAAATGCAAATTCAAGCTACCTCCATGAAAATTTTTCTACTGTTACAAATTAACCATCAATTAGAGAAAATTAAATTGTTCCAAATTTCTGGTCTAAGTGTTCAATATAATTTTATTTTAATAGATATATTATTCTTTTTTAAAATTTTGATTCTGATTCATAGAAGGGTTTTAGGTAACTTTAATAAAAAAAAGTTAAACTGAAAGGGAGTGAACTTAATTAAGTAAAAAGAAAAGGTAATGATTGCTTACAGATGACAGAGTGAGCTTTAAACATGGCTCGCTTCCATGCTGTCTCCTCGTTCTATTCTATCGTCACAAAGTCAATAATTCACCTGAAAAGTTGTGAGAGAGATTTGTGATGAAAAGAAAGACAAAAACATATGATAACTACATACTGAATAACATCAAACCATAACACCAGATATAACACAGACTCTGCGCAGTGATAACTCTATATGCAGTGATAAATTAGATGAAGAAAATTTGTTCTTGGATACTCTGTCTTAATATGCCAAGACATCAAAAGAGAGATGAGAGATATACTAATTCTTTTCACGAATATATTCATATATATATACATATATATATATATATATATATATATATATATATATATATATATATATATATGTGTGTGTGTGTGTGTTATTTTTCATATAAAATTGAAGTTATCTAAGATATTAAAACCAATTTAAGGGATTGTTTTCTTCATATCAGACCTTTAATTGGGATAGCAGATTGAATTCTTAATAATCAATGTTTAAAAAGATAAAGTTGTTTTTCAATAAGACATGTAGATATAATAAATGAAAGTGTGATCAATATGGAAAAGAATGAAAAAACATTAATTAAAAGCACGTACTATACAGATTTTGATATATATCATTATTTAAATTAAAAATTAAGTTTAAGTGGTCCACAGATTTATATAAATAGTTAAAATCAAAATTAGCTATAACAGTCACATAAAAATGTAAATCTCTCTCTCTCTCTCTCTCTCTCTCTCTCTCTCTCTCTCTCTATATATATATATATATATATATATATATATATATATATATATATATATATATAATTTGATCATTTAAAATGTATACAATTATGGTTTTTTCAAATTTAATCAACAATTTGAATATTTAGTTTATTAAGAAATGACCAAGAAAAGTATTATCAGGGTCATAATAATTTATCAAAATTTGAGCATATTTTTATCTTAAAAAATGTTAATTAGGGGTCTAAGTTTAATTAATTTTTATATGGATAAGTGTTATTAATTTTTTAATGGATTAAAAAACTTAAATAGGAGTATTTTTTTTTTAAATAATAATTATTTTGAGAATTTCATTGTGGAAGTGTTTTCTTCTTTTCTCTAAAAAGGGGGATTTCAAGCTTTAAAATTATGAAATCAATGAATAATCGGTAAAGGAGTGGGATGGGGATAATAATCTTCATTATAATTTTGATTCCTTTAGCAAACACCACATACTGAAACTGTTTTTGACTTCTTCGATTAAAACAGAACAAGGGAATAAATAAGCTCAAGAGTTCTTGAACAAAAACATGCGCGTATTGAAACGTTTCTATCAAACAAAAACCAATTGAGTGAGAAAGACGATAAATGTACGTACATGGCTACAAGAAGAACTTGTTGAACAAAAGCAGCATAGCAGAAGCAGCTGGTATTGTACGTAAACAACCTCATGGAGAAGAAACTCCCAGAAAGAACACTGTTGAAAAGCATAGTGACAATAACCTCGAGAGTCTGAGATATAGAGAGAGCTAGAGAGAGATCTAATTAAGCCTTATAACTGAGAGGTATATGAAAGAGGGAACTAACTCTAACAGGTATATAGCACCTGAGATTAGGTTACATATTCTTTGCAGAAGTATTCGATTACTGCATGTTTTGGTAATTTCTTCTGCATACCTAAAAACCATTACTTAGGTTCTGGCACCCTATACCACCATATATAGGAAAAGTGAGTGGTAATGGAAAAAGTAGAAAGTGGTTTTTGACTACTACTTATTCATCTTCTCAACTAGCTTGTGCATAACAAATATTCAAATGCATAGATTAACAAGGCCACCATTTAGTAAGTTTTCACTAAATAAAGACTACAAAGCACTAAAATTCTGAGTTCTTGAAGACTATGACTGAGAGTTTTCACTAAATAAAAACTTCAAAGCACTAAAAATTCGTTACCCCCTTTAACTGATTTCTTATCTTGTTCGAGGATTAGTACCACAGCGCTTCCCTTGCTTGGAAAAAACATAGACAGCAAGCAAGAAATGAAACGTAATTTAAATGATTTATGGAATTCTTTTGTTACTGTTGTGAAAATGTTAGTATATAGATATGATGATTGATAATGATGTGGAGTGCATGGCATGCAGATACCCTGGTGCTGAACTTGTACGTCTCTCTCTTTCTCTCTGGGCCGTATGTAGCAGCAAATAAAATATAACTTTGATGCAAAAAAAGCTGATATACACAGACACAGCTAAGGGAAAGGCAATATTATTATATTTGGGGAAATGATTTTGTTAGATTAGTCTGAGTAAGGTGGATCCTTCAGAAATTTCGAAATTGGTACGTTTGCATTATACAGCACTGCCTCATTGGTTTGTGTAAGGTAGACGTAGTTCTTGACCCATCCCTTTCTTCAGCTATTTTTCTGGCTCTCATGTGAAATATTTGGAGAATGTGAAGAGTAGTAGCTAGCTACCTCACTTTATTTATCACTCTTTACCTAACCAGTTCTACCTACACAACTTCGTTTCAAGAGTCTACCTACTCGCTTATTCTGACTCTCGTTTTTAGGGTTCATTATCATGCAGTTTTTGTGTAGTTAGTGTAATAGTTTAAACCTCTAATATGAGTGTTAATGTTAATTATTTCCTATTTTTCTTTCCCTTTACGTTTTTGCTCTGTTCTTATTTCCCTATCATGGTTAACGTGAATTTTGTCCTTTACTTTGAAATTTTAAGATGAGATCAAGTTCTGTTTTTCTTTTCTTTGTTTTTTACTTTTTTTTTTGTTTGTCTTTATCATCGAAGAAAATTTGCAGAATCTTTCTGTTTATAGTTATTTTTACCTTCATTATAAAAAGAATTATGTCCTTACTTTATTTTTTTTTCTAGAAATAAACTTGAATTTATTAATGAAATTATGAAAGAACGACATTCTTCTGATCATTCGTGGAAGTACTACAATAATATAATGATCTCTTGAATTGATATCAAGTCTAAATACTTAAAGATAATTTATTGAAAATTTTGAATCTTCAAATGGAAGCCTATTGATTCCAACGATGATTCCAAGTTAAAATTGGGTATACTATTAGAATATCTAACAAATCATGTTCTTTTCATCTTTTAAAATAATTCTCAAAATCAAATTTGTCGCCTATATGGCCTTAAACAATCCATGAAACAATGGTATCTAAAATTTTCTATATTTTCTACTTATAAAATTATAAGCAATTTTCTACAAATCATTCTCTTTTTCTTTAAGCTTTCAAATTTCTAACATAACTGCCCCGCTCGTTAAAATTAGATTACTTAAATCAATTATATATATGATCGGTTGTTAGTATAATTAATCAAAGCTAGTGTTTGGTTTAAATAAATTCACTGAAAAGTAACATTTTAGATTACTAATTTTGTTTAGTTGCGAAAGAAATCAACTTTCGCATAAGAAAAAAATATATGTAAGCTTAAAAAACTGTAAGAAAATAATAATAAACTGCAACGTTTTCATATTCAAGAAAATAACTTAGTTTTTCATTCTTTTTACAAATTTAAGTTATTTTCTAAAAACAAAATTTATTTTACGAACAAATTATTTACAAAAAAACTGAAAAATAAAATTTTAGCTGTCAAAACATGCTCCAAGTTTAGAAATGGTCGAAAAATGAAGGTAGGAAATTATCGAAGAACTAAGAAATTTTCTTTTAATACAAAATTTAGGTGTTGATATCACATTTCTAAGTAGGAAAAAGTACTTACAGAAAAACTCAGATTCACTTCATCCAAAATGTATAGTGTTTTAAATTTTGAAAGGCAAGATCTTATCTTATTCTGCACTGGGTTTGACAATAAAATGATCAAATATAACATGAGAAGTGAAAAAAAAAAAAAAAAAAAAAAAAAAAAAAAAGAAAAAAAAAAAAAAAAAGGTAAAAAGAAAGCAGAAGATATGTATGTATATGTACACAACTATTACATAAATATTATTGTTAAAAATTTTCAAAATTAGGGTAAGTGACACCACGTACTATAATGATATAATATTAAAAAGGGTAATTGACACAATGGTCGATGGCGTACTATGTTCATTAATTGACAGCAATTATTTGTTGTGATTCTCTTTGACTGACACGAAGACAATTTTGACCAACCCTTGGATAAATTTATTTAGAAACATTAACCCTACCTATATATATAGGCCAATCATGAAAATCTCTTTTAGCATTCATTAATTATTAGCGCAGCCAAAATTAATTTAACAAAATAATGCAAACCCTTCGTTACCATCATGACTCAGATTCTAGTTTGTCAGCAAACACTTCACCATCAGAATTTTACAATATCAAAGAGGTCTAATCTTTCTATAATCAAACTGAATAAACCATCTAATTATCATGAGTTAAAATATGATTTTGTTATGAAAAACGGTTTATTTTAATATTTAACTCTCAATTTTAATATTATCTTTCAGAAACAGCTATTTTTGAAGCATGCTTCTAAAAAAACAATTCATTGTAGATGTTAAATTTCTCACATCAGATCTATACTTGGCAAACATAAAACTCATTATTTGAACAAAAGAGTTATAACATGTTAAAATAAAGTGAAAAGTAACTACTGCAAAGATTAATATATATATATATTACAATATTATATTTAGTTTTTTTATCTGATTGTAAGTTCACTTTGAAAGTATAGATAATACTAAAATTAATTTTAAAAAAAAATCACTTTAATCGACTCCCTTTCAAAATGATGGAATAGATTTTTGTTTGTTTCATCCCATTATAAATACCCAGAACAATATTTCTTATCTATTTTATTCCAATCAAGAAAAATATTTTCAATATTAACACTAGAAATAAAATATAAACATTTTGACATTAATAATAAGGTTGTGTCGTAATTATGTTTTTAAAATGGTTTTTAATGAAATAAACAAAATTTAGGTAGCAATTCATTCAGAAGTTAAAAATGAAAAAAGAATTTAAAAAAATTTCCGTTGCCGGGAATCGAACCCGGGTCTCCTGGGTGAAAGCCAGATATCCTAACCGCTGGACGACAACGGATTTTTTGATAATATTTGTACCCAATATTATTTACTTTTTAATGTGTTTTGTTTAATTTAATCTTTTACCTTCCCACAAATAAATCATTGAAAATCAAACCAAGTAAATGTTTGAAGATAATTTTTATGGCTTTGTACTAGTAATCAATAGAATAAAAATTAAATATTCATTACCTTATTTGAATTTTATAAGATATTAATATTATGAAATTTTTAAACAAACTAAAACACCATTTAAACAAATTAATAAATAAAATGTAAGAACATACATACAAATAAATATAAATTTTATTTTTTTTCTTTTATTTAGATTAAATAAGAATGAAACATTAAATTAGCCGCAACTCATACCATTTGCTACACTAGTTTTTAAATAATAAAAAATATGCTTTCTATTTTCGCATTTTTATCAAATAAATCAATGTTTTTATATTTGAATATTAATAAATTTGATGCTCCAACATTAAAATCACATAAATTTAGTCGTCTGTTAATTTAACACTAAGACAGAGTAAAGATCTACTTATTTTATAAAGTCAAAACGCGACATTTATCAACTTGAACAACGTTTGGCAAGAAAACATGTGAATTAAAAACACGTTTAATAAGCAAACAATTTCCATGTTGTTTTTTTATTTATTTTTATTTGTCGTTATTTTCTTCATTCTCTTGGCTGTTTCAACTTCCATTCCAAGCTCAAATCTGTTCGATAAATTTCCCAATAAAAGAGAAGAAAATAAAAGAAATTCTTCAGTATTCACTCTCCTTGCCTCTCAAACATGATACCCTCGGAATATTACTAGACCCAAACAAAACCTATCCTAACTACTTTTTCCGTCATGGATGCGCGTAGAGCTCCACGCGCCGTCATTGACCCTAAGGTCCGCAGAGTCGGGTTCTTCGCCCCGCCCGACCGCTCTCAGTCGGGTCCACCCAACCTGAACTCATTTGACGCCTCTCCCGCAGTCAACTCCCTCTCGCCGGTCATGATCCCACCGCCGCGCCATTCGTCGGAGAATCTCAGCCTCCACGCCCGTCCCGACCCGACTTCTCCTTCCGTTGAGGAATCCGTCACTGTCGGTAGCTATTCCAGCTCGTTGGAGTTTTTCCCCGCTCCGATGTCTCCGGCGCCGTCCTCTTACTCCAGCAGGATGGATGCCGACGACGGAGACTTCTTCGACGGCGGTAAGGTGGCGTCTTCGTTTCCTCGCGGCGGGTTTGACTTGACGGCGACAATGGCCAGTAGCGTTCCGGCGAGCGAATTAACCAAGGTTGCGGTGGTGAATGCTGATTCCCTTGCAATTCGCGGTAAGATTTTGCTATTTTTTCTTTGTTCAGTTATTTGAATTGGCGATTCGATATGCTTTGTGCTTGAAATTGTTTGTGAAAGTAAAATGAAATTGCATACAATTGTGTTTATCTAATAGCGTTGATCTAGCTTTGTGTCAGCACATTGGAAGGTATGAATGTTTATGGTTGCATACAATTGAATGGAATGAAGGCTTGTATAGTTGCTCTTTCAGCTACCTTGAGGTCTAGATTTAACTTTTGATAGCTTATTGAGTGCAAGTCAACTCTACCGTGCGTATCAATAGCGAGAACGTTTACTGTATAGTGTTGCTTGGTGGTTATCAGATAGGCCCTTCTGCCCTACACGCTTTCAGCTTGCATATTGTATTTCCAAAGTGAAGCTGCTGAATATCTTGTTTTATTCTGAAGATCATTTGCATGCATTAACATTAAATTCAAAAGTAGTGCAAGTAAATTCTTTGTTCTTGTTGCTACTTCTCACAAATTGGTCACATTTTGTCATTAGTATATTTGTTATTGCTTGAAGTTTGTGTGGCTGCTTAAAATTTGAGATATCTATCAAGGGGCTATATATTACCCAGAACCGGATAAAATCAGAGATTTGCAGTTGTGGCTAGGAGTATCTTCTGTTATTCATACTAACAAAATGATAGAACTTGTGTTTTTTTTCATAGTCTAAACGTTTTTCCAACTTGGGTCTCACCGTGGACTCTGCAGTCATAGGCCAGGGTAGAAGATACAAAATGAATGATTTCTCTGGATGTTATTCAGCAGACCGGGACTCTTCCCGCTCTTTAAGGGTCTAATCCATTCTCAAATGATCAGATGTATCTCTCAACCCATTTTCTTATTTATAAGCAGCATGCTTTATTTCTCTGATTATCCCAACCCCCAACTAACTAACTAATTATTCCTATAACTAACTATGGGGGTCAACTAGCACACAACCATGTTTTAGCTTCTCTGGTTGAATCATTGATTGTGGTATATCTTGGCCTGAATAATTCCTTAAATATTTTAATCTTTTCATAATTGAAGTCCATTTAATAGAAAGAAGAAAAAAAACTACAAACTAAGTTTAATGCAACTATATAATCCAATGTCAATGAATAACATGACTTTTAGAGAAGTAAAAATAGGCAAAGGGAAATGACAATAATTGGCTTCATGATAGATGCCTATTTGTTGCTATCTAAATCTAAAATGTTTCGCAAACAAAACTAGTTATTGCTTTTCTGGTGAAATTGGATTCAAGTCATGTCCAAATGAAACCCAAAAATATAAGAGGAAAGTAGAATGTTAGATTCAAGTACTTGATGTTGACTAAAGCTATAGTAGTACCTGATGCTGTGTATACCCTGTGGCTACTTTCCAGAAGTAGCCAACAGTTCCTAAGTGACTCAAATTATGTTGAAAATAATTCACAAAATCACCTAATTTTGTGCCCTGTAAATCTTAGTTTTCTGGTTTTTGATACACTGGGCTCTGATATTTACTAGAAAAGATGGATGTTTATTAAAAAAAAGAGTTGCTTGTGTTTTTTACGGTCTGCTATATTGTCCAGTCAGAACATATGAAGAATAATTGTCTTACCAGTCTGACTTGCTTGTTGTCAATGTTAGATGTCATCCTAACATGCTCTCTCTGGTTCTTGTCATCTCATTTTCTTCCTTGGATGTTTTTTTAAAGGAATCTTTGACAATCGGAAGTTATTATTTGGTTTAAGCATTTTCTCCCTTAATCCCCTTTAGAAAGAGAGAGGGCAGACAAAGGAGGAGGATCAGCACTGGAAGTGAAAGACCAAGCTCTGAATACTAAACCGAAGAAAGAAAAGACCTCAAAAGCTGAAAGACGAGCTCTTCAAGAAGCTCAACGAGCTGCTAAGGCTGCTGCAAAAGGTGTGTATTGGCATTTAGCTTGCCCTTGTTTGATTGAGATTGGTGCAACGTTGACCTTGTTTATTTTAGGCGTAAAAGAATTTTCTGCTAGAGCATGTGAAAATGTGAAGTTTCTCTACAAAGTCAAAAAGTGAATTGAAATTTGTACTTGTTAGTTTGGCTGTCTTTTAGATTTCCTGTTGAAATGTTGCACTTTTTTTTTATTTTGGTTCTTGAATCTAGCTTATTCAAACCCACTGTATAAGAACTGACACATTTTTCTAGGAAGCCTGAAGTGGGAATTTATGGTGAGATTTCACAGATCTTTTTTAATATATTCATTGTCACTATCGATGCTCATTAGTCTGTGCTTTTATATAATGTATTTTTAGCTGAAGGAAACAACGCATCCGGAACTCTGACTTCAATGAATGTAAAACCAGCTAAAGCTACAAAGCCCCCACAAAAAGTTGATAACGCTTCAGTTGTAGCCTCTGAGAAGAGAGGGGGTGATCGTCCGCAAGAAAAAGATAGAAAGAAAGATGTTCTTCAACCGAGGATGCAATATGATGATAAGAGCAGAGTGGAGAAAGCCAAAAAGCGTGCTGTGGTAAAAAAAACTGAAGCTAAGAACAGAGTTGAACTATTCAGGCATTTGCCACAGTATGAACATGGGAGTCAGCTCCCAGATCTTGAGGCAAAGTTTTTCCACCTTGACGCTGTACATCCTGCTGTTTATAAGGTACCTATGTTGTTCCACTGTTCTGTTTAATCTTGTTACAATTCATGTTTCTTATGTGGTTGGTTCAGGATCCATCGTTTCATAATATATGATGTTCTAATGTCATTCTCATAGCTCAGAAATTAGATAAAACCACATGATAAATGGGGTTCCTTGCCCTATATGAAGTTGAATCTTGAAAACAGAAGATTTCAGCACCAAATTAATTTAATTTAACAGTGTTTTAATACAGTCTAGAGTGAAAAGGTTCATAAAACAAACATTCGGCATATTAGAGGTCATTTATTGTATTCAGCTGCAACACTCCATATGTTTAAATGATTAAAGGGAAATGGCATTTTTATGCTCAGCCTAATGTACTATATTAAATTCTAATAGTTTCATTTATACAATTTCTGGACTTAAGTCTCCTCCGACATTTAAATTTACAGGTTTTTGTTTTCAGCTTTTCATCAATAAAAACCTTATTGCTGAAATTTGCACATTCATCAAACACAGCCTTAAGCTTATTTGCTGTGTAATGGTTGAAATTGTGCATGATGATGCATCACGTCCACTTCTAGGGTGAATTCTATGCTATCTCCAAGCGTTTAGGTATTTTACTAGCAGTTGAAGTTTCGAACAGTCATTTGGATAGTAAGATTACATTGTTCTCAGGAGTCTAAGACATTTTAAAGTGGACAATTGATAAAAAAATTAAATCCTACATTGGTCTTTGTAGTTTACAATGATGGTGGCACCATTTCCACCTTATTGGTTATATTTTGGACTGTTTCCAACGCTGCATTGCTGCCTTCGTTTCTTTGGTATTGATATCGACATGAAGAGGGATTCAATTGGAAGGAAGGAAGGAGGGGGAAGTTAGTCTCCTTACAGGGTTCAGAATGATTTCACGCCTCTAATTTTATTTTTTGCACTGCTTTGTCTAGGCCACTGTACTATTTGAAAGTTAAAATTCCATCCTAAATGACATCTAAATTGAAAATAAATTGTATCTGGGGACCTATTGTATGCATGGAGATACTATAAGCTGAATCATGAGTTCATCATTAAAATTTATTTATGGTGTTGCTGCTGATACGGCATAGGTTAAATTTGTTTTGTAAATTTGGCACTTTTTATATGTATTTTCCTTTAACCGTTGTCTTAATGATGATTGTCAGGTAGGTTTGCAGTATCTGTCTGGAGATATAACCGGTGGCAATGCTCGTTGTATTGCTATGCTTCAAGCATTTCAAGAGGCCATTAAAGACTATAGGGTTCCATCCGAGAAGACTCTGGTGAGAGACTTAACAGCAAAATTAAGTAGTTATGTTTCTTTTCTCATTGAGTGTCGACCACTTTCTATCAGTATGGGCAATGCAATTAGATTTCTCAAAAGTCGAATTGCCAAGCTACCTTTGACGCTGTCCGAGTCTGAATCAAAAGCTTCTCTTCAATCAGATGTTGAGCGTTTCATAAATGAGAAAATTATACTTGCCAACAAGGTGATAGTCAAGCATGCTATGACAAAAATAAGAGACGGTGATGTTCTTCTTACTTATGGGTCTTCATCAGCAGTTGAAATGATACTGTTACATGCACACGAGTTAGGTAAACAGTTTCGAGTTGTAGTGGTAGACTCTCGTCCAAGACTTAGAGGGAAACTTTTGCTTCGTAGGCTTGTGGAGAAAGGTCTTAGCTGTACATACACTCACATAAATGCTGTTTCCTACATAATGAATGAAGTTACTCGAGTATTTCTGGGTGCTTCATCAGTGTTGTCTAATGGAACAGTTTATTCAGGAGTTGGGACAGCTTGTGTTGCAATGGTTGCCCATGCATTTCGTGTCCCTGTTTTAGTATGCTGTGAGGCTTATAAATTTCATGAGAGGGTGCAGCTTGATTCCATGTGCTCAAATGAGCTTGGTATGTAAACATGAGAAATGACGTCCATTGTACTGATCTCTTGCCTTATGTATTGAAAAAGGTTGATGCTTCTATGATTTTCTTACAGGTGATCCAAACGTCATTTCTAGGGTTCAGAGTAGAGAGGATGTCAAACACTTGCAAGCTTGGGCCGATACTGAAAATCTGCAACTTCTAAATCTGATGTAAGGCATTTATTTACGTAATACAAAACCAAAATTGTCATTTCATTACTCTGACCTGCGATTTTATGTATTGATGCCAGCTATGACGCAACACCTTCAGATTACGTTTCCATGATAATCACAGATTATGGCATGGTAAGTGCTACAATTAAAGATTCATCAACGTTACTATGGATTCTGTCTCGCTATTTTTAGTAGAATGACACAATCAGAATTAAGATGACAATTTGGACTAAGAAAATCCAAGAGCATAAAAGGAAAAAAAAATTACTATCCTTCCTCAAATATTAGATAAAGAGGCATATTAAAACCGTAGACGACAAGAATTTAAACTAGGTTAATCCTCATAATATAGCGCTCTTGTTTTGTGGTAAAGTGAATGCATCTTTTAGTCATAAGGAGCATTTTCCCTTTATCACTTGGTATTGATTTACGATCACAAAAAATAAAAGATTTAACAATTTAACCTTGGCAGGTCCCACCCACAAGTGTACCTGTAATTGTAAGGGAATATAGCAGAGAACAGGTGTGGATGTGAATGCTTCAAATGTGGATCATCTCAATTCTTGTATGCATGCAGAGACCCTATTTTGGCAATAAAAGTTTTGTGAAGGCTGTGATGATGCCCTCTTTCTGCATTATTATTTTCTTATCCTGGAATAATGTAACGGTCCTTTTGTTGTTTTCGAAATTTCTGACTCTTGTCTGTATTCACCTGTCGCAGTGAAGAGTGCGATTGTCGCCTCTCCCGACAGATTTTGGCCATGCCTTCTCACTTGTATTGTACCACTTTTTTAGCAGTCTTCAAATTTTGAACAGTTTTTGGTGCTTCATTATTCTGTTCCCAATTTTTTTGGTTTCTTTGATTGTAAAACACCAGTTACCGGTGAAGCTGTTACTGAATTTTTTTTTTCATGTGAATGCTCTAACCGGTAAACATAGAAAATTGCATGACAACGTTAACCAAAATTGTCATTTCGACTTAATCTGTATGGTATAGCTCCCCATATTAGCTTGCTGGGACGCAGACATACCTGGTAAAATCGCATTATCCGAATGTATATGTAGCTACAACCTAAATTTTGCTGTAATTGTTAGATGTACCTACAGCCACTGTGGAATGTGCAAGTGTTTGAAGCCGTTGTAAGGGGAATCCAAACACACTTAAATTATCATGTAGAAAGTTACGTTGCAAATGCAGGGATTGTTATCGGAAAAGACTGCATGTCCAATCGCTCTGTCACATGCTCCATTGTTCCATCAAGATTTTAATTAACTCATCACGATCTTTCTTGTCATTGTATGCTCCTTTAATCCTCTTTTAAGATTGGATTAGTGACTAATCAACTTCAATAACTAGGTCCTTTCTCAAATTCAACCGTATATGATATATAAGGCTTTCTTATAACATTGAGAATAATTAGGTCCTTTCTCACATTCAACCAATAATTGTCATAATTAGTATTGTCTTTTAACATTGAGAATGATGAGGTTTTTTTTTATAGAAATTTACGTATTTAATGTAACTAAGGTGGTAGATGCTACAAGTGACATTAATTATTTAAGATAAATCAAGTTATATATTAGTACCAAATGTTTAATTTTGTAATAAATTATAATAGTAGTAATAATTAAATTAATTGGGTTCCATAACACATTAAAAAATACAAGCACATAAATACAAAAAAAAAAAAAAGCATAAGGTAGAGAAGATGTAAGATATTTTTTTAAACTTGATCGTCAATTTACCGTCTGAATATTTTCACCAATGTTCCAAGTTTTTACCCAATAAGAATTTTTTAGTGGTCTGAAGGTTAAAATTTTATCTTTACAGAACCCAACCATTTACTTGTTTAAGAGTTTTCTTCCCAACCTCACTCTCCCTCACACTACAATACTTTCTTCCTCTTGTTTCTTCTTAACTTCAAATACTCTTTCTCCCTCATACTCCAACAATTTTGTCCTCTTAAACTCTTTCATCCCTGTGGGCACCTCACTTTGCACCAATTTTTTAATCTCCTCCACCAATAGGTTTGTGTTGGCCTTGGGCCTTTTGCAAAGCCCTTCTATTGCTGAGACCTGACACTTCGTCTGTGGTCCAGATTGGGATGTTCTATTTTATGGTTTTGGTTCATTTCGTGATTTTTGTTCCTAGTTGTGGTTTTGCTCATTTTGCACCGAGATCGAGTTTGAGATATTTTTTTCTAGTATATTTTGTTGATTTGTTCTTGTACTTGTTCTTCCACGAGACAGATAAAATAATTTTTTGTTTGTAAGCAATAGTTTGTTGTACATACAATTCACACAATTTTTTTTAAGCAACTCTCATTTTCAACTCAACACCCTTCAACAGTACAGTTGCTTTCCTACGTAAATATATATATATCTTTTTTGTGTAAACATATCCCCCTTAGATATGCTTGGATATGTCATTAAGTTGACACTGATGGTTACTAGATTAAAAGATTTCAAAAAAAAAAAAGTTGTGAATCAAATTAAAAAAGTATATTTTTAAAGTCTTTTAAAAAGGTAAATTTGAGAAATATCACATGAAGCAATTAATAATATTAAACTACATCAAACTTTAGTTCAGAAATACACACCAATATTTTTGTCAATAATTCTGTAAGAAGTTCAACTCAGCTAACAATCTACTTTAGTTTAGTATAAATTCTTTTCATAATTATAGATGATAAGGTGATTTTTACACTTTTAATTGAATATTGATGACTCTCATCTTTCAACTCAGATTATAAAATTTCTGTTGGTTCTTTAATCACATGATATCTTTATTTATTTGATTTGGTGTATATAAGTATCATAATAATGATTTTTTACTTTATCTTTAAAGCTGCAATTAAAAAAACAGTATTTTATAAATTATATCATTTGATATATGATATAATTAATTATATTTATTTATACTTAATTCTATAACATATGATATTTCTTTTACTATATTTAGTTCAAAATAGTAGGTGGGAAGAGTATGGCAGTGGACGGAATTTTCTATAACAATTAGAAGAAACTAAAACTGTGAAATACTTTATCAAACTTACTCTTGCGTTTTTTTTTTAAGAGAACTTCCTTTTATATTTTATGATTATTTTGGTCAAAGCTTATCCAATTGTCTATTTCAATATTCAATCTTAAACATTCAACCCTCTTAAAAGAGTTTTTTTTTATATATATATAATCCATTTATTCTTAGCAAGCATCTATTTCTTTTTTTTTTTTTTTTTTATTTTTTTTTTTTTAAAAATTTT
>Ga0209489_107840_pt1 | contig 15368 bp, 4 predicted proteins | sample SiratrowhiteBW_FD_187527 | JGI IMG/M metagenome (GOLD analysis project Ga0209489, IMG submission 187527) | Root nodule microbial communities of legume samples collected from California, USA - Siratro white BW (SPAdes) (version 2) | ecosystem: Host-associated > Plants > Roots > Nodule | place: USA... | reverse complement strand
TCTAAATTAAAACTAATTCTGAATATAATGGATTATAACAATAATTCATTATTAAAATAATTTATTTTTTATATTGATCTCTCTTTCGAACACACTCGAGGTAAATATGACAGACTTTTTTTTTTTCTCATATTTATCTGTCTTTTGCAGCTTCTTCTCAAAAAGCAAGTAACAGCTATTTCTTTTTTCTTTTTTTTTTTTTCTTTTGGTTTCACGTAATTTACGTACTTTTGAGTGGATCACATCTTAGGGATAAGGTAGAGTTGATCATATATGTTACTCAACGTTTGTTCGTATTACTTCTCACGAAAAGATTGTGTGCTTTTGGATAAATATCCAATCTCACTATTATATTGGATATAAAGTATTGTTTGCATGCTGAGATATTTACTTCTATTTTATTTCATCTTCAAAAGGACAATAATTTCAATTCTGTAATATAAATCCTATTTAATGTCAAGTTTTACAATATTACTAACGACGAAAATAGATATATGCAACTCGAATTTATCACAATCGTAATTACTGGAAAAAAAAATAAAAGACATACTTTGCGTATGTTCTTATTATTGTTTTTTATTATTTATTACAATTGAATGATGACGCAGAACATGATCATCATAAAAGACAAGAAAGTTACATACGTTGAGAGTGGTAACTAGGAGAAGATTGAATAAAAAAAAAGTATGAAAGTAATTAAAAAAGTGTATAAGTTTTATATTTTAATAAACTATTATTATCGTTATTGAATAAACTAAAGTGACATTGTTGTTTAAAACTACATTTCGATGTTATAAAATGAGTTAAGAAAGATTGGTATTTTTGGAAAAATAATACTAAAAAGACTCGTACTTTTAAATAGTTAGATTGCTTAAAACATTACTAGAATTAGTTTTAAATGTATAATGTATTACATTGCTACATTGATATTTATATTATAAGATGGGTATTTTTGTAAAAAGCTTCCTTAAATTAATGCCAATGATATATTAAAATTAAAATGATTTGAATATTGTTGACATGATCCAATGTATAAATCACACCTTAAATTATGAACCGTTACCAAAATTAATTTAGCTTAAGTGGTGGTACTATTTCGGTTTCCTTAAATAATTTTAGAGTTTGAAGTCCTACAAAAATAAGAAAATATAGACTGTATTAAAAAGCGATTAATTTTCCAATAAAAGTTAGTTTTAGTTTACATGTGTAACAAAATGAACATATGAGGAATACCATAAAAAACATTAAAAGTGTATTATGCTTCACTGTTGCTAAAACATGCATATTATGATGGTGATTTGGCTTGTTCCAGACCACAGGTGTGTGTGATTTAAGAAGAGAACAATGTGACATCAAACAGTTGCGTGCAGGGTGACTTGGTGAGGTGTTCCTGGTCAAATTAAGGAGGAAAATAACCTCAAAAAAAGTGAGAAACGACACAGCTAAAAGCATGAAACAACCTCACAAGTTGTCATGCAAGCCACGGTTCTCTGAACCCACAAAAGAAACCACTATTTAAGGAGTTATGTTTCCCCCAACACAGTCCTTTTCTAAGCAACATTTCACACACAAACACACACACACACCTTTCTTTTTTCTTCTCCCTTCACTTCATTCCCCTCTCTTGATCAGTTACACACATTCTCTGCAAAACCTTGTGATTCTTCCATATTGCCACATCCTTAGCAATCTTCTGCCAGGTTGGCCTCTTTTGTTTATCATCAAAAGCGGTTCTGATCTTTGTGCTGAGATGTGTTGAGTGTGTCATCTGATTCCTTGTTTGAAAAGTGATTGTCTTTTTTGTCAGAAGCAAAGATTGAAACTGATGGGTATGTTTGTTTTTTGTGATTGAACACAGGACTTGGAAAGTATGTGATGGATAATAATCAAAGAGACATAATGGCAGAACAAATGTTTGATTTGCCACCAGGGTTCAGGTTCCATCCGACAGATGAAGAACTCATCACTCATTACCTCTCACAGAAGGTTCTTGATAGCTGTTTCTGTGCTAGTGCCATTGGAGAGGCTGATTTGAACAAGTGTGAACCATGGGATTTGCCTTGTGAGTATAAAATAAATCCTCTTTTGGTGTTCTTCATTCTTGTTTATGGTACCCTTTGGTTATGATTGTGTTTTGTTGTGGTTTTTGAATGAAGGTATGGCCAAAATGGGTGAAAAGGAGTGGTATTTTTTCTCTGTGAGGGACAGAAAATACCCCACTGGTCAAAGGACTAATAGAGCCACTGGTGCTGGTTACTGGAAGGCCACAGGCAAAGACAAAGAGATATACAAGGCAAAGACACTTATTGGGATGAAGAAAACTCTGGTTTTCTACAAAGGAAGAGCTCCAAGTGGTGAAAAAACCAACTGGGTCATGCATGAATACAGATTAGAAGATCATCATTCTATGCACAATCCTCACAAAAAGGCCACGGTAAAGTTGGTTTCATGTTTCTGCCAAGGCAAAAATCAAAGGCCAAAAACAAATATTTTGGTAGTTTTATATTCACTAATGTTTCTTTGTTTGTTTTGGTTTACTTTTCAGAATGATTGGGCCATCTGCAGGATTTTTGAGAAGACTAACTGTGACAAGAAAATGCATATTTCTGGTTTGGTGAGGTTCACTTCCTTTGGGAAGGACATGCCTTCATTGATGGATTCTTCTCCATACAACAACACCACTGAAGCAAAGCCGTTTTTGGGGGAGTCATCACATTTCTCAGATCCAAATCAAAGTGAGGATCTAAGGACACATGATGAACACATAGTGGATAGCCTAGAGACTCTCATGATGGCATCATCATCTTCATATTCTTCAAACCCCTTTGGTGTTTCCCCTGCCTCTTGGAGTTTTGCCAAATCCTCCCCTACTGTGCCCCACCAATCCCTGCAAGTTGGGAACTCACACTGCTCAGACTATTTCATGGATCAGGAACAGTCCATGCAGGGGATGCTGATTGAAAACCATGGATCATCAAGTACAAGCCTAAGAACTCATAGAGCACAAGATAAAGACTTTGATGCTGACATGTCCTCTCTGATGTACAATGATGAAATGTTTCAAAGATCATTTGGAAACCTGGAATATTCATCACCTTCTCTAGGACATGTATGTACTAGTGGCCTATGGGGTTTCTAAAGAAATTTGAAGGATTACTATGATTAATATTATTATTATTATTATTACTATACTACTATACATGTAAATTAATTACATTAAGTTAATGTTTAGTACAGCACATGGGTGTAATAGTTCTCCAAAGTTGTATGGTTTGACAGTTTCATATCATAATAGTAATTTTTTATAGTAGCAACTTTTTGTGGTAGTACTATGTAGGACTGTTTTTTGTTTTGATTTTTCTTGTTTCTCAGGCTCCAAATTTTTCAAGGATGATTACTTTTTTGAGGTTATTAGTCAGGGCCAAACTTTTGTTTCATGTCAAATTCAATTAGTTGGACATTGACTCAAATTAGTAATTTTCCCCAATAAATTGGAATATTAACTTATTTGATAGAAAGTAATGGTTTGCAAAATTATGCATATCTGGCTCCTAATTGGTACTCACATGGGTTATTAAGGAAAACAAATGAAAGCCATTGGAAGCACTGAACTTTTTGCTTTGGCAGAACCAAATTCAAAAGTCAGAGCCACCAAAAAGCACCTAAAATACTAACTAGTTAAGCATAAGTTATCTCAATAGTACTTCGACGTGTTTGGGAATAATTAAAAAATAAATTACTTCAATAATTAATTGTTGTTCAGAAAAGTATGTTGAACAGTAGTTTTTAGATGATTATTTTTGTTAGGATGAAAATGATAAAATTTTTATATAAGAAAAAAAATTGCACGAAGTAGTTTTTTTATAATTAATTTTGTTCGGATGAAAAAAAAAAGTCATTAATAAAATTACTTAATGTTTTATAACAATATTAATAATGTGGTTATAAACAAAAGTAATAATATGATTGTAAGCATCTTTATGCTATAATAATATGAAAATTTTCCTGTATGAACCGTTAAGTTTATAGAAACTTGTCGTAAAGTTAAAGAGATTGGATGAATGTGATGTGTGGAGATAGTTATAAAGTTTTTGTCCCAGTATTTTCAGAATTGGACAAATTAATGAAGCACGCTTTCATATAATACTCATACACGTGTGTAAAACTATTTCCACCTCTCATTTCTTTTTTATATTCTATTTCTCTTTTCATTTTTATAATTTAATTAGTTTTGTGAAAATCCATTCGATCATAGACTTCATTAAGATACTATATTAATACATTCGTCATTGGACCATTACATTATTGATTGGTCCTATTTATACTATAAACACATCTAAGATAATTTAATAAATCTAACTTATATTTTTTTCTCATAATAAAAATATTAATACATAAAATAACAAATAAATTTTAAGACAATATAATTTCATAATTGAATTTTCAGAATATCGTTATAGCGAAACAATTTTTTTTAATAAAAAAAATTTATCTATCTATCTATATATATATATAAATTTAATTACAAAAGGTATTTTGAATAAATAGGTCTAAAATGCATTAATTCTTATTCAGATTTTAATTAAAATACTTCAAGTTACTTTCACTCTTACTTTTCATCAATTTTGTATTGAAATGTTAATTTATACAGGTCTAACTCCATTATTCTTCTTCACCCAGATTTTTTTTTCTTTTACCCCAAACTTTTCTCTTTCTTTCTTTATATATAAAATATCATCTTTTTCCATTCTCACTCTTTTCTAAGATGTTAATAGAAAAAAAAAACTGATTATTGGTGACTAAAATTCATTAGTAACATTCAAAATCCGTTAATAAATAAAAATTACATATGAATTAGTGACATTAAATAAGAAAAGTTTTTATATCATATTATGAATATTATTATTTTTATTATAAAAAATATGATTATTATTAATAATAATTAATATTATAATAATAATAATAATAATAATAATTATTATTATTATTATTATTATTAATTTTTATTATTATTAATTATTATCATTGTTTTAACTATTAGTATTAATGTTATTATTATTATTATTGCTGTTAGAATTATTATTAATAATACTATTATTATTGCATATTATTATTATTATTATTATTACAAATGGATAATTTGGTAATTTTTCTATTGGTAATTATTATTTTTCTTGTAATGTGTTACCTTTTACAAAATGAAGACTCCATAATCATTTATATTTGAACAATTTTTGATTTAAAAAAAAAAGTGTTATCTTGCTTTGAAATCTTTCAATTCCTTTTTTTGCTAATGTTTAAACTCGACATAGGTTTGGTCAATTAAGAAAATTGATTCACGTCTAGTTAAGTCTATTGAATATTTAAACAAGCTTGATTGAGTTTATTTTATGCTATAAACCAATTTTTGATTTTATTGTGGATGTGTTAAAGAATTGATCTTGTAGTTAAAATTACGTGGATTTGTAATTCTTAGATTTAGGTTGTGTTCCTGTGAGTATGTGATCATTGATCGTGTGTTAAAATTGTTTTCAAACTATTCCAATCAAATTGGAATAGATTTTAAATCGTTGAAAGTTTCATAGTCTTGTTGGGAGGTCAAACTTAAACATATCAATTGATTAAACCAAAGTTTTAATTGACCAAAATCATGAAACTTTTGTTTAAAATCAAATTTGCTTTATTTCAACCAATTGAAATGTGAATCAATTGAAATGTGAATCAATTGATTAAAACAACAAAAAATTCATTTAGAGCAATTTTCAAGTGATTGAAATTTTTTTATCAAACCAGTTTACATTGTTTCAATAGATTAAAACTATTTAAAATCAACCTTTTGATTTCAACAATTTAGAAAAATTGATAATAAGAAAACTCGAAATAGCTTTTTCACATATGTTTTTTACACATTTGAAATGTTTCTTTGAAAAGTAAAATATCTTTCTTTGAGCTTTCCAAATATATTCTAAATATCAAGATTCATGTATTGAATCTCACTCTTGTTGTGAATAACTTAGAGAGAGTTAATATTTGTACTTTATTGTCCAGGTGTTTTGTTTAATTATTTTTCTTTGATTTTGTAATTGATTTTTAATTTATTGGTTTTGTACTTTATTCTTAATTGAGTATTCTTCATCCTTTAGCCAATTTTGGCTAACATGAGAAGGTTGAAGGTTTGTATGATCATTAGATAATATAGTTTGTCTTTTAGGGAGTGTTTGTGTCTTTTGAAAATACAATAGTTTAAGCTTTCTATCATAATATAAATCATCTTGCACTTTAGTGAGTGATTAAGTCTTTCGATGAATATAAGATTTAGGTTTATTCTCCTAGGTGACTAGATGAAAACTTCTAATGTTTTTTTTATATCCAAGGAAATGGTAGATTCTTTGCACTCAACTCTGGGATATCTTTCTGAAGCTTTGAGAATTTCTCATAATTTGTACAAGAGTGCAATCTCTCTACTCCAAGCACAAGGCTCTTTATCTCCCTCTCTTCTTCTTCTTCTTCTTTAAAGCTTTGAAGAGTTATCTACATTTTAGCAACACTTTAGTATAGTGTAACCTCGGCTCTATAGGTTCTTCATCTTGATGGAAGACATTATATTGTCTTCGTTGAACAACTTTAATTTTTTTACATTTGTCAAGCTTAAATATGGACATTGCATTAAAAACATTTCTTCTTTAGACAATATCCTTATTTGCTAACAATGTTCATCTCCCTAGGTAGTATAACCATTTACATTAATTCATGGTAACAATGCACTCCGTACATGATAGAAGCTGGATCAGAGTTGAAAAGTTCTTTGAAAAAGAGAATTAGTGAAAAAAAAAAAATAACTTTAGCTTGTGTTTTAAAAGATCTTGATGTTGGTTTGTATTTTTATCTTGAACCAATCTCTTTGATAAGACAAAAGATAATCAACGTTTCTTACATATAAAATAAGCATATAGATATTTATTGTAGTACAAGATTAGTTGACTATGTCTTTTATACATAATAAAAGACAATACAATGTTGTATTATATGTTAAATGAAATATTTACATTTTCCATAATATATTTAAATTTATTTATGTACGATTCATATTTTATGTTATGTGATTTTTAACACTGAATCAAAATTATTTGTATCTTTTTCTTAACAACTCTAATCTAAAAAAGTGAAAGAAATATTGAAATTTTAGAGAATAGGAGAACAAAAATTAATAAAAAAAAATAAAGCAAGAATGATGAAGGAAGGGGTTAGTGTCCTAAATTTAAGAATTCTTTTGCTCACTACCTACACCTCTCTTATTCACTACTTACACCTTTTTGGTTTATTTTTCGTTGCATATATCTGGTCTAGTCTAACTTTACCCATCTCTTAAAATTACTACTCTCGCCCTATAATACTAAGTTCACCCTATCCCGTCGCTTTTACCTTTCTATCCATGCTAAGTCCATACGGAAAACTGAACAACGGAAGGCTCATGATTTTATTTACACTGTCCATATAAAACATATTCTCTACCTAAAACGCAAATTAAATAGATTAAATTTTAAACACAAATTAAAATTAGTTATCACTTCTTAAATAAACTCATATTTATTAACAAAAAAACTAGTCCTTAAAAAAACGCAAAAGTTTCTCGTTAAATTCCATCAATTCTATCTTGTTAAATTACATTCCTATAAGGGAATATGTAGCCCATATGGCGGGAATTATTTTACATTATTTCTTTCTTTGATTTCTCATAAAAATCTGTATTTTCATTTTATTTCTTTATCTATTTATTTTCAATCAAATAATTTATATTTTCACTTTTTTGATTTCTCGCCCCCAATATTTTTTTCTCCATACGGAATGAACCATAACGAAGTAAAACCTAAAGGACTGTTAAACGGCTGATGAGGTTTAATTAGAAAAACTTATATAACACATAATATAAGGACTCCATAACCTTATTCTTATAAATAACCTGCATTTAGTCTTTTTCATTTTTCTAATTTTATTTAAAAACGTTAAGCTATTTTTCTTTTAAATATCTTAATGTTCAATTAAGAACAGCTATTCTTAAGATATTTTAAAATATCTCAAATTGAAAGCTACAAATATCTCCTACTAAATTTCTATCAATTAAACAATTCTAAATTAGTGTATCTTAAAATACCATTGTTTTATATGTGTTCGCATTCCCAATTGTGATGTATATAGAGAAACAATTGAAGAATGCTTTTGTAGGAACGTTAGGTATGAGAATGACCCTTCCTTTTATTACTAACCCTCCCATGGTTCCACTCTTTCATAATTCTAACTCTCCGTCTAGGATCACATTGTCGGTTTGTGAGAAAGATACATACATAGCCAAGATAGTTTCAGATACATGCATGTGCCCTAACTAGCTTCCACAATAATTCGTTTATGGATAAAGTGCTTCCAATCTTATCTTTGTTTATCCCAAAGCCACAAAGAAAAAAGAAGCTAAGTTTCCTTATATAGTATGTATGAATTTGGCCTTTGTTTTCCTTTTCATACATTGTGAAAGATAGATGTAGATAGATACACCGTATTGAACTGTGTTATTTCTCTTCACTCTTTTTCTTTGGCCACAATGTGTTGACTCAATGTGTGTGTGCGACACCTTTGATAGTTTTTACCAGTTATGGTTTTCTCTTGCATGCTCTCTCGGGCTAGGGCTCTCATTGTCTTCAACTTTTGGAGCAAGACTTTGAGATGAAGTAACGCATGGTGTGGTGACATGAAATATGTGTATGACTGATGTGTAACAAACATCATAAATCGTGGATTTTGTTTAGGTGAAGTGATTTTGTCTAGTAGTGATGATTCTAGATTTTAAAGATATAAAAGTTAAGATTTTACAAAAGTTAAAACCAAAATTTATAACGACCTACTTTTATTGTTAGATTAAAGCAAAAAAAAAAATATATATATATATATATATATATATATATATATATATATATATATATAACTACGTAATATAACTAAAAAATATAATATTTTAATTGATTCAACTTCAAGTTAATGTCTATAAGGAAAATTGATGTAATGACACATTATGTTTAATTTTATTTTTAAAAAAAGTTATTTAATGGGTTTTAAGGCACAATCAATGCAATAGGGTCATTTCTTTTCTTAACTCTTTATTTACATGTGACTTTTTTCGTTTTTCTTTTTTTTTATGGCTTTACGTTCTCTCATTGTTCACTCTCTATTGTTGTTTGTTTTTCATCGTCATTCACACATCACTTACGTTTGTGTCATATATTGCATTGAGTGAATCTTAGTTTTAATTACATATAATGTCAAGTGTATATATGAAAATTGTAATACATGGACATGTTTTAATTACAAAATAACATGTTTTTGTAGTTCATATAGTGCATTGTAAATTACTAATGACTAGTAATGCATGCAATTTGTTAAATGGCAATTCCACTTCATATCACTTATCTTGAATTTATTGTAAGGTATTTGATTATTCATTGAAACTATTAAAATAATATTTTCTTCTTTTTTATTTTCAACAACTTAGCTTTATTTGAATTCCATATACAATATGCAACAAAAAAGTTATGAATGTAGTTATTATATCATGAATTGAATATAGACCATAGTTTGTGTTGGTATTATTGATTCTTAGGAATAGGTATTAAAACACCTTAAATATTCTAAGAAAAATTAGGAATAGTGTTGACTTAAGAGAAAATTGATTATGGGTTAAAAGTTGTGAGTGAATCAATATATAAATTGTTGTGTTGTTTTATTTTGTTAAGACGATATTTATTAAATGCTCTAGCAATCTACGAGAAAAGTCTTGAGACTCTCTTCAACTAATAGTCTATCTTATATGTTATTTCATTATATGACTCTTCCTTATCCTAACAAGGAATTATAAGCACTTGTCAATTAGATGACATTCTATCCATACTAGAGACAATTCATATTTATTGTTTTCTCTCTTCAACAACAAAATATTTCTCCTCCAAATAAGTTAAGGATGCTTAGAGATTATCTAATTTGCTTTTAGAAAGTCAAATCTAACAAACAAACATATTACTATAGACTTAGACTAATGAAATCAAGTTTTCTAATTATATGTCACCATAAGACTAAAAAGAAGAAAAGTCTTAAAAATCAAATAAAACTAAAAAAAAATTAACTTGATTGTAGTTCTCTTTATTGAATTAGATCTATTTTTAAATATCTCCCAATTTACAACTTCAATTTGTCGCGAAGTTTCTTATAGACACATCTTTATAATTTCATGCAAGTAAATGTATTCGTAAGTTTCGATACTTATTCTAATTAAGAATGTGTTTGAGAGAACAGTACAAAAAAAATAGATTATTTTAATGATTTGATTATATGAATAATTGACTATTATTTTTATTATGAATCATAATTATAATTAAATTTTTTTATTTATGCAAGCTCGTTGAAAAATTGTTTTAAGATAATTAATTTTGTTTGTATATAAAAAAATAATAAAAAAGACTTTAAATAATAAATTATGAAAACGAGTATTACGAAGCAGAGAAGGAAGCAAATTATTGGAAATTTTTGAGGTAATTTAAGGTTATTTTATATCGGGAAAATAATGTAGAAAAAAAGTATAAACTAGAAAATGATATTGAAATCCAATTTTACTTATGATTTAGTTGATTATGAATTTATGATAGGTCAAGTTAATCCACGAGCCCACCAATAAATAGGAATCCACCTAATTGCAGAAATTATACAAATTTTTAATTCATTATGTATTATGTAAAAATTTGAAGTTGATGCAAAAAAGCAATACCAAAACTTTGAAAACTAGTTGATGAGGATTGAATAGTGTATTAATGTGATAATTTTAGTCTTTAACTATTAAGAAAATTTGTAATTCTTAATTATGAAATTTAACTTTTATATGTTATATTTTGTTAAAATATCAAAGAATATTATTAAATTTTTTCTTCTATAAATAATTATTTTAATTTTAGGTCATTCAACTTATTTAACCTACTAGCTCATGTCTAAGTCCCACCAAATATTTTGGAATTAAATGCCAAATTAGGTTAAGATGAATTGGACTAACGGCCCAATCTAACTTATTTTAACATAAACAGGATAATTTAGGCGTTTTCAATTGAAAAATGTTTATCTTAGCTAAATAAATGTATTTTTTAAAATAAAATATATTACAGAAATGTTTCAGTATCAAATTTTGAAAAATGATTTAAAAGGGGATATATCAAGTGTGAATTAAACCATAAATATTACCATGGAGTTCTTCCCGTCTTTGGGTCCATATGTTGGGCCAATATGAAGTTTTCATACATTGGGCTTGTAAAACTATGCGTGGGCCTTCTTAGCTGTTCCTTCCTGCACCTCCAGACTTTCCTCCTGCACTCCTATATTTCTGAAAATACCAAAAGCATCCTTTTTAAAAATGAATTTGGGTATTGATATGGGTTGGAGCAAGTAGTTTGTGGTGTAACCGCTAGTTTGTGGTGAAGGTTGTAGTATTTTTGATAGTTGGTGGTTGGTTGTGGTTGATCGGTGATGCTAGTATTTATTGGCGGTGGTCGGTGGTTTTGGTTTTGCTTGAGATCACATGTTTTTTTAACAATAAAAAGTAAAATTTATAATAATTTTGTATTTTGAATTATACAATTAAGAATATAATTTTTATTTTAAATATGTAATCCATAATAATCTTGTAGACAACGAAGTTTTTATCATTTTATAAGCTTTTTTAAATAGAATTTTTTCAATCATCTTTCTCCTGATAGATTTGTTCAATTATTATCACTGACGATACCGTTGATTCTGTTTTTCGGTCCATTTTGTATGGATATATAAAACTTCTTATTTACACATATTTTCTATTGACAACAGTGCCTTGGACTTAGGACGGGTAACAAGTCCCCAGCATCCGGGCGAAGAAGTTTTATTAGACCCGTAACATTTCTCGTAATAACTATTAAAGTTGTTACAAATGTAATGTTTAAGGAGACGCCGCCTTTACACGTGGCTTTAAGTATTGATTTTCATTCTAAGTTGCAGAAATTGCAGATGAAAATTTATTAACGTTAAATCTTCATAAACGGAGTTGAATATAAATGAAATAGATGTATAATGTATATACCTATAATTCAATTGTTATTCTGAGCTATCACTTTGTGTTGAGATGACTGGTTTATTGACATACCTTTCGGTGATCATTTTAGGGACGCACCATTCGGTGACCCATTTAGTTTAGGGACGCATTATTCGGTGGCCACTTTAGGAACGCATTATTCGGTGGCCACTTTAAGAACGCATTATTCGGTGACCCATTTAGTTTAGGGATGCACCTTTCGGTGATCACTTTAAGGACAACTATCCGGTGACCGTTTAGTTTAGAGACTCACCTTTCGGTGACCACTTTAGTGACGTACCATTCAATGACCTGTTTTAGTAACACACCTTTCGGCCACATTTCGTAGACAACAATTTCATCAAACTTAAATATTAAAGTGCATAAATATAATGTGAACCTCCTCTTTTTAACTTTCCCTCCCAACTTGCAATTTCTTCGCTTGTTTCTTGATTTTTTTTTTCGTTGCTACGCTATAATTTTTGCATGGTATTGAGGATTTGCTGCAAGGTTGGGGTGTCGCCATTAGAATCAGTGGGCGTTGGTTGTCTGTGACTTCTCCTTTTTACCCTCAGGTAGTGTTTATGGTTAGTGCTTCACGAAAATATTGTGGAAGTAGGAAGAATTTTACCTACCTCACGGTAGGCCGTTCTAGTCACGGAGGTTTATTTCTCTATGTTAGCCCAAATAGAACTTTTCAGTCATCTTTCTCTTGATAGACCTGTTCAATTTATTTCTTCATCTTTCTTAGAAAATAACTTATTCTGGTACTCCACTTAAGAAACAACATCCCACTATTTTACCTACTTTCTTTAGCCATATTTATTTAAGTATTTGAGTATTAATAACTTGAAATATTTGATTGTCTACATCAATTATAATAATTTAACAGATTATTATCACCCACGTAACTGTTGGAACCACCTTTTAGTCCGTTTTGAATGGATACATAAAACTAACAACATTCATTCTGATTTCTAAATAGGTCAGTAATCTATAATATAATTTTATATTCTAAAATATATAATGTAGAATACAATTTTGCTTTCTAAAATATAATTTAGTTTGAAATAAATTATATAAAAAATATATTTATTATATAGTTTTGATACATATGATAAACATTTATCTCGTGTATTATATGGGTTACCGGACTAATTGATGTAAGAGTTTAGGGTAACAATTTTACTGAGGTTGACATGGTGTGCTTCCAATTGGGTGGTATGTGATCTAATCTTAGGTTGATGGAACAGATACAAAATCAAAGATGAAGCTATTCTAATACCTCTAAACGTGGTGTGTCTGCGTTTTGGGTCCATTTTTTATTTTAATTTGTCATTTTTCAGGTGGGGGATTATTCATTTAATTTGTTATTTTTTATATTTTCGCGAAGGTTATTCATCTATTGGTGTGAAATATTTGAATAAAATATTCTTGCAAGGAATTTTGCTTCGAAAGAAAGGATTGTTATGAGAAAATTGGTTGTTTGAATTTGTACTGAAATTTGATGAAGATGAAATTGGATTGCACGAAATAAATAAATAAACAAATATACCAAAATGGTAAGGTAATTTTTTAAATGGGTAATATATGATTTTATTGAATCAACCATAATTATTAAAGAGTAATAGTTTTTTATAGCCATGACCTTTCTGGTGATCTGTTTAACCTTAAATTGGGTTTACCAATTCATTTAGAGATAAAGTAATATTTTCACTTACAACTTCATTCTCAAAGTCAAAATCTAATATTAACTCTTAGTTAAGGTAAGCCACTCAAATATCAAATCATTTAATAGTATTGAAGTGATATTAGCAAGTATTGTTATGAAAAAAATGATTGAATGGGAAAATCTCTTTAAAAAAAAAAAATAGTTATGAATAAAAATATATAGCTTTCTCTTTTGGTGAGTTTGTTTTCATTTATAATGAAGTGGTTGAATGATCTATGTGCTTTGAACCCAAGGCATCAAAGAAAATTAACTATATAACTTAGACCTTGTGCTATGTATTAGTTATCCCCAATAAGTAGAAGGGGAGTGGGTTATAGTAGGCACCTACTTTCCTAGCTATGGGATGAAATTGATGTCTATACCTTGTATTTTTCCAAGATGGCTTCTAATATTGGATTTGACCTAAGCAAGGAGGTTCTCCAAGGTACTTGGAAAATTTACCTAAACTTTCACGTCCATAGGATCTTGCCTCACTTTGGTAGGAAAACAAATGTTTAATCTAAAAGGGTTCTTAAGTCATCACATTAGCATAAAGACTAAACAAAATGTACTACCACTCAGATGAGTTTAATTGATTCTCTTTCCTCTTCAAGCTAAAACAATTTAACTAAATTAATGTTATGTTGCAATCACACTATCACCAAAACACAATTTTGTAGGTGACATTGAAAAAGTTGCTCCCTCATTAGGATGCCCATATTTGAGGGAGACCTATGAGATGCATGATTGAGCCCTAGCTAGTACCCAAGATTTTCAAGAATGTGAGATCATCATCTTCCTTGTGTTGAGTACATGTGTGTCAACACATGTGTTGTGAATCTAGAAACACACAATAACTAGATAATGATCATGTTCATGATCGTGAAATTAGCACCAACTCAAACCTACTCGTGGTTAAGTTTTTAAAACCCTCAAAAGTCGATGTCACCAGATAATGATTAGGACGTTGTTGGGAGAAATTTCTTCAGAAAAAGACACCCAATAATAATAATGATGATAATATTAATAATATTAATGTGCATGCTTACACTAACAACCTTGCAAAAGAAATAATAATAAGAGTTTGGTTATTTATTTACCTTTTTGATTGGTCATTGCTCAATGAATTCATGACCCACATAAGCTATTTTTTTCGTGCCTAATTTGACGATCATACACTGTGTTGTTAAAGCTTAATTTTTCCTTTTGCATTGCCATCATGTTCATAAATGATTGAAATCGATAGCTTGTTTTTCCATTTGTACGACCAATGGTGTTCGTTGATTGCTAGTTTCTTTATCTAGTTGTGTACGGACTTTAAGATCTAAGGCTATGCTTCCATTTAGGTTTTATTTTCATTAAAAAGGACCTAGCCACAGTTTGATTACTACCCAAAAACTTTAATTCATGTATACCCACAATGATTTATTAAACATAATACTTCAATTCATTACCCTTTTTTCTTGTGATATTGATTTCAGCATCACTCATATAGACCCGTTTTTATTTTGTATATTTATCTCTCTTTTT
>Ga0209489_107839_pt1 | contig 15370 bp, 10 predicted proteins | sample SiratrowhiteBW_FD_187527 | JGI IMG/M metagenome (GOLD analysis project Ga0209489, IMG submission 187527) | Root nodule microbial communities of legume samples collected from California, USA - Siratro white BW (SPAdes) (version 2) | ecosystem: Host-associated > Plants > Roots > Nodule | place... | reverse complement strand
AGCTGTTTATACATATTTGGTGAAAAGTTTGTGTAGAGCTTCTCGGTCTATTCAGAACGAACAGTGTTCGGTTGTTCGTGTGGCTGAATGTGTTTTATGTTGCAGGTAAATTTAAATGCTTAATGATGTTCATTTACAAATTGTTTATGTGCTAAAGTTTAATTTGTGATTTATAATTTTATTGTAGTTATGGGCTTTTCAACATGTGATTTTTCGAAAGGAAAAAACTAGAATCGAATTCCCTAGAATCCTTCATTGGAAGGATGTCAAGGTTGGTGACAACAAGGTTGAATCAGCCATGAACACTAACATTGTGAGTTTAGTTGTGTTAATTTGGTTAGAATTAGTTATGACCCATTTGTTTTGTCATTAATATTGTTGCTTAGTTTAAATTTTTTTGTAGGTAGTTTGTAACTTATCATTGTCAAAAGAAGAATGTCATAAGGAGGTTGTGAAAGAAGCCTTCAAACTTGAGATGGTTCAACTTCACGATAAGAAGGAGATTGAAGAAAAACATACACAGATCTTAAATGAAATTTCGGAATTGAAACGTCTATCTCAACATCAAGTATCATTGATAGATAGATTGGAAGCTGAAATGAGGGATCTGAAACTGAGTTTTGCCGAACAAGAAGCCAAATTTTCAAACAAATTTCAAAGTGCTGAAGTAGGTCCAGTTGAAAATGGTGAAGCAGTGTTTGAAGAAGCTGTATTTGAAGGTGAACCAGTATTTGAGTTTGGTGTTGAAGTTGCAGCAGCAGTTTCTGAAGAAGGTGGTGTGGAACGTCAATGTGAACAAGGTCAACTGAGCAACATGTACACGCGCATGAAGGCCGACCAACGAGCGCGAGAAGAAAGTTTTCTTTGTAAATCGCCCTGGATTGTACATTATAGGAAAAGAAGATGTCAGTGAAGCCACCGAAAGAGGGCTGTGTAACAAATATAACGTTATTATTTTGTATATTTTGGATACAGTTGAATGAAAATATAGTTTATTTATGTGCAGTATTATTAAAGAATGAATATTTTGGATGTAAAGTTTGAAAGAGGTGTTAATATATCGCTCTGAAGTTGCTTACATTGATGAACTTACGTCAGCCCCAATTGTGTGCCATCCTTGCCTTTTTGTTAGAGATTTTGTTGTGTGTGTGTTCACTCCCACCTTGTAAAACATGTCAATATTTCACTTGTGCAAGGTAGAGGTGTACTTAATTGGTTGATTACATGTGTGGTCAGTAAGTCACGTGCAATTACACACCTAATTACATAGTATAACACAGTTTGTGTTTGATGTGGTGGTAATGACTTCTCAAGACTCTCCAATCCTTACTTATGACAGTGATAAGGGGTTTAGGGATGAACAAATGGAACACATGTAAACATTTGGAGTGTGGGTTTAATGGGTGCACTGAATTGGTTAATTCGATGTGTGGTCAGTCAGTAATGTGCAATTACACACATAACTACATATTGTTACACACTTGGTATCTGCTTTGGTGGCAATGACTTGTCAAGAAGGTTCATTCGTAACTTTTGCCATTGGAAAGGGGATTTGAGTATCATGGAATAGCACGGAGTTAAAGATTTCAGTTGTGGGTTTAATGGGTGAACTCATTTGGTTCATTCGATGTATGGTTGGTTAGTAATACGCAATTACACACATAACTACATACTGTTACACACTTGGTATTTGCTGTGGTGGCAATGGCTTGTCAACACTCTCCAATCCTTACTTTTGCCATTGCAAAGGGGATTTGAGTATCATGGAATGGCACAGAGGTAAAGATTTGAGTGTTGGGTTTAATGATTGAACTCATTTGGTTCATTCGATGTGTGGTTGGTTAGTAATACTGTTACACACTTGGTATCTGCATTGGTGGCAATGGCTTGTTAAGAGTCTCCATTCCTTACTTTTGCCATTGGAAAGGGGATTTGAGAATCATGGAATGGCACGGAGTTAAAGATTTCAGTTGTGGGTTTAATGGGTGAACTGAATTGGTTAATTCGATGTGTGGTCAGTCAGTAATGTGCAATTACACACATAACAACATATTGTTACACACTTGGTATCTGCTTTGGTGGAAATGACTTGTCAAGAAGGTCCATTCGTAACTTTTGCCATTGGAAAGGGGATTTGAGTATCATGGAATGGCACGGAGTTAAAGATTTCAGTTGTGGGTTTAATGGGTGAACTCATTTGGTTCATTCGATGTGTGGTTGGTTAGTAATACGCAATTACACACATAACTACATACTGTTACACACTTGGTATTTGTTGTGGTGGCAATGGCTTGTCAACACTCTCCAATCCTTACTTTTTCCATTTGTAAGGGGGTTTTAGTATGATGAAATGCCAGACAGGTAATGATTTCGGTTATGGATTTAATGGGTGCACTCATTTGGTTCATTCGATATATGGTTAGTTAGTAATACACAATTACACACATAACTACATACTATTACACACTTCGTATTTGTTGTGGTGGCAATGGCTTGTCAGCACTCTCCATTCCTTACTTTTGCCATTACCAAAGGGGGTTCAGTATCTTCAAATGCCACACAGGTAAACATTTGAGGTGTGTCACACATGTAAAACCTTATTTATGGTTTAAACATAATAACCACATTCATTAATAACTTAGGCTTACAATATTCATGACCGAAGTTAATAGTTTACAAATACAATTTCCGAAATCCGCTAACATTAATGATTACCAAAATTCAAGGTTCTGACATACATTGATGAAATTATATTAAAATGAAGTATAGTTCTTCCCAAATGCAAAGACAAGGACTTCACGATTGTTGACTGATGTCAATTCCCATTTGTTACATTTTCAACGTTCTCCACCAATTCAAAATGCTTTGGATATGGATAAAAACTAAAGAAAGATATAGTTGATTTGAATGTCAAAAAATAATGTAGTAATCTTTCCTACTAATTGAGATCGATAATGAGGTAAAAATGCTCAATATACCTACAACTGATCATGTCCGAACGATGGGGTGTGAAGCTCTAAGTAGTTCGTCATTAGGAGGGCCAATGTCAGATCTGAATACCTAAAAAACATTGTTACTTGCACATCAGACATAACAGTTTTAGCCTAAGTAAGACATGATTTATTATTAATATGTTTATTATTCCAAAGGTGTACCTTGACAATGTTATTGACAGTTATGTTGAGATAAAAAACCCTTCGATGGGGACTGTAAACTTTGACCTATGAGAAAGCAAGAACTAACTCAGTAACCACCAAATAATATGACATTATCAATATGAATTACTTACAAAGACAAGTACATTTTTTAAGAGCAACACAGATCCAACAGCTATGTCACTTCCAAATTCAGGATGTTGTAACACTTTGCGATGAACACTGGCTTCAGTAGTTGCAGTAGGATCCTGTACGATTCACAAACATTAAAATTTTGTGTACTCATGGTTAACAAAACATATGTTGTATATAATATGGAATGTTAACCTTCACTGTGATTTTCATGTCCCCTAACCCGTTTGGTTGACAGGCTTTGAGAATGCAAGGGAGTAGTGACAGTTTCATTAACGTTTTCCCTTTTGCCAATGGCGTAACTTGCGTTGTGGTCTCCCCATCCACCAACCCTGAGAACAAAATGAACCGAAATGAGGTACAGATCTGGATTTACTATTGACAGTTAAGAAATGAGGTAATGAAAACCAATTCAAGACAACAATGTTCTCATATAATGGCAACCAACCGGTTAGAAAATGTTTTCAAGTGATTGTTTTTATGTTTGTTAAGTTATATACCGTTAACTGTGATGCCCTCTAACATATTTTCTGTCTAAAACAGGTCTCACCTGTGGTTGGAGTGGGTTTTATGTCACTACCGAACTCAGTATACACAAACGCTCATAACGGAGGGAGTTGACATGTGTTAAATTGTAATGGAGTTTCCCTTTTATTTTGGTTCGATGTAACAAACTTAGGTTTATGAGCTACCACTTGATGTATTGGTCTAACTTTCTTAGTAATTGTTAAATGTATTGTTTAGATATCTATAAAACAAATTATGTTATGCAGTGGACATACTATCTGTGTAACCCTGCCTAATTAAGTGTGTAATTTATCATTATTCGCTGACCATTACTCGCGAGCAGACACGAAAGTTAAAATGTCATGCAGTGTGACACCTAACACTGCTGTGAGAGTTACTCATCATAAAACACGCAGCCAATGTGTTAAGTAAGGAATCAAACAGTCCCATCTCCAATTGCCAGCACTGGACATACTATCTATGTAACCCTGCCCAGTTAAGTGTGTAATTTATCATTATTCGCTGACCATTACTCGCAAACACAAACGAAATAGTTAAAATGTCATGCAATGTGACACTTAACACTCCTGTGATAGTTATTCATCATAAAACACCCTACCAATGTGTTAAGTAAGGAATCAAACAGTCCTATCTCCAATTGCCAGCATTGGACATACTATCTGCGTAACCCTGCCCAGTTAAGTGTAATTTATAATTACTTGTTGACCATTACTCGCGAGTACAAACGAAATAGTTAAAATGTCATTCAATGTGACAGTTAACACTCCGTTGACAGTTATTCATCATAAAACACCCTGTCAATGTCTTAACTAAGGAATCAAACAGTCCCATTTCCAATTGCCAGCACTGGACATACTATCTGTGTAACCCTGCCCAATTAAGTGTATAATTTATCATTATTCACTGACCATTACTCGCGAGCACAAACGAAATAGTTAAAATGTCATGCAGTGTGACACATAACACTCCTATGACAGTTATTCATCATAAAACACCCTGCCAATGTGTTAAGTAAGGAATCAAATAGTCCCATCTCCAATTGTCAGCACTGGACATACTATCTGCGTAACCCTGCCCAGTTAAGTGTGTAATTTATAATTACTTGTTGACCATTACTCGCGAGTAGAAACGAAATAGTTAAAATGTCATGCAGTGTGACAGTTAACACTCTTGTGACAATTATTCATCACAAAACACGTTGCCAATGTGTTAAGTAAGGAATCAAACAATCCCATCTCCAATTGCCAGCACTGGACATACTATCTGTGAAACCCTGCCCAATTAAGTGTGTAATTTATCATTATTCGTTGACCATTACTCGCGAGCAGAAACGAAAGTTAAAATGTCATGCAGTGTGACATCTAACATTCTTGTGACAATTATCCATCATAAAACACCCTGCCAATGTGTTAAGTAAGGAATCAAATAGTCCCATCTCCAATTTTCAGCACTAGACATACTATCTGCGTAACCCTGCCCAGTTAAGTGTGTAATTTATAATTACTTGTTGACCATTACTCGTGAGTAGAAACGAAATAGTTAAAATGTCATGCAGTGTGACAGTTAACACTCTTGTGACAGTTATTCATCATAAAACACGCTACCAATGTGTTATATAAGGAATTAAACAGTCCCATCTCCAATTGCCAACACTGGACATACTATCTGTGTAACTCTGCCCAATTAAGTGTGTAATTTATCATTATTCACTGACCATTACTCGCGAGCAGAAACGAAAGTTAAAATGTCATGCAGTGTGACACTTAACACTCCTGTGATAATTATTCATCATAAAACACCCTGTCAAAGTCTTAACTAAGGAATCAAACAGTCCCATCTCCAATTGCCAATACTGGACATACTGTCTGCATAACCCTGCCCAGTTAAGTGTGTAATTTGTCATTATTCGCTGACCATTACTCGTGAGCACAAACGAAGACAACAATTAAGTAACAAATTGCGCCACTATTTTTAATTTCACAGAAAATAACAACTCTTTCATTGCTGGAAATAATTGTACACAAAGTTCAACACAGTAAAACCTTAAACCAAGTACATATTACAATTTACAAACTAAACTTCATAATGTTCTACAAAATGTACAAACTTCTTAAAAAAATCGACTAAAGTTATCATCACAACTCATATAAGCTTAAAACCCTCCAAGACAGTTTGTCGACGAACATTGTTATCGTGAAGGATCCATTGACAAACAAGATCTTGTCTATATGTTTGAAGTTCTTTCTGCACACAAAAAATTACCATAATACATTAAGTCAAATAATGAAAAATATTAAAAAATCATAGTCCAAATAGAAAAACATATGTAAACTGGGCATACTATTAGATACTCACCGTGGTGAATTTTGGAATGGTCTTCCCATTAAACCGAGGCACACCATCCCAATATTCCATACATTTAATCACAATCATGCCACAATCATACCTGCACATCCTCAACAATTAGTCCAAAGTAAAACACATATAGTAGCCTATATTTAACAAACATGTATACTCACAGATTTGGTTGACGAGGGACATCTTCATTCACGATCATGAGTGGAGGACCTGGACGACCTTCCTCCAGCAACCACAACAGATGATGGAGTCGACTTGCCTACAAACATTAAATTCACTCAGAAAATCGTATACATAAAATCAATATTGAACATGTACAATTATCACTGCATTGTCCATTAGCGCACGGGATCCATCATGGTCACCGATAGTATCAATTACAAATAGTTGTCTACTCGTAGACTTTAGCACATAGCACCACCAGTGCCCATTACAAAGTGTTGGAAAAAATACCTACAATCCGAACAAGACAACGTCATTATCACAACAATTATGTGTAATAAACTTGCTTTGAATATAATGGGATACGAACTTACAAATTCACAACCCAACACGAGTTCCAACTCCAATGAATGATGAGCAAAACATAGTTTGCAATCATGATGATTCTATGATCGACATTTAGACTTCTCCATATTCATCTCATTAATAACGTGGGTCTAAAAACCATTAACAGTATATTACTTGCAAAAACATTGCTCTATTGATACTTAAAACATAAAAACAACAAAATCAATATCACATACCACTAACCAAGGACTAACGAAAAGTCTATTCACACTTCCTACGATGTTCAACTGGTTAATGGTCATGACGCATGTTGCAAACCACATAACCTACAAAACTTGATCAATTCATTATTTACAACTAACTAAGCACAACAAAATAATGAAAATTCACTAAATTTACCATGTTGTCAACTCGAGCCCTTGGTTAAAGTGAAGAAATGTTCACATTAGTAAGCATTTGTCTACCAAAATCAACTACAAGCCTATGTAAACAACAACAACTTCACATAAGCATATGGTTAATATAAAACTCATAAACTTTTCCTTCGACAAATATATTTCCAAACAACAATCAATGTACCTGATAGACTCATTCTTACGCCGTTTTGCAGTGACAAGCTTATACAACCTTCCAAAATCAAGACCGGCAAACCGTACTGTATAGTGAACATACGAACGGATGGGTGTCGCTGCTGGACTCCGAGAAGATGTTCCCACACCAGCCACATTTCCTCCATCATGAACATTGTATTCGAGGTACCCACCAAAGATCGGTTGTGGAGTCCAAAAATTTTCACCCTGCTGACCCATGTTCGGATCCTCAAGACCCATAGCATGTCTCTGCTCAGCCGTAGTGTAGTCATCGTGACTCATACTATGTCTCTCTTGACCCGAACAAAATAATGATAAGGCATCACACATCTTGGGCTCCTCGTAAACCATATTATGTTCGTCATGATACATAGTATGTTGGTCGTCGTCATACATACTAGGTTCATGATGATACGTTGTAGGTTCTCCTCACCCATACTATGTCCAGCATCGCCCATATTCGGTCCACCCATACCCATACTGGTTCTCGCCTCACCCATACGGGATCTTTCCCTCTAACAGTTCTTCATCTGCTCTCTCAACAGACGCATATCTTCCTCATTAGAGGCAATGTGCGCATAATTGGTATCAATTATTCCTCTGCATTCATATTGTTGGGCCACCATCCCTCCCAGTGGTGTGAGCATGTAATGTTTTTAGCCTGACTCTGTGGTAAGCTTTCAACACGTATGGACTCAAGTGCTTCTCGTACTATGTCCAAACTCCCCTCTTCTTCTGTCACCCTCCACTCCCAAACAATCTACAATGTCGGGGACATTTTTCTCAAGTAACCATTTCAATTGAGAAATAAGAATAAAACTGAATACAAACCTCGTTATATAAGAATGCAGATTCAATTCTTGAAGACCTCATTATCAAAGAAGGCCAGTCTACAAAGCGTGGAAATGAACTGAGCGTACCCATGCCAACATGTTGAACAGCCCACAACTGTTCAATACAAAAACGGTGCATCAATAAAATAATATATTAAACTAAATATAAACTTCAAGAATAATACACTGACCTGCAACACCGGCACACAACCGCAGAGGTACATCCCCTGCAAATTCTTTTGGTGATGGAAATTGTAAAAACATCTATCTAAACTACTACTTAACATTGATAGGACCGCCCCACCCAAATTATATAAATGAAGGTCCTCCAAACTATCTAACAAATAAAATGGATATATACAAACAGTCCTAGTAGTTCTAGGAAAATAGAATACAACAAAAGCAAGCAATATGTAAAGTCTGCAAAAGTCATCTACATTTTTTATTGGAATTTAATTTTTTATCATTCAATTTTTCAACTATACTAACGACGGTAATATCCTCACCATTGAACAAATGATTTACCAAACCTAAATTATTATCATTAAAACTAACCTCTTGACCAGTTATCCTTAGGCTCATACACACATCTAGACCAGACAAAGGAACTAGAAACTCCCTAATTCTAAAGCTTTGGTCATTGGGAGACCAACGACTGACCAACTCCCTCAACAAAGGACAAGAAATGTTAATTGGTTGTGTCATCCGAACAAGCCATTTAAATGGGGTTCTCTCCAACTTTGCCCTTTGAAAATCACGTAGCTTGTTGTTCACTTCAACAATTACATCAATGTCAACTTGGTGAATAACTCTGATCTGCAATATCATGGCAAACAAAATTAATTCAAGAAAGCAAAACCATTTCTTTATTAACAAACTTTAAATGCAAGAAAAAGTCATTAACCTTTAATCCATTGTTATCAACATCGGATCTTCTTGCATTAGACCTTCTAGCAGCCATAGCTAGTTTAGAATGAACCTCTTCAGTAAAAGAATTCAGTACCTATACATTATGGAATATTAAAAATGGAAAAATGTTCAAAATTGCCATTACAAGCATTGAACATTGAAAAATGTTTAACAATGTCAACTTAAGTGTGTAATTGTGTTACAGTTTCTGATCCCACATCCCACAGATTCTTTTACATTTAACAAAACAGCCAATACCATTAACACCATTGACAGTTCAGAACTGTTTAACCCTCTATACTTAAGTGTCTAACTGTGTGCAACTTTCTGACCACAAATGACAGGGGCAGCAATTATGTGCCAAACTCACCTCCATACGTCAAATACTACTAGTTTTCCACATACAGTCTTGAACAAAAATAACACAATACAAACACAACCACAAATTAACAACTCCCATTACACGAAGACAGACAAAAATCTGACAACATACCTGCCACGTTTGTAAATGACAAGATGGGTCGATTCAAAAGGAAAACTGATTTGGTGGGTGGCTGCGGCTGATTGTAAATGTTGAAAACTCAAACGAAATGAAAGTGAAACTCAATTGTTGGGGGCTGCGACGCTCAACGAAAGGAAAATGAAAGGGAACTTGTAGATGGGTGGGGGGTTGCGACGCTCAACAAAGGAAAATAAAGGGAACTGTGGGAGGTTGCGACGATCAATGAAGGAAAATGAAACGAACTTGTGGGTGGTTGTCGTGCTAAAACCAAATGAAATGAAAATGAAACCTAAATTTTACCCCAATGCCACGCTGGATAAAATTTGCCACGTAAGCCACGAGTGGCCACATTAGTGCCACGTGTGGTTGTAACCTAGGTGTAATGCCACCTCAGGTTGTCAACCTATAATTACTCTATATTTAATTGTTTAATTACTCTTATTTTATCAATCTACCATGTGTTATATAAGACTCGTGTAATAAAAAAACAAAAAATTTATCTAAGTTAAATAGTAACTTTCTCTTACGGTAGCATTTTTGTGTTTTCCTTTCATTAACAACTTCTGAAAATGTTTTATATTTTTTAATTTCTTTTTTTAATACGAATCAAAACGATAAGGGTTGAATCTCAAGATACCATAATAACTCTCAAACAAAGCCATCACATTACGTAGCGGAATACAGGAATCAAGTGAGCAATCAAAATAATTGCATTACGTATAACAACATACAAGAGTAAAGCGATTGGACTAGACATACCCGTTGAAGCACTAACCAAGAACTTTAGACTTTTTCCCTTTCTCCTTCTGCCCTTGATGACTCTACTTGCCCACTAATTTTTTCAACACTGTAATTTTTGTTGTCTCTCTGTGTTTTTCGTCTAATTCTAGTGCTCTCTCCAAAACATGTCCCCTTTATTTTGGTCTTTTTCTTTTATAAAATTTCTTTAGACCCCTATTGCTCTACTCGATCAATTCAATGAATATGCCAATACCTGCTCCTAAGAATCAGTTATACCACTTCGTGCTATGGTTCTCATCCAATGCATGATGTCACATTCCCAGCCTCCTTGTTGCTTATTGCACTATCATTAAAGGTGAATCATCAAATAATTGAATGCTAATTTTAATAAATTTACATTAGAATTAAATTTAGAATTAAATACCTTAGGATATATCCAATGGAGGTTTTGAGATGTGGATGTAGATCTTCCTCCAAGAACATTACATATATTCATTGCACTAAAATGAAAGTTGTTTAGTAAATTGCATATTATACAAAAAAAAGAGTGATATATATTACTTAAACTTAATTAAATGATACATTTGTACTATTTGTTTCATATCGTTCATTGCCTTCTTATGCAACGAACAGAACCAAACAACTGTGTTGTCCGCGGGACACACAAGCATGAGCTGCCAATAAGACCTACAATAACAAATCTATTAATCTAATATTCTCAACATTACTAAGCATCAAAATATAATGATTTGAAACTTATGCATGAATAATAGGGACAAAGTAAATTCTCTTTCTAGATTCTGATATCCATCTTTGAATATATGTCTAGGTGTCAATCTTTTTATTTCTATACCTCTGTAAACTTTGTGGCTCAAGAAATCTATAAATAGCAGAATTTCATGTGCTATAAACTAAATTATTTATGTACCTGCATTGTTAAAATCAATGCTAGTAATAGTAGTTGATGAAATAAGTTGAACTTTATAACCAACATTGGCAATTAGTTGGAATTGAGTTTCTCAGGAGTTATAGTTAGAAAATTAAAGTTGAATTAAATGTAATTAAATATAAAGATAAAACATTTAATGGGGACTTTTAAATCAATTAGAATTTAATGTGATGTGTAGTTTGAGTTAACTATAAAAAAACATCTTAAATATGTTAGAAGTACTATTTAGTAAAAATAAATGACTGAAATTCAAACACATTTCTAGTTTTTAACTAAATTTATTGAAAGAAATTATTCCGATCAACCTTATCAACTCAGTTTTGTTCAGTTATCCTATTTTAACTTAAAATTAAAAGAGTAAAATAAAATATAATATAATTGACTTGTGACTATAATTAATGATTTATTACGGTGTTTAATAATTTTGATCTATATTTATTTTAAGATAGTTTTTTCAAAACGGGCCATTACACAGTTATACATTTATACATGTAATCGATTAATAATCACTATATCATTTATTATTTTAGGTAACATTAAAATTGGTTAAAGATAGCAGTATATGGTACAAAGGTGAATTTCAAATGTGATTGCTGAACCATAATAGGTAGAGCGATGTTTGGAACATAAATGTTTAAGTCACAATATTCTGAGGTAACTTTAAATCTTAAACTCTAAATAATATTGTGACGTAATTTTTAAAAAGATTATCAATTTACCTACGGATTATTATATACGAATTTTTATCCACAGGTAAATTTTACACTATCAACAGATTTTACATATGGATTTATTTTATGTAGATTTTATCTATGAATTTTACCTTCAAATTTTATTGAAAGAAAAATTCGTACGTCATTACATATAGATTCTAATCCGTAGATAAATTTGACATTACCTACAAATTTTTCTGTAGGTATATCTGGCATTACCTGCAAATATGTTACTTACGGACAAATCTATAAATAATTACTTATGAATCCAAATTCGTAAGTAATTACGTACGGATCTAAATCCGTATAAAATTACCTACATATTTTTTCATAATATAGTTTTATTAAAATTATCATTATTACTATTAACAATGATAATGATAGTAATAATTATAACAATAATAATAAAATTAGAAATTTGAAGTTACTCTAATATCGTGACTTGTATGTATATTATTGTCATTATTTTTTTAGTAATCATTCGTGTTACTTATTATGATTTGACTTAGTAACTTGTTTAAAATCTTATTAAATTTTATAAAAGTTATATTATTTTTTAGTTAAGTTCATAAAAAATCATTAAAAAAGGTTTTCAAAATCTTTACCAATTGATTCAACCCAATCCAATACATATCATAGATTGAATTGAATTGGATTTACCATAAAAAAATATAAAATTTCAATCCAACTAAATCTCATACATTTTTTTAGTTGATTGAGTAATGGGCTTATTTAAATCCTAGCCAATCTGACTCACAAATAATATTAATGGAGAGGAAGGAAAGAGAAAGAATGAAGAAGTGATCATGAGATTGAAAAGAAAAAAAAAATATTATGCCAGGCATAAGTATTTAAGGTTAGGGTTTAGTTTTACTAAAAGGATTAATTCATTGAAAGACATAGTAAAACAAACAACAATCGATCACAGCTTTGTGCAACCCACAAGCTTAAAGGACATTGTATTCTTCTGAAGATCATACCCAACAAAAATGTTTTGCTGAACCAAGTTCCCAAACACTGCACGAGTTTGACTTGGCACGAATGCGAAGCACACAACGTCATCAGCCACTCTAACAAAGGTGTTGGAACTATATAAAAGGACATTTGCACCAATAAAATGTGCTGTGATCACTGCTCCATCTACTTTATCAGATCTAGTTTGGTAACAAAGCTTCGACACTTGATTTGGATCCTTAGCACGCGGCAATTTAATTGAATTTACAACAGCTGATTCCAATTTTGAGTAAAAATCAGCTGGAAGAAAAGAGAGTGTTGTCCGAGTCAATTATAATATTTCCTGAACCAAGTTTACTACCTGAGTCAATCGTTGTCTCCTTTTACTTAAGACCATCTCTATTTCTTTAGTTTTCTTTAATTTCATACATTCATTATTACATATTTCCATCAATTATATTACATAAAGTAATTATCGTAAAAGTTTAATACATAAAGTAAAGTTTTTCAGTATAAAAAGTTGAATATGATGAAATATGTTTATTATTTATATTTTTGTTTGGAATTTTTTATGTTAATATAAGTTTAATAATTATTTGTTTAAATCTATAGATTTATACAATTTTAGACACGTTTTTTTAGCTATAATTAAAAAAGTTGACAGTTATCATTATTTTTTGATAATCCTTTATATAAATTAAACATTTATAAATAATCATTTCTTTTTTATTAGAGAAAAAAACACAATACTATATAATTTTGATTAAGTGTTAAAATAATAGATTATAAAGTTGTCTGCTAAATGTTGAAGGAGCAAATCATGCAAAATTAAATTTTTAGTTTGACTGATAATAAAGTACTATATGTAATTTTCACTTCGTTTGATAAGTTTTGATGAATATCAGACGAGAAGCTCATGCAAACCAACCAATCCATCTAATGAAAGATTGATTATAATAGATGCTAAGTTCAGTGCAGACTCTAAGTTGTCATAGTATCAAAGAACATTCCTAAAGCTTAACGTCTATCACTCACAGAATGTCTTCAAACGTCTGCCACCAAGAGGAGTTGCGCCAAAACAAAGTATCTTTCGAATACCTATTGGGTTTCGAGAAAAGGTTGGAACATTCGTCAGTTATCCTGACAAGAGCTATTTTTCAACTTTAACTCAACTATTTCTATTGTATGGTGTGCACTTTTAACCATTGTTTGATATACAAGGTTCTACTATTAAAGAAGATAAGTATTGCCAAATGTCAAATAGATTGTGTGAAAAAGAGAAGAGAAATTTTTAATGCTTCTTGTCAACACCCGATTTTGTCCGAATAAAATTTTAAATTAAAACATAATAATAAAAAAAACAAAGAGAAATAAAAATGAATAATAACATAAAATATATTTATTACTTTAAGTTTTCTTAATAATAATAATAAATAAAAAACAATTGAATTTTTCCATTAAAGAAAAAAAAAACTTAAAAAAGAAAAAGGTGGTAATTAATTAAAAAAATAATAATAAAAACGAAAATAATAAATAATGAATAATGAATTATAAATAATAAATAATTAAATAACAAAAAAATAAAAATAAATATATATAAAAAAGAATAAATAATAAAAATAACAAGAAAGGAAGACTGCTTTCAAACTGCTTCCTTGATTTGCAAATTCAAGATAATAAATAAATAATAAAAAATAATAAAAAGAATGAGTCAATGGCAGTAGGCTTCTATGTTCTCACTCCTTAACTCCACGTAAAAAAATAAAAAAAAAGTAAAATATCAATTGTGAAACTGCTCAAAACAACTCATGTTCTCCACTTCTTAAAAATACAATTAATAAAAAATAATAAATTATCACCGTTGGAAAATGGCTTAAGTCTCATTCCTAGGTAGATTCATCTCGAATAAAATTAAAAAATAATAAACAATAAGAAGGGGTCAAAGAGTGATAACTACTCTGAATCACCTTGATTTTTGAAAAAATAATAATAAGAGAGGAAGGGAGAACAGAAGAAGGGGAATACACGTACACGGAGGGAGAACAAAAAAAAAAGGAAGTGCGAAGAGAAAAAGAAGAAGGGGAATACACGTACACGGAGGGAGAACAAAAAAAAAAGGAAGTGCGAAGAGAAAAAGAAGAAAACACAGAGAAAAAGACTAAGTTCAGGCATCAAGTATGTTTTTCTTTTACTTGTTTTCGAGTTACATTCATACATTCATTTACATTCATTGCATAAAAAAAAACACCCAATGATTCTTATGGCACATACATCTCCATGAACACATGAAGTTCCACCACTTCTCTGCATTTTGTTTTTACTGCGCACCCACCTCGTAAAAACAAGAAAAAAATAATGACATGCATAGCATCCTGCACCTCGTTACCATCTCCATGTCCCCATGCATCCACCACTCACCCTCACCGTGCTACCATGAACCCTCTCCACCACCTCCGTTGCATCCCTTAAACCACCCTAGACAATAAGAAAGGAAGA
>Ga0209489_107835_pt1 | contig 15385 bp, 8 predicted proteins | sample SiratrowhiteBW_FD_187527 | JGI IMG/M metagenome (GOLD analysis project Ga0209489, IMG submission 187527) | Root nodule microbial communities of legume samples collected from California, USA - Siratro white BW (SPAdes) (version 2) | ecosystem: Host-associated > Plants > Roots > Nodule | place: USA... | reverse complement strand
AAAAAACAAAATTTTTTTTTTTTTTTTTACTTACTTCTCTAAGCAACTATCTCAAGCAATCTTTGCATGGTAATGCATTCAACTGCAAGATAAAAAAATAATATTTGTATAACTTTATTATGTATTTAATCATAATAAATTATACCTATATTAATTTCGTAATCGATTATCAGCACACGTATCTATTTATGCGCATAATGAATTATGTAAAACGCATAATCAATTGCGTTTAACATTACAAATATTAGTCTAAATAAAAAAAAACTACACTATTATAGCACAATTAATCATACATTATTAATATTTAATGAGTCAAGTGAAAATAGAATAACAATTTTCAATATGCTACACTTTTATGACTGACAGCTCAAATTATTATGGTTACAAATTACAAATTTAAAATAAGTCAAAAGAAAAAGTAAACAGAAAATTGAAAAAAAAAATCTAAAAGAAAGGGTAAAATTGTCCTTTAGATCATGCAATGAGAGGATCGGCGAGAGATATGGTAGATTATTAGAGAAAAGAAAGCAAAGAATAGGAAGTTTTGACAATTGGAAAAGTGGTGTGGAGTGTGGACAATAGGAAGTTTTGAGAATCCTCAAAATGTGAAGAATAGGTTCCAGAATTCACAATGACTAAGTAAAATATTTGAATTGAGCAACATAATGAAATGGACATTTATTATAATTAAGGGCATATTTGCTATGGTGTAAGATAATAATTGCATGGATGGTTAAAGAAAGAATTGGGGTGTGTTGGAGGATTGGGAATGGTGCATCACCGTTTTTCATAATTGGGGAGATTGATCTGGCACTGCATGGACCCCTTTTTGTCCTCTCTCACACCAGATTCCATTCATCAAACACCCACCATGCACTTCACACTCTATCATTAGATTCACATTCACTCTTTCCGATTCTCAATTTTTATTTTTATTTATTATTGCAACATGCAACACAACACAACAACCTCTTTTACCACTAAGATATTTTTATATACAGATCAGCAAAATCCTTGGTTGGTTATCATTATCATACTTGTTATTATTATTATTATTACTGTTACTGAAACAAACACAAAGACTAAGTGTTTCTCTTTATCTGTCTCTGTGCCACCCAAAACAAACACCCTGTTTCTTTGTTTTACTCTCTGGGAGTGATAGTGGTGACTGGTTAGTGAAGAAGAGCGAAGAAGAATAGAGCGATCTGAAATTTCGGATACTTTAATTGCTTCTCGCTTTCACTCAACCAACTCAATTATAGATACTCCGTCAACCTCAATCCCAACTAACTCTCAGTACGCCATCACCCTTTTCTTTTCTTTTCTCTTCTCTTCTCTTCTTTTTCTTTTCTTCCCCTGCTTCCCTCATTCAATAAACAGAGAAAGTCGTTTTTTTTTTCCTTTTGGGTGCGTGATTCTTGCATCCTATTTAATAGGGTACCTTGCACGCTGCTTCCTCATCTCGCCCAAATGAAAGGTGCTGTTCTCGTCGCTATTGCCGCTTCCATCGGTAATTTTCTCCAGGGATGGGATAATGCTACCATCGCCGGTATGATTCCGATTCTTCTTTCTGTAGCTACTGATTACCACTGATTATGTTGACTTTCAATATAACTTTTTGTTTTGCGGATTAAAGAGGTGAACTTTCAATCTGGGTCAGAGAACACATCTAGAGAACTGCATCTGACCTTGCTCCATGAGATTGATTACATGCAAGTTTTATGTTTTTCGAATCTGATATGTTTCTGCTCTTTTTGTGTGAAATTTATCAATCAATTTGTTCTTCTCAGTATCTTATGTCACTGATGAGTAATTATTCTTGGTCAATTTTTGAGGTCTGTGACTGTGATCGAGATTGCTTACCAGATCACTGATTCTTGTTTTGCAGGGGCTATTGTTTACATTAAGAAAGACCTTGCGTTGCAGACAACCATGGAAGGGCTTGTGGTGGCCATGTCCCTGATTGGGGCGACGGTAATCACCACGTGCTCTGGTCCCATATCGGATTGGCTTGGTCGGCGGCCCATGTTGATAATCTCCTCTGTGCTCTATTTCTTGGGTGGTTTGGTGATGCTTTGGTCCCCTAATGTGTATGTGTTGTGCTTGGCGAGGTTGCTTGATGGATTTGGGATTGGACTGGCTGTGACTCTTGTCCCGGTCTATATATCTGAAACAGCACCCTCTGAAATAAGGGGGTCTCTGAATACGCTTCCTCAGTTCAGTGGTTCTGGAGGCATGTTTTTTTCCTACTGTATGGTTTTTGGCATGTCGTTGCTTCCCTCGCCTAGCTGGAGATTCATGCTTGGGGTTCTATCTATTCCTTCGCTCCTCTATTTTGCACTCACAGTTTTTTTCTTGCCTGAGTCTCCTCGGTGGCTGGTCAGCAAAGGAAGGATGCTGGAGGCTAAAAAGGTGCTCCAAAGATTGCGCGGAAGGGAGGATGTGTCAGGTAATGGAATTCTTTTCCAAAGCATTTTTCTCAACTTTTTGAATTAGGTTGCTATATATCTTGTGCTGTGGGAATCTTGTTTTGCGTATTTCAGGTAAATGATAAATTCTTACACGAAATCGCTAGTTATGGTTTATCTCAATCTTTGTCCGTTGTAATGTCATGATCAAGGTTTTCAAATAACGGTCTACAGTCACTATTTGGACTCCATTTGACTCCAAATGTGGCCAACTTTGTCTTTAATTTTCTACAGTTGCAAAAAAACTGTAACTGTACCTGCAACTCAAAACCAAACCTTTGACATTTTTGTTATTAAACTACACTACTATACCATCTTCAGATTTGTGGGGGCTTAACTAATTGCTACATAGTGTATGTGTACAGAACACAAAACGATACTGTCACATAGGCCATCAATATAAATGCTAGGCTGTACATGATTATCATTCTGAACTTTTCATGGCATAAGTTAGTTTGTGATTCTCAACCCGTATTGAAATTTGTCAATGCAATGATGAATCAATTTATGAATTTATAATTCACGCAGGCGAGATGGCATTGCTGGTTGAAGGTCTCGGGATTGGAGGTGATACATCTATAGAAGAGTACATAATTGGCCCTGCTGAAGAGGTGGCTGATGGTCGGGAACAAGCAACAGAGAAAGATAAAATTCGATTATATGGATCCCAAGCAGGTCTCTCTTGGTTAGCAAAACCTGTCACTGGACAGAGTTCTATTGGCCTTGCATCACGCCATGGAAGCATCATCAACCAAAGCATGCCCCTCATGGATCCTCTGGTGACACTGTTCGGTAGCATTCATGAGAAGCTCCCTGAGGCGGGAACTGGAAGCATGCGAAGCAATTTGTTTCCAAATTTTGGAAGCATGTTCAGCACTGCCGAGCCGCATGGTAAAAATGAACAGTGGGATGAAGAGAGCTTACAAAGGGAAGGTGAGGACTACATGTCAGATGGAGGTGGTGGGGACTCTGACGATAATTTGCACAGTCCTTTAATCTCACGTCAAACAACAAGCCTTGAAAAAGACATGCCTCCTCCTCCTTCCCATGGCAGTATCCTGAGCAGCATGAGGCGTCACAGCAGTCTTATGCAAGGATCAGCTGAGCAAGTTGGTAGTACGGGCATTGGTGGTGGGTGGCAGCTGGCATGGAAATGGACTGATAAAGGTGAGGAGGGAAAGAAGCAAGGAGAGTTCAAAAGGATTTATTTACACGAGGAGGGAGTTTCTGCATCTCGTCGTGGATCCGTTGTTTCAATTCCTGGTGAAGGTGAATTTGTCCAGGCTGCTGCCTTGGTTAGCCAACCTGCTCTTTACTCCAAGGAGCTTATCGATGGACATCCAGTTGGTCCTGCAATGGTTCACCCATCTGAGACTGCTTCAAAGGTGCCAAGTTGGAAAGCTCTTCTTGAACCTGGGGTTAAGCATGCATTGATTGTTGGAGTTGGAATACAAATACTTCAGCAGGTAATGTGTGGTTACTATTCATTATTATTTCCAATTCATAATCTCCATGCTTGTTTACACTTCTGTTGCTTTCCTTCCTTCTTTTTATCTATTTATTTTGGCGAGGGGGCCAGGTGGGTAATGTTGGGTAGCAGAAGATTCGATAGCATTACTTCAACCTAAGTCCAAAACCTTACACAAGCCTTGTGCTTTGAAACTACTTACGTTGTTATCTAGTGAATGTTGACTTATCTTGTAGTACTGTTTGGCATCCCCTAGTAAGTTACAAAGAACATTTTAGAAAGAGGTTTAATAATGGTGTTCGTGTTAAAAAATTCAGATGTAGTAAAGTATTAACTGAAATCATGAGATTAGCCAGACTGGAGAGTTACGGGCTTAGAATTCTTTGCTTTTTTCTTCAAGTATTCAAAGCTTCTGGAGCGTATATAAGCTCCTCGTCAGTCCTTATCTCCAGTTTACTGCATCAATTTACTGGTTTATGTCCTCTTATCAATGATTGACACCCAGTTCTGCATGTTCCGCAGTTTTCAGGAATAAATGGGGTTCTATATTACACACCTCAAATCCTCGAAGAGGCTGGTGTTGAAGTTCTTCTCTCAGATATAGGCATTGGCTCAGAGTCTGCATCATTCCTTATCAGTGCTTTCACAACCTTCTTGATGCTTCCTTGTATAGCCTTAGCCATGAAGCTCATGGATGTTTCAGGCAGAAGGTACGCTTTCTGTTTTTTCGCGATTTATCCCTGCTTATGTTGCCTGAATTCGAGGATCTCTTCTATTTGGTCGATGGTGAACAAAAATAGAATTTGTCTTTGATCTCCTTGAGGTGCATATATCCTAGTGCGTTTCATTGTACAACAAAAGTAAATGCCTAGTTACCAAGGAAAGTCAACTCCGGTAGAATTTAATGTGTTCCGAATATCTAACTAACTCTCCGGAGCTCACAGAAATTGAACCTTAAAAGTTGTTTCTCTCGATTAACTGAAAGATTAGTCAAGAAGCAAGACCACTAGTAGATTCCAGACAGGTGCTTGTAAAGGTTGCTTTAAACGATTTGCAGAATTTTTTATCCTTTTTCAAAACACAACATATTTTAGTATTTTGTTATGTTCATCTTGATTTGTTATCATTAAGATACTCCGTTTTGCAGGCAATTGCTACTTGCTACAATTCCCGTGCTGATTGTTTCGCTTATCATTTTGGTCATTGGAAGCCTAGTAAATTTTGGCAATGTGGCCCATGCGGCAATCTCAACTACATGCGTTGTGGTTTATTTCTGCTGCTTTGTGATGGGTTACGGACCAATTCCAAACATTCTTTGCTCAGAGATTTTCCCCACTAGAGTGCGTGGCCTCTGCATTGCTATATGTGCCTTAGTGTTCTGGATTGGAGACATCATCATCACATACTCGCTGCCTGTGATGCTCAGCTCTTTAGGACTTGCTGGTGTCTTCGCCATTTATGCTGTCGTTTGTTTCATCTCCTGGATATTTGTGTTTTTGAAGGTTCCGGAAACAAAGGGCATGCCCCTTGAAGTCATCTCTGAATTCTTTTCTGTTGGTGCAAGGCAGGCTGCTGCGGCTAAGAATGAGTAGCACCACTCCTTATATATACCATGTAACTTTAGTCGCCAAAACCCACCCTATCTCATCTTTATAAATTTTGCTTCCCATAATTATATTTGGAGGAGGAGGATATGGTCAAACGTATGATGTGGATGTATTATTCTTTCATAAATATAAAATTTTTGCATTTTAGAATTGTCCACATTAGGCTTTGATGCAAAGTCTGCGCTGTTCGTGATGAAAATTTAAGAGTTTGCTACGTTATAAAACATGACAAAGTAAGAGAGGTACCTTGGTGCAGATCCAAGAAATACAGTAGTTAGACCAGATTTTGTTAAGGTACCATAGTTCTGCCCTTAGCCATCAATCAATTAGACAATTATGGTTGGCCAAATGACCAATTAATACTCCAAATTTTACTCATTACTGTAGTAAGGAGATTTTGTGTCGGGGCCTTTGATTTTAACGCGCATTCTTGTCCCAGTGACCACTCAAGACTGGCCAATTACACTTGCTGCATATTTTTTATTTTATACTTCTGCAACTTTAGAGGGGACTACTCCCTTTAACGACATCCTCATTTCCCTGTTTTACTTTGCTTTTTCTTTTGGTATTTTGTTCATTTCTCGCTTTTCTTCGGAGAAAAGTGTGTTCAATCAATCTCTATTGAAAATTTTGTATAGCAAAGAGAAACACTCTTCGTTGTCATGCAGAAAAGAGAGCGCAGGATCGTGAAAAAAGATAGAAAAAAACAAATAAAAATATATTGTATGAATAATTCAAAGATACTGAAAATGTTAAACGCTCTCATCCAATTATATTTTCAGATCATTTTTTTAGTTTAAAAATCATGTTTAGGACGAATTCTAATAGGCTGAAAGTGTATATGTTTTTTAGATAACTTGAGAATTAGATGCATATTTTTTTTACATGCTAACCTGAACATTGGTTAAAGAATTCAAAAATAGTTTTCACTGAAACGTGTAAAAATGTTTCCTTGTATAATTTTTAAGAACTTTCATATTATTTCTAATAAATGTTTTTTTAAACCGGTATTTTAAAATACTAGTCAACAACATTTTTTAAAAATATATATTTTTTTCTTATTCTAAGAAAACTGATTTTCCAACAGATCATGTACGCTGTTTCCACTTATGCCGATTGTGTGTGGACTACAGAGCAAGTGCTGCAACTTTGTTTCCACTTGTACTAATTTATCAGACCTTCCCAACTTTTTGGAAATTCTCATGCTCAATTTAATATTCTTGTTGCTACCAACTTCAACACTGCGACCTTTTGGAAAGGTAAGTCATGTGGCTACAACGAAATCTAAGGTTATGATTTTTGAACCATGAAAGATAGTGAAATAAATTATACAAATTTCATTATAAATTATTTAAAATACTATAAAATGTAATAGAAACAAGTAACTGCATTAAAGAAATACAGCAGTATAATTTCTATTTACTAAAGCAAATTCTATTAATATAAGAAAGGACAATAACTTTAGACTAAGATACCTTTAATTAAGATTATTACGAGTGAAGTTAGGTTAGATTTGAAACAAATGAAAAAAATTTTGATTTGGCTACAGTAGATATTGGTAATGGAATGATGATAGGTACCGTCACAATAGGGAGTAGTAAATAATAATAATATACTAAAAATAAGCAATCATAACAAATATAAAAAGTGCTTATGTACCAAAAATATAAAAATGCTTGAGAGGGGTGGTGATAATGATTATAATAACCCGCGATGACACCATTAATAATAATAATTTTAACAATAATCTGTGGGAATTATTAATGTAAGATTGCAATTGTGCATCTTAAGAGTGAAATTAAGACTTGCAATTAAGGAAAGTTGGTTTCAGTTATGCTATAATCATATGGAACTCTACACCGAAATCATGTTTCAACTTAACAATAATAAAAAAAATCATATTTAAAATTTCGAATTATAACAGACATTCTCCTTTTCACTTATTTTAAGTATCAATGAAATTATAACCTGTATGTATACATACACACACACATTGATCAAAATGTTTTGGATATTCAGATGCTAATATCCACAACACATAAATTTGTTGAAAATTACAAACTATAGGAAATAGCTACTTCAAAGGAAACTCCTAGCGACGCGTTGAGTTAAAGCTAATATCTAAGTTAAGCTGACATCAATTAGGTATCTGGGCTTCAACATAAAAAACAGTTTTCGTTCTTCGTCGTCTTCCTGGCTAATTTGTTAGCCAATTATCAGGTTGCAGAACCGGAAATTCTAAATGACTTTTATGTACAACCAAATAGCATTACGAATAAATTAGGAAGTGTAACATTTCCCAAAGAAAACAATGACATGTTCGGTAAAATCTGAGTAACAGCATAACTTGACAATATGCAACAACCAAATTATATTTACAGTCCTCACCTATACAATTAGACAGCTCTAAGACTCCAAAACGAATAGTACAAAAATTTTGGATCAAATCCATATTTTCAAAGCTATTGGAGATCTATAGCCCACCTCATAGCACTTTTAACTTGGATCAACATAGCTAAAAGCTGTGTGCAGAGAACCTAAAGAGTTGGATCGTCGGATGATGTACTTTCAAAGTGATTTGGGTCAGTACCTATATTAGGGGAGTCAGAATCACTCACTTGATTGTTTACAGAGCTCTTCTCTGCTTGATCATTTAATCTGGTGTGGGAGTTGACCGGTCTCTCAAATTCTTTAGCATTGATAGGATCTATGACTAGTTTATTGATTTTCTGCTCCTGTAGCATAAACAATACAAAAGGATTCAGTGGTGCACCAAATCATGCAATAACACTTTAGCGATGTCTGCATGCGTGCTATTGTTTAGCATTGGTAGGACCACTAACCTGATTATTTACGATGCTCTTCTCTGCTTGATCACTTAATCTGGCGTGGGAGTTGAATGGCCTCTCAAATTCTTTAGCATTGACAGGATCTATCGCTAGTTTATTGAGTTTCTGGTCCTGTAGCATAAATAATACAAATGGTTTCAGTGGTGCTGCAAATTAGGTAAAAGCACTTCAGCAATATGCTCCGTGTGTAGTGAGAGAATTACTTTTATACGAGAATGAGCGACCAAATTTTGACTATATAAATGGTCAAAATTAAAAGCTACCTAAAAAAGTCACACGTGGTGTGGTGTCTGTACATACCAATTTCTGATATCACGGACTTGAGTCACAGCCAAAATACAAAATAATTGAAATGTTGACTCATTATGGGTTAGAAACAAAGCCTGGTTTGACCATTCGCAGCACATGAAGAAAACTATTCTTGAACCCAAATCTCATTCCAATATTCTCCCTCCACTCTTTAATATACATGTCTTAGATGTTAATCCCAAATATAAACAAATTTCAACAAATCTATCTTATTTAATGAGACTATCTCCAAAATGCTCTTCATTTAATTGGAGCTTTGTTTCCAATAACTCTGTTATTCTTGAAATCAAGTTTTAAGGAAGAGTAGTTAAAGAAAAATGTTCTTTTTTTTTTATGAAAATTGTAAATCAAATGCTACTAACTTTCATAATTATTGTGAATTTGTTTTCTACCCGTATTCAAGACTGGAGCGGGGTACTAAATATACCAAAATCAGAGCGTATCTTCTTTGCTTAGTTTTATATTGGATCTGCGCTATGGTAGTAAAAGAATGGACATTGGCTTGAATCACAGGAGGATTTCCAAACTACTATCTTACTGAATGTCAACCAGAATGCTAAAGTTAAAGACCCCCCACTCCTCATGCTTAGGAATTAGGATAAAGAGATGATATGATAGCATTTACAAAAGAAATTCTAAAACTATATAAAAAAACATGGAGCTATTTAATTTACATGCAACTAGACCTTACATTTTGTAGGGCTTCAAGCTTTTTCTGCAGAGCTTCATGTTCAGCTTGAATCCGGAAAGGAACTCCGTGCTTTTGATACACATTGTTCTGTGCCAAGTCCTCATCCAGATCAGTAGCAGTGGTAGCAAAAGGATGATTAGCCGGAATCCACCTGACAGTATCAGGATCAACGTCCGGGGGGACCGAGTCCCCTTCTCTAAGGAAAATGGAGGGTCGTTTCCACTGATAGGCACGCGATCTCCTCCTCTGGTGAGTGGCCTGCTGCTCTTCGGTAAGTGTAACAGGGGCTAAGCGGTAAACCTTTCCACACATCTCAACAGTAGAGTTGCTTTTGCCAACCTTGACAAAAGGGTTATTGAAGGGGTCTTCGTACTTGAGAGGCCTTGATCTGAAAACATGCATACAACAATGCAGATAGACAAATGGGAGGATCATCATTGTTACTTGTTAGGCAAAGAAGTGGAAACTCAATCTCACTAGGCAAACCTTATCAAGTAGTATTAAGGTATGTTAATACTACTTATTTATGTTAATTATAGTTTGCTACTTAATTTGTACGCATATTAGATAGATAAATTAAAATACCTAATAATGAAAGTGTGAAAGCAGAAAAGAGTAACAATAAGTGAGTATGGATAAAAATCATACATGCCTCTTCTATCAGATTTGAGTTGTCCACGTCTCACGAGATCAGCCACGGAACCGGGACGCTCTCTTCTTTTTCTGGACAAAACCCTCAGTGCTCCGACCAGAACCACAAGCGCAACACCTATCCAGATCGGAAAATTGCTTCCACCGCTTCGATTCAGCTACAAATAACAACAATAATAATAAAATTAGTGATAATAAGAAGAAATGGTAAATGAAAAATGAGTGAAATGAAAAGGGTAACGGACCAGGAAGGAGGGGACGGTGACGGAATTGACGAGTTGATGGTAAAATTTGGAAACGGAATTGACGGAATCGCGTTTGAGTTGTTGGGCGCCGGAGCGCCATTTGGAGATCCCATTTCTGATAACAATGCGATTTCTGGTGGTGATGATAGTGTTATTGCTGGTGAAGGAGCAAGGCTGCGTTTTTTTTTTTTTTTTGAAAGTTTGAAGGTGAATGAGCATTGTGACAGAGAATGTAGTGTGTGTGGGAGTGAGAAGAGAAAGTGGAATTGAGAACTTACGCGAAGAGAAAGCGAGCGAAATTGCAGTGTCCAAACGGAGGCCATGGCAACTCAATTGTAGCTCTCGCTTTCCATTCCCTTTCTCTGTCTTCTCCGATGATCTTCAGTGTTAGGGTTACAAATTTTCAGAAATAAATAATAATAATAATAATAATAATAATAATAATAATAATAATAATAATAATAATAATAATAATAATAATAACAATAATAATAATAATAGTATAAGAATTAAAATCAAAATATACCTTCTCCTGAACCCATATCACAAGGCCCGGGTTCGATTCAGAGTCCGGTTAAATATAAATAATAATAATAAAAGAATTTATAAGTTTAAAAAATAGACTAAGATGATGTTTATATTTCTAATAAGAATATTTATTTTTTAAAATTAACTATTTATTAAATTCACTTTGACTTAACTCACTCATATCAATAATTTTTTATAGTTTAATCTCGTTTTAAATCATTTCATTACTATTTTATGTAAAAAAAATGTAGAGAATTGTGGCTGGATAATTAACGACAGGGGTAAGTTGGTAAAAATCAAAATTTTAAATACAATATCTCTTTAAAACGTGTAAAAAATGTTTTTGATATCAAAATTTAAACACAAAATTAGTAGCCTTACAAATACAAAGACATTTCCAATATAGAAGGAGTACAATATAAATACTAATTTTTTTTATAGTTGTATGATTTAATTTAAATGTACATCTAATTCAATTAAGTTCATCTTGGATGGATTATTTCAGTATTTTAAAAAACAAACGTTACATTCATTAATCATAAGCACATGCAAATAATTCAGTTTTTATTGAAAACTTATAAAGAAAATCTAAAGCGTGTACAAACTTACTACATGCATACTAAACTTAGGTACGTTAATCCCAAAATACAATGAAAAATTAGAATAAAAATTATAATGAAAGTTGTAACATATTTACAAAAAAAAAAAAATTAAGGAAATGAGAAAAGTTTTTTGTAGAGCTTCAAGGTAATCACAATAACAAACTTCTTGAAAAAAAAAAAAAAATTCTTGAAAAAAAAAAAAAAAGCTTAAACTTTGATTAGGCTATATGGAAAATAAACTGTTTATTTATAAGTACATGATTTAAATAGTTCTAAAAGATTTGACATTTGTTAAATCCCAAAAGACAATGAAAATGAGAGTAAAAAGATATGATGAAATTTATAACATATTTACAAAAGATAAAGCACGAGAAATGAGAGAAATTTTGTTAGAGCTTCAACACAATCTTAATACAATAACAAACTTTTTGAAAAAAAAAAAAAACTTAGACATTAGGCTAAGATAATATGAAAAATGAATTATTTATTTGTAAATATATGATCTAAATAACTGTAAGAAATTTTATATTTATTGAATTTCAGAAACCTAAACTTATCTATATTTACAAAACAAAATTAATAGATTACATTATTGTTATAGTTATCTGTAAACCACTAATAACAATTAAATTAACTTTTTATAAACTAAAACAAAATAGCTTTTAAAGAAAATTGTCGATCAAAATAGAACCTATCTAGCGTTGATCAAATCAATTTTAAAACGATACAGGATATTTAAATTACTATTAATAATTTAAATCATAAAAATATTATAAATCTTTTTTTATTATGTAACATATTTTGTGTTCGTTTCACCAATGCTAAATATAAGAAAATACAATAAAATCTAAGCCATTATGTGGCTTTAATCGGTTCTAATTAATTTATAATCTAATTTATTATTTTTAATAAGGAAAATCATTATATTTAATGATTATTTAATTTTTATTATGTTATGAAATTCCTTGAATTCCTACTTCACAATTTTAGTTATGAAATCTCAATCCCTTTTATAAAGACAATTTTTTTCTGTGCATCCTAATCTTTTTTTTTTTTTTTTTTCCAACCCACGATCCTCTTTATGAAGATCATATTCTTTTCGTTAATACTCAATCATTGCACGAAGCCAAAATATAAAGTAATATTAAGGATTTATTTCATATGTCTAACAACGTAATTTAAAAAAAAAAAAAAACATCCCAATAACTAAGACGCCTTTCTGTGTATATATTATACAACAAATAATAATGTAAATTGATATTTGTAACTTTTTATATGTAAACAAATATATAATATAGATTGATATTTGTAACTTTTTTTCATGTAAACATTATTTTACTACTTTTACCTTTATAAACACAATAAACCTTTTTGCTTTTTGTTTTGATGATCCCTAGTAAACTACTTCATTATTAATTTAGATTTATTTTTATAAGAAACTACCATGATAAGTATAGTTAATGTTTTTTCAATAAAAGAAATTACACACTTTTTTTTTTGTGTATATACATATACACACATGTATATTTTAATTTTTAAACACCATCAATAAATATAATTTTCCATGATTAAACTTATTTATCATTTTAAAATTTGTTTTTACTTATAATTCCTTTTTAAAGTTTAAAACTATCGTACATTGTGTTAAATATTCAAGTGTGAGTCTAAGTCTCACATTGAGTAATGATGAGAAAGTTGAGCAACATATAAGAAAGAAGACTCACAAACTCAATGCCTTAAGGTTTTTGGTTGAAGGTAGTGTAATTCCTTTATATGTTGGCTTAATTATCATTTTTTGTGAGATATCTGAGATCTGTCTGATGTTTCCCCCTCGGATTCTCCCAACAAATGGTATCAGAGTTAATAGTTTGTTTTTTCGAATTATCGAATACATTATAGAAAAAATGCCGATAATTATATAAATTGTATATAGGATAAAATTATAACTATATTGAATCCTATTTTTAATTTTATCTTTTAAATACTCTTGCCGATGAATATAATTTCTCTTGCTTATTATTAATTATTTTTCTAAAAAGCAAAAAAAATTTACCTTACATTGTAAAAAAAATATATATATATATATATATATATATATATATATATTTATATTATTTTTCTTTAGTTTAAATTAAAATTTTGCTTTACTGATTTATGTAAATCATGAAGGTCAACTTTATTATAATGATTATCAAGATAAAATTTAATTATAATGAAAAAAATAAATCTAAAACAATTATCTCTGGATTTTAATATTAAATAAGACCAACTACATAATGTTTTAAATATTGATATTCTGATTGGCTCGTAAACTTATAACAATTCTGGTGGAGTGGAAAATGTACAACATGCCAAAAGTTTTATTAGTTAGTATAGGATATGCTATTATGAATATTTTGATTAAAATAATTATAATAAAATAATAAAATAAAAAAGTAAGAAAATGTATGGTTGTGAATAAAGGAAATGGAACATGATCTTTTGTTAGGTAGTGACAGAAAAGAGACGTGGAGATGGAATCACTTTTAAGAAAAGTCAATCAATTATTTAACTATGCATGCAGTCTTATAAGCTCTCTTTTTTGTCCTAATTCCCCAATTATTGATTCCAAGTGGGATATCAACTTCTCATTACCATAATTGCTTTATAATACTCATCTCTAAACTTATAATTATTCTCTGTTTTTGTAGTGCATGCACATTTGTGGAAACACCTTCAATGGATTCAAAGAGCATCAAATTTCCAATCCTGTAATTGTTTTATATAGCACACTTCTATTTTACATCCAACACACTTTCAAGGGTTAATTATATAGATTAAGACATATTGTTCTTGTTTTAGAGGGAGTTATTATTTTGTACCTTTAATAGAGAATCTAAGAACATCTTAAGTGTACAACTTATTATGTGATGTTTTAGTTTTATTTTCTGTGGGTTCCATAGCTCTACATTATATCTGATATTTATTTACAGCTTTCTTCGATATAAAAGTTTTATAAAATTTATAATTTAATTATTGAAAAAACAAAAACTCAAAGTTTTGAATCTTATATTTTGTTAGCTTACTTATAATATTCGAGTTTTATGTTTCCAAATTTAAATCTTTAACTTAGTATCGAAAATGTATATACTTTGTTGATAAATTTCAACACATATTCTTGATAACGAGTGTTATGATGTGAGAGCAATAATAACATTAGAAGTTTTTGAGAACGAAGTGTGAGAAAAATTATTAAAGAAAAAAATAAATATGAATGATACATTAAGTAAAACTTTTCTTTTAAGACATACTATATTTTTGTTTTAGTTGATTTTATTAAAAATAAGAGGTAACGTCAAGTTAAAACTCTTTAGATGATCTAATATTCTAATATTTTTGTATAAAAGAATTTTAGTTCCTGTAATATGTATCTTTCTTGATTATTTTTTCTTTTTTATAAAGAGAGAAAATGTTTTAGATTTTATTTTTTTTCTTATTTAGATAATAATTATTAGTATGTAAAATATTAACATATATGTTGGAAACTGTTTTGGCTGAAATACAAGAGGGGGGATGAATTGAATTTCAAAACTTTTTGAAACAATTTGATATTTTTCAGTAAAATGCAATTCTGTTTCACAGACTGGATCTTTATTTGAATTAACTGAATCAGAACAGTTGCATGAAACAGTAACCAGAATCAAGAGTCAATTCAGAACCCAGTTCAGTAATAATACAATTCAATACTCCAAACAAATATATCAGTATTTTATTTCTTTATACAGAATTGATTATAGTAAAAGCGGAAGCAGTTTCAGTTAAGCACACTGAATTAGTAAGAATTAAGAAACCCAGTAAACTAGTCAACTGCTATTCAGAACCAGTTTCAGTAATTCAAAGTCTTTCTTTTAAAGAATACTTCTTGAACAAGAAACAGATATTAAACTGAGATTAAATTCAGAATAGACAGATTCCAAACAGTCAAGAC
>Ga0209489_107834_pt1 | contig 15387 bp, 8 predicted proteins | sample SiratrowhiteBW_FD_187527 | JGI IMG/M metagenome (GOLD analysis project Ga0209489, IMG submission 187527) | Root nodule microbial communities of legume samples collected from California, USA - Siratro white BW (SPAdes) (version 2) | ecosystem: Host-associated > Plants > Roots > Nodule | place: USA... | reverse complement strand
ATATATATATATATAGATATATATATATATATATATATATATATATATATATATATATATATAGATATATATATATATATATATATATATATTTATTTATTTATTTATTTTTTGCATCAAGGTCTCTGTTCTTCTTTTCTTCTTTTCTTTTTTTATGCGAATATACTGTGTATAAAAAGGATTGATGGAGTGTTTTCATATGTATTGTTATCTGCTGCAATGTATTTATGGGGTGGATTATCTTTCAATTGGGGCTCTCAGGTCTTGTGTTTAATGGATTGTAGTTTTTGACGGACTCATAGCTATGTTCTCTTGATTGAGAAGGTTTAGTAGCTCTACACATTTAGTAGGGCAGTGACTCTTGTTTATTTTTTCGCAGACTTAAGAGTTTATATATACGTTAGGATAACCTATTTTATCCCTCTTTAATTTAATTTCGAAAAAAAAAATAATATATAGTACAAGAAAGGTTGTATTTTTTGTTATTATGAAACTTTTTTTTACATTTTTAAATTTAAGTCTTCTTTAAGCAAAGACAATCACAATTATCCTTATATTTTTATCTTTATTGGTGGATATAAAGCTTTTCTATCGACAATCAAAGAACTACAATTTCATCATCCATATTCACTTCTTTTATGTTTTTTCTTTTTTAATTTCTTATCATAGATAGTCGTTTAGTATATAGACTTTTATTTAATATTTGAACAACTTTTAAAACTATTTCTTCATAATGTACAACTCAAAACAAAAGTTTATCTTAGATACATATTGTTTTTGTTGAAAAAAAAAAAAAACTTTCATTTCATAGTAAATTCAGAAATCAATTGTATATTTGGTAAATAAGTTCTTTTTCTTAGGATTCTAAGTATGAATTTAAATCTTACATTGAATAAAAATGAGAAAGTTAAACAACATATAAGAAAGAAGATTCAAAGATTCACAAATCTAATGTCTTAAGATCTTGGATTGAAGATTTTGTCATTCCTTTATGTGAGTCTCGCTCATGTCTCATTCTTATTTAATCTCTCTGGTGTTTGTAAAAAGAAAGATTGTACCGATGTGGAAGAGAAACTCTCACTTGAAGGGAAGATTGTTAGGTATCTAAATATAAATTTAAGTCTCACATTAAATAAAAATGATAAAGTTGAGTAACATATAAAAAAAACCTACAAAGTTAAGTTTTAGGTTGAATGTGATATTATTTTTTTATATGAGTCTCCCTCAATTTCTATTATTTTAAATCTTTAATGTTTTAACATTCTCCTTTTTATACTAATTCTCTAATAAAAATAGTAACAATAAAAATAAAAATAGTAACAATATATATATATACGATGAGTTACTTGCATTTACTAATTTTGAAACCAATTATATTGTTGGTTTGAATATATAAATATCTTATGTATATTAAAACCATTTAATTCGTTTTATAAAACTAAATCCACTTATTGATAAAACTCAAAATTCTAAATTTTGTGAATACATGCATGTTCTCCAAATTATTTGACATTATTAATGAGTAGCTGTATGTTGCTCATATTCATTTCATTGATTTACGCCAATTGCATTTGCATGCACTGTGCTGCTTCATGCGTGTCTGCTAATTAGCAAGCACCATGTATTCATGCATCTACCTTTCATTCTTATTTCTTAGGGTAACATAAACAACAATTATTGTGCCAAATAAAAAACTAAAATCATTAGCTATATATGCAAGTGGGTGGCACATAAAACAAAGTGAAATCAAATTATAAATGTTTTATAATATTGTGTCGTTCGATTATTAATTAATCTCAAACACCAAACCAAATTCTATAACCCTAAAACCCAGTAATACGAGCAGAAATTATTGTGTATTTTTTTACAGTTTTATTCTCTAGAATATATATCATTGTTGAAATATAAGATATATATCAACATAGTTGAGATGTCATATTTTTATAGTGATACTTTTTTGAATGATTTTTTTCATAGTAATTAACTTCATATATATTTGTACTTAAAGTGACTAAAACGGAATAAATTAATAAAATAAAATTACTATTTTATTATTTACATACTTTTATTATGGAATAAAAAGTTTGGAAATTAAGGTTGTCTTAAAGTCTCGTTTGGAAATCAAAGAAAAAACTTACATAATTACATCAGATTTATTATATAAATGAAATTTATGTTTTAAAACAAAAATATTATTATGAATTATAATTTTAATTTTTTTAAAATAATTAATTTCACTATTTATTTTATTTATTTTTTAAATTTATATATTTTTATTGGACAAGTAATTTTATTTAAATTAGTTTATCTGATGAGTATTTCTTAAATTTATTTTTTACTATTTTTTCACAAATTTATTTTTTATTTTTCAATTTAAATTATTTTTATATTGAATTTTTTTACAAATTTTGATTGTGTAAAAATTTCACATAATATCATGTAATGAAATATTTGTTGCTTTAATTTACAATGTTAAATCAATTTTAGTTTGAATTGTGTAAACAAATTTAAAAACAATTCAACAAACACTAAGTTTAATAATTAACTATGTTATTAAAATTGAAATAAATAATAATAAGAGGAAAGATTATGATTAATAAAAAAATATATAAAAATATTAATTAAAGAAAGTTAAATATGTTACATGTTACTTGGAATAACTTATAGTTTATGAGTTAAAAAAATTCTAAAATAAACTGGTAAGTAATTAAGTTATTGGCTTTACTAGACACATTAAATTACTATTATTCGTTTTTTAAATAAATTAAATAAACATTGTTACAGATATATCAAGATGCACATCTTCCAGTTAAGATCTGATTGTCTGTGGTAGACGACATCTGATTACTTGTTAATAATTACAATATGAGTCATTAATAATTAAATTAGATAATTTAAATATTAATGAAAATATGGATAGGAGTTGCAAAGTTTGATATTATATATGATAAGTATTTTTTTCTCTTTCTATAATCACATTAATAAACATAAAAAATATTGCAATAAAAATAATTTATTTTGATAAAAATATTTTATAAATTATTAAATCAATAAAAATATATATTTAAATCAATTTTATTCATTAATTAATATTAAAATATGTACATATGTCAAGAAGTAAAACAAAATATCTGAAAATCGAAAACATGGACATAAAAGCAAAACAAATTATGAGAAAAGTGGAGATTATAATAATCCAAATTATGAAGTGTACAAAAGTCACTGTTTTATTTAATTGCCTTTAATGGTACCACATTATTAGGTTTAAAGCAATTTGTTTCCCATTTTGTGGACAATACATTTGAAGACCCATTGTTGCTCTAGATTTGGTTTGAATATTTTCGTTGTTCATTGCATTATTGATTAAGTTACGCGTTTGAAACATAATTGATTAGATTCTCAACATTTTAATAAAATGTGTATAACATAAGAGCAAGGAATAATGTCATATTTCTTAACCGAATAAAACAGCAATAAGAGAGAGATAATTAGCTTAATTATTAAAAAATATAATTTGGAAACATGTTAATGATATAGAAATAATTAATTAAAATAAATAAATTTGAGAGATAAACATGTTATGATTATTTTTTTAGTAAAATATCCTGATTTAATTAGACTCTTAAATAAATATAAAGTAAAGAGATATTAGTTATCTAATAATTTTATTATAAAATTAATTTAATATTTATTATTATTTTGACTTGTTAAAATAATATTGTCAAGATTAATATCTATATTTAAAATATTATTATAGAGTTTGAAATTTTGATATAATTTTTTGTCATCGAAACATCTTAAAGAATTAGAGAGAAATATATATTTGAATTGTATTTAACCTCCATTTTTAAGCAATGTAAAATTATTAATCATGGTAAGACATTTTTTTTAATCCACCATGTACTTAAAAATTTATAAATATAAATTAATCATAAAAGGAGTATTTTTTTTTAATGATGGAGATCTGACATCGATTAGAGATGAGGTCTTTCAATAGTTTATAAGTGGGTGCAAACCTTATCTTACAAGTCAGTTTTGTAAGATTAAGTTAGGCTTAAAGTCCATTCTTAATATCGTATCAGAGTCTATTTTACAAAGTTGTTGGGCTTAGTGAATCATCCTTTATTAGGCCACTATCGAACTACTCTTACATATAAGTTTTACGCTTGGACGAATTCTTACTCCAGCCCAATACCCTCGTCCTGCACCTCCATAGTTTAGTGAAAAATACAAACATGTCCTTAAATGATAAATGGTAAAAGACCAAAATATCCTCTACCCCCCATTACCTCCTTAACCACTCTTATCCACTTCATTCGCTTCATTCTCCCTTTGCTTTGTATCCGATTCACTGCTTTAATGTAGCATCTGGTTCAGTCATTGTATCTATTTTTCACCTTCACCGTCAAGAAAAGTGATTTGTGCGTGTAGGTGAGAGTCTGCGATGTTTGCATCGCAGACCTGAATGGAGAAGCTGCGTATTTGTTTCAATCTGAATTAAAGTTTTAAACAAGTGAAAAGTAAAAAAAAAATATGTTTATTAGCAATTTGTGAGTGGTATTGATGATTAGGATAATTAATTTGATGATTGGGTTGCCATCAACGGTGAATCTGCATCGAAAAATATGAACTTCGTATGAACCGGATGGCATCCCGTCCGGTTCAGTATTTTTTTTAAAAAAATAAAAGGTCATTTTGGTCATTTTTATAGGGAGAATTTCAATATTTTTAAAACTTATGGAGGTGTAGGACGAGGGCATTGAGGTGTAGAAAGAATCCATCTTACACTTGAGTTGATAAGTCTCAGCGTGAGAAACATGTATTAAAGATCTCACATCAACTAAAAACAAAAATATTTCAATAATTTATATAAATAAGAAAAAATCTTACTATATAAACTGATTTTATAAAATTGAATAAGACTTAAAAATTTAATTCTAATACCTTAAGTCTCTTATCGAGTTAATACATATTATAATTTTTCTACTTCTTACTAACGTTAGTGTCAAAAAAAATCTGCCGTTGATATATTTTCCATCAAACTTGAACTTCATCATCAAATTCTAACTTTATCAACAATTTGACAATCACCCATCAAGGATATAAATATGAGTTCTAAAAAATATCACTTTTCTCAATATGCTCCTTTGAATAAGAACAACTATATAAATATTATAAATATTGTTAATTTTTTTATAATCATTAAGAAATATTATACATCAAATTTTGTTATTAAGAAATATTTAAAGTGTTTTTTAAACAAAATTATTGAACATAATGATTCCACCAAGTATAACTAGGTCATTTTGGATTGAATTACTAAAAGAAAGAAAATAAACACAACTAGTAAACATTAGGTTAAAGAAGATCCAGAGCAGTTATATTTGAAACGCATGACAATTTCTTTTCGTGCTAATTGGAAAACCAAAGAAAAGAAGACAAGCTGTGCCAAAAGTTAGCAGTAATCCAAATTATGTTTTGTGAAAGCAACTTGTGTCCCTGTTTTTCAATCACTGTCACCACATTCAAGCAAAAACTTTCTTGTCGGCAATGTATTTGGAACCAAATTTTGTGGTTTGGAAAATTTCAGGGTTCATTGCATTAATGACCTAGCTGCACATTCAAAACGTAGAATTCACTAGACTCTCAACATGTGCACCTTCTTTTGACTGTGCCAATTTTGAAATAAAATGTGAATGCAAAGAGTATACACATTACAAAAGAGTGAAAAATACTAAGATGCTCAATTCTAAAATAAAAACATGAAAAAAAAGCAAAAAGCATATTATTTTATTTATGCCTTTTTCTATTTTTCAAAACTCAAAAGCAACCTCAAACAGCATTCAACAACGAACATAAATCAGCACATCACACACGGAGGGTAGTGGTGGAGACACGTGTCAAAAACCCATTACACTGTGCTGAAGCACGTGTGAGCCACAACGCCTCACAATCCTCCTTCTTCTCGGAGCTCGTCCTAACCCACAATCAACAAACTAAAAATACCTCATATTTTCCCAAAAAAACGCTCCATTTCCAAACACTCACCAAAATCCAATTCTGCGATCGACCCATTTCAATTCCTCCCTCAAATCGTCTAAAGCGTCCTTCAATTTCGCTTCGAGCGGCTCCTCCCGTGATTCAGAGCTAGGGTTCGATCTCTGGTACAGCACCGCCGGCGCAACCATGCCGGAGATCGACCAGGCGGCGGCGGAGGACACTGCCTTATTCGGAAAGTACGAGCTCGGGCGCGTTCTCGGGTGCGGCGCCTTCGCGAAGGTGCAGTACGCGCGCAACGTGCAGACGGGGCAGAGCGTGGCCGTGAAAATCATCAACAAGAAGAAGCTCAACGGAACGGGCCTCGCCGGAAACGTGAAGCGTGAAATCACCATCATGAGCAGGCTCCACCACCCCAACATCGTGCGTCTCCACGAGGTTCTCGCCACCAAAAGCAAAATCTTCTTCGTCATGGACTTCGTCCGCGGCGGAGAGCTCTTCGGGAAGATCTCCAAGGGTCGCTTCGTGGAGGATCTCAGCCGGAGGTACTTCCACCAGCTCATCTCCGCCGTCGGCTACTGCCACTCGCGCGGCGTCTTCCACCGCGACCTCAAGCCGGAGAATCTCCTCCTCGACGAGAACGGCGATTTACGGGTCACCGATTTCGGACTGAGTGCCGTCAGGGACCAGATCCGACCCGACGGGTTGCTCCACACGCTTTGCGGAACCCCTGCCTACGTGGCACCCGAGATTTTAAGCAAAAAAGGTTACATGCATAAAAAATTTTATATAAACAACTCATTCAAAATAAAAAATTTATGTCAAGATTTTGTCATGATTTCGTGATTTTTCCCCAAACTGGTCCTATTACATAATTAATTTGGGTTTTGAATTAGAATTATTTTTCAAAAGTGTTTTCTTATAATAATTATATCATATATTATACTATTGATAAAAAAAATTTAAGTACAACATTTTATTTCTGAGATTTTTATCAACGACTTTCTAGTTAAAAAGTTTTTTTTCCAAGAATTTCAGCCTAGATTTTTTTTTTCTTTTTGTATTAAGGTTTTAAACAATTGAAACAACCTTTATTTTTTTTACTCACCAAAATCACTATAACAAAGTTTGGTCACCATATTTTTTAAATGTTTTCTACCAACATTTTGAATTAGTCACAGTTTAAGTTTGTTGCAATGGCTAATGTTATGGCACGATTTTAGAGCACATGGTTGTAGTTTTGTTGAAATCCTTAATGTGTTCCAAATTTGCTACTACAATCCCAATTCATCTTGAATGTTTTTTAAAATAATAATCAACAAAAGAAATATACAATATTAGAAGGTCAAGAAAATTGTGTGCATTACATTCTCTCTATTGTCAAAAATCAACAAAATTATATTATAAGTACTTTGCAACATTGATTTAAACAGTATTATTTTCTATTTTTAATTTTTCACTTCATTTATTATATTATGTATATTTTCTCCGATTTTTTTTCGTAATTCTAAAATTCCTTTTGTTCAAAATGACAATTTTTCAGGTTATGATGGTGCCAAGGTTGATGTTTGGTCATGCGGGGTCGTTTTGTTCGTCCTTGCCGCGGGTTACTTACCGTTTAACGATCCGAATTTGATGGTAATGTATAAGAAGATTTACAAGGGAGAGTTCCGGTGCCCGCGGTGGATGTCGCCGGAGCTCCGGCGTTTTTTAGCGAAGCTGCTAGATACTAACCCGGAAACGAGGATCACGTTAGACGGAATGCTCCGTGACCCGTGGTTCAAAAAAGGGTACAAAGAGATAAAATTTCACGAGGAGGATTACATGTCCGGGTCGGGTATCGGGTTCGGGCCGAAAGACGAGCGGATCATTAACTTGAATGCTTTTGACATAATATGTCTCTCTTCGGGTTTGAATTTGTCGGGGCTGTTCGGGGACGCCGGCGAGGGGGACCGGCTGGTGACGTGGGAGTCGCCGGAGAAGGTGCTGGAGATGGCGGAGGAGGCGGCGGCGGCGGTGGATATGGCGGTGCAGTGGAAGAAGGAGTGCGGGGTGGAGTTAGAAGGGCTCAATGGGCAGTTCGGGTTTGAGGTGGAGGTTTACCGGCTCACGGCGGAGCTCACGCTTGTGGAAGTCCGGAAGAAGGGCAGCGACGCCGTGAAGTTTAGAAGCGTGTGGGAGGAGAAGTTGAAGCCTTTCTTGCTCGGAGGTGCGACGACGTCGTATAATAACGAAGAGCAAAATCAACAACAACACCAATCTGAGTCGCAGCAGGTTGCCGGTGACTGAAGAAAATAAAATGGAATTTCTTGGGTTAAATAAATTCAAAAGAAAATGAAAATGTACAAAAGTGAAGAAAAAAACATGTTGGGGTGTGTTATGTTGCGAAATAGAGAAGATGTAGTTGGATGATGGAACTATGCCAACTCGGAAGTAGTGATTATGCATTATTTTATTTTTTTTCTGTTTTGTATATTATCATTATTATCAATAATGAATAAAAAGGAGTATATTGATTTTTTAATTTATTTTGGGGTAGTTGAAGTGGAATGAACTGGAATAATGTTAAGTGAATCCACTCCTTATTTTATTTTATGTGTATATTGAATTGAATTTAAGTGATGGAAAAGCATTCTCCAGACTGGGAGTGTACTTGAACTTTGTTGTTTTCTTTCTGCAATTTAGTTGTTGGTTTTTGTCATGCCAACTTTAGTTCCCACTTTTATGCTCAAATCATAATTCTATAACTTACATGGGATCCACCTGTTTAATTGAGTAAATTATTTCACAAATATTTTTAAAATAAAACAAGTTCCCTTTACAAATTAAACTACTTTATATTATAAGTTTAAAATCATCTTTTGAAAATTAATATCTTTTATAAAGTAATTTATACATATGCTTGATTTTAATTTATAACGTTTTTCTTTTGAAAATTTCTAAAAGAGTTTATCCAAAAAAACTTTTAATTCAAATTTGACCTTTGTTAATTTTAAAGAACAAACTTTAATTTTTTTTCTTCGGTATAAATATAAATAACTTTATTTACATGTTAAGTTTGGCACCCATAATTTGTCATTTTAAAACTAATAAAATATAAAAATTATATATATATATATATATATATATATATTAATAATTCAGTTATATATTTACTATATGATTATATGTATTAAAACATATATACATATTTTTTTTCTTGAGTGTTCAAGTTTCTAAATCTAAGTCAATATTCAATTATTTGAGCAATTATCTTTGTTACCACACATATCCAAAATTTCATCATAAATTCTATCTATACATTGCTTGAGTGATTAACCATAATTTTGAAATAAGGAAGTTACCAAAGAGAAAAATTGTTTCATAATCTTTTATTCAAAAGCTTGCACTAACATTCTCTTGTATCCATTTCAACCATTTCTCCATATTTTAATAGGTATTATAACTCATATATAATATGTTGGTACAACTAAAACCCCACTTTTATTCATAATTCAAAATAACATAATCAAAACTCTCAAATCCCATCATCAACAATCTAACAATTGGAATTAAACTCAAATTAACAAATACTTGTCCAACATTCAATAAAGAAATCCATATCATTTTAAACAATTTAAACCAACTTATAAATGCAGTTCATCTCCTTTTTTCTAATAGTTGTCTGTTTTCCTAAAGACAACAACTGAAAGGAAAAACTACAAACCCTCAAAATGTCCAAAATCCCAAGCTATAATACTTAACCAAAAAAATAGACCAGTTGAAATAAAACATTCTCAACCAATTAAACTACAAAGAACCAAATAAAAAAAATAGAAAATATTTGAAATAAATAAGGAGCTTACTCCAAAACAATTTATAATCAAATATGATCCTTTAATGCATATAGAAGTAAGATCCATGGCTAATCATTAAATTTTATTTTCTTATTAAACTTCTTAATCCCACCCCACCCCGCAGTAGAAACAATAGTTTTTTTAGTATCCATCAAAACATTACCAGTCTTTTATTATTTGTGTTTTATTTTCTATTTTCACTCTTTAATTACATAACCGATATTATTTTTAATATGTTTCCTGTTTTCAAACATTCATGTAAGAATTATAAAAAATATTTTTTTTCAATTTCTATACAATATTTGAAAATATAAATATATTAATACGGTGGTAATTTTATAATAAAAAAATAGGGTATGAAAAAACAGAACTAAATGGGCAGGAAGGCCCAAAATCTAAGAGAAAGCCCATATTTATACGGCAATTACTTCCTCCACCCCACAATTGCTTCCTACACCCCATCAGTTATTTGTAATGTCAAAAGTACCCTTAGCCTAATATACAAAGAGGGAAAGTGGTTTAGTGAGTGGGTGGTGACAGTAGGTTTTTTGGTGAGCGAAGGTGGTAAAGGGTGCTGCAATGAAACTTGTCTGACAACATTCGTACGTAAGTTGTTTTCATTTTGTATGGTTTAGGTGTGGTGTAGGGGTGCAGAGTTGGTGTGATTTGATTTTTCGTTTAACGATAACCTTTTATAGAAAACAAAATCCATAATAGAATGTGGGTGGCTGAAATACGTTATGGAAAATGTATTCCGTAGAAGGTTATTGTGTTACAGAAATCGTTCTCCGTAAGTGAGGGTGTAAGGATGAGTGCCTACGGGAAATGTTTTCCGTAAGAGGACAAGGTAATTACGGAAAACGTTTTCAATAAATAAAATTTGTTATTAGTGGTGAGGACGAAAGCTTATGAAAAACGTTTTCTGTAAAATGAGGAGTTGCTTACGGAAAACACGTTCTTTGTAAGAAGACATTCAGGTTATGACGCAGAAGGAGAACTGCATTATGAAAAACGATTTTCGTAAACAACTTCTCCTATTGTGAAAAAAGTTTTTCATGAGAGGAAAGTCCTCTTATGAAAAACGTTCTAAGTCTTATTACGGAAAATGTTTTCCATAAGAGACTTTTCACACTACGAAAAAGATTTTTTGTTGTTTTTCAAAAGAAAATTAATTATGAAAAACATTTTCCAAAAATCTTGTGGAAAATGATTTCTGCAGTTCAAGAAAAAACTCATCCCCTCCGTCAAATGCTGCTTTAAACTTTTCAGTTACTTTTTCACCGCACCTCTATCGTCGCCATGCTCCTTCGCGTCGCCCAGCTGCTCCACCTTACCCTTTATCGCCATTAGCCTTCAATGTCGTCACCTTGTAGCTCCTCCATCATCACCCACCACCATTCTTCTCCGTTTTCACAAATCCAAAAAAAGCCTAACTTTCCCTTTATATATATTCTGACAATGGCAATTGTGAAATTACAAAAAATTATGGGTGTAGGAAGCAATTGTGGTGGTGCAGGAAGCAATTGCCTATTTATACGGAGGTGCAGGAAGCCCATTACCACTAGGCCCATGACATTTGCAATTCTCAACCCAAGTTAACCTTACGCGCCTCCTCCGATGTCCGAAGTTTACTGCCTCCGCATTCCACCGCAACATTGGAAGCTCCTCTCTCAAATACCCACCAAAAGTTCTCAACTTTCGAACATTACATGACAAGGTTACGGTTCTAAACCTTATTTTCAGGGAATTTACACTGTTTCTAACCTGTTGTTTGCTTTGAAGAACATAAAATTCACGTGGGGCTTGAATTTATGTGTTTGTTGAGAAGAGTATAAGTGAGTGTAGCACTGTTCAACATGCCTTCTGAAGATAGTTTAAGGCAGAAGCTAAAAAAGAGGACTAAACATGTAGTAAGCATCTCTAGAAACTCTATGAGAACTAAGGACGATGGAAATTCTTTTCAGAAAAATGGGGTTTATGGTAGAGGAAATGAGTCTGAGGGAAAGTTGAAGAAAAAAGTGAACTTTAAAGGAAAGCAATTAAGTGAAGAGAATGAGGAGAGAGGGAAGTTGAGGGCTTTGGATTCTTCTGGGAAGAAGAAGAGGGTATATGCGAAGGAGGGGAGGGATAACAGTGGGAAGTTAGAAAATGGGGTGGCAACATCCAAGAAGAGAACTTTGTTTAAAAAAGGTGAGAAGAAAGTGAAAGCTGATCCTGTTGAAGGGAGTTCTGGCCACCGTACCATGTGGGTTCCTGGTAAGTTAAGGAGTGTTGGTTCCAAGGTGAAGCGTTTGACTCCCATGGTGAAGGAAAGGGAGGAAAATGTTGTTTTGGCTACTGCTAAACAGAAAGGCAGGGGAAAGGAGGAGGGTAAAATGAAATTTGTTGGGGAAGACGATCAAGGAAGTGGTTTGGCGAAGAGAAGTAGAGAGAAGAAATCTGAATTGGGGAAAAGGAAAAGTCATGAAGTTGTAAATCCTTCAAGTTTTGTCAAGAAAAAAGCCAGAGATAAAATGGGATTGGACGAGGATGATGCTGAGACACTAGATGATCGCCCAAAGAAGAAGAAAAGGGTGATAAAAATTGACCCTTATGATATCTCAAACAAGAGGCTAGATGATGGCATTGGTGCTAATGGTAGGTAGTTTATCTTCCTATCTTTGCTTTTTTCATAGGCGCTGCTTGAAAAATCCCCTGTCTTTGTTTTTATGCTAATATCTGCTTTGGGATCTTTCAAATGTATTGTGAAATCATACTTGTGATAGGAAAAACTTTATTAATGATGATATGTTTTAATAAGTGGTAACTATATATGTTTCAATTTTGAATAATAAAATAGTATTACCAATCATTCACCAATATCTGTGTGTTTAAGATGTGCAAATGATGGTGGCTGTGAGGTGAGTTTAGAGCTGTACTGAGATAATGAATTGCATTTATGTAATGAAGACAAAAACAACTATGAACTTTTGATTTGTCGTATAATTCCAATATTGCTTGGCACAATATGAGAATGGGTTAACTGATGAGTCTTATGAACAGATTACAGTGATCTAAACTTCTTTTTTGTCAATAAGCTGTGAAGATTTATGTTGTTTCTACTACCTTTTTGCCTCTCTCTTGAGCACAAACAATAAGATTAGAATTCCACTTGAACACTTTAACTTTTCATGCAGTTTGCTCGTCTTGATATTATATACCTTTGTGCATCTAATCTATTGTTTTTCTGTTGAGAAAATATCAGTATCAAGTATATATTACACTGAATTACATTTGCATACTTCTACGAATACTATTTAGGAATTTGCTGGTCCCTAAAACTGATTATATACAAAATTGGATGAAGCTGCAGGTTGAGGTCACATGTTTAACATGTTTTTACCTATTTTGTGTAATTTCCATTTAGAAGTTAATAAAAAAAATAGGAGCTGTTCATTTATGGGATAGAATCACTGGATAACTGTCCTCCCCTGAACATTCAAGTTTTCTCTTTAAAGTTCAAATGCTGACTTTCTTTCTGTACTGTTTGTCTGTGACATACCAAATGTTTGTGGTTTATTTTGAATGTGATTGGATGTGATGTGATGTTTTTACTGTTTACACCATTACCTTGTGATCTTCTTCCCTTTGATTCCCAAACTTTATTTCAGGAAGTAAAGAGGAGAAGGAGAAGGAGCCTGAGAAAGAGCCTAAAATGTCCAAGAATGCCCAGTTTCGTGCAATACAGCCTGACCCTTCAATACTTTCCTTTGTGGAAAAAAATGTAATTTGTATGAGTGGGGACTTTTGATTGTGTTGATTATGTTGTCCATTGTTATTGTAAATGCAAAGGTATGTTGACTGCCACTGTACTATGGTTATTATTCGCAGCTTTTGGGTAGGAGACGCACGATTGACCTAAGGAGGGCAGGTTACAATATAGATCTTTCTGCACCCTTAGATAATATTCCCTTCTCCAGCAGTTCAGAAAGAGAGAAAATCGAAGAAAATGTACGTGCTTGTTTTAGGCTATAAAGAAACAATAATATATAGCAATGGTTTTCTGTTTAAGTATTGTTACTAAGCTTCTGTTAATGTTGGCATTCTGGTCTGATTAACTGTGACAGGTTTTTAGGAATAAATTGGAATTTTTTGCTGCGGCAAAGGTCTCATCATCATTTCCACCTCCTAGTCTTCCAGAGATTGCATTTGCTGGTAAGGTTTTAAGCCACCTCTGTCTAATGTCTCTTTGTCATTTTGTTTACTTGGTTTATGTTAATTATATTATGGCATTGTTTCATTTATTTGGTAAGAGGTTTATATTTGATCATTTTTAACTTGCTCTTTAGCTGTTTCCTTTGCTGTTATCTAAAAATTAGCATTAAACTTCCGAGAAGAACTTTGACTATTAATGTTGAGCCCTTGATATCACAAATGTGAGGAATGATGATACATTTAGGACATAAGCTGTAGATAGTAAGCTTAAGAACTGATGGGAATTCAGACAAACATATAGCAGAAGGGTTTAGGTTCTATGATGATATTTCTGATCGTCTTTTGGCTTTCAGGTAGGTCAAATGTCGGGAAGTCATCGCTTCTTAATGCACTCACTAGACAGTGGGGGGTTGTGCGGACATCAGATAAGCCTGGCCTTACACAGGTATCTTTATTCCTTAAAAGTTTGTAGATGTAGATATTTTAAATATAAAGTGTTGATAGATGAAATGTTATTTGGTAACATTAACATATTACAAATACTCTGCAGACAATTAACTTCTTCAATCTGGGAACAAAACTTTGCTTAGTTGATTTGCCAGGATACGGATTTGCTTATGCAAAAGAAGAAGTGAAAGAATCTTGGGAGGAGCTTGTAAGTATGCTAATTATATTCAATTCTCAATGGTGAGGTTGTTCTTGAATGTTTGGTTTAGCATCTGAAGTATTATCATATTATACCATAGGTGGTAGTCTTCCCATGCTTGAATGTTTGATTTTTGACATGTTGTGTTCTACCAATTCAGAAAGATTGTACTAGTGGGGCAAGAAAGAGGCCCTGGAGCTGCAGGGGCATTAATTCAGTTCTGGACTGTTTTGTTAACCTGTCAAGATGAAAATAATTATGTTAGCTGATTTTCTGTTTACTAAACTAGTTGAGTTGTCTCCTGGAATTCAATTTTTTGTTTCAGTGGTTTGTTGCTTCCAGTTTTTCACTTAAAGGCGCCATGAGTATGACTGAAATCATGTTGGAAAATTTTCTGTTTTTTGCAAAATATAATAAATTTCATTTAGATAGAGAGATTAACAATAAGTTTTGAGGACAATCTATCATCTCTGTCGCAACCGGGGTCACGACGGGACGGCGAACAAAGATAAAATTATTTTTAGATAAAACAGAGGAGTCGCCACTACAGTTAATTATGGAAAACCATAGAAAAACCAAAAAAGATCAGATAAGGCAAGTTCATGAAACCAGACTCAAAGTCCGGGAGTCGGTTACGCGTGGGGAAGGTATTAGCACCCCCACGACGCCCGCCTTAAGGCGGTACCTTTAATTAAATAAGTAAAACATAATAGT
>Ga0209489_107830_pt1 | contig 15398 bp, 3 predicted proteins | sample SiratrowhiteBW_FD_187527 | JGI IMG/M metagenome (GOLD analysis project Ga0209489, IMG submission 187527) | Root nodule microbial communities of legume samples collected from California, USA - Siratro white BW (SPAdes) (version 2) | ecosystem: Host-associated > Plants > Roots > Nodule | place: USA... | reverse complement strand
ATATATATATATATATATATATATATATATATATATATATATATATATATAAAACTGAGGACAACCTTTTACCGGAGAAGTAGTTTTCTACCCTAAGACCACTATGGAAAGGTTTTTCTCGTAACTTAAAATCCTCCTTCTTTTCATGGTTGCCATCTTTACTTTTACACACACTACAAAATCATAACCACTTAAAAACGAGGGTTTAGAGAGTAAAATGAAAAAATAAAATAAAATAAAGCAACAAGAAAGGGAATCATATTCTTGAAAGCAAAGAGAAAGGAAAACCTTTATTGTCTCCCTCTAAAGTTGTATGGACAAATGAACGGTGAATGAAAGAAAAAACAAGTATAGACAATGTAATAGAGACATATTAGTAAGGTGCAAATAAAGCTCAAGAAGTCGACCACCTAATAACTTTTGTTAGAAAATTAACACTGGTTTAAGCAATTATTCAAGTTTTATTGTGCATTCAAGTCACACAACTCTTCTTCCAAATTATTTTTTAATAATATTGAGCAAAACATCAGAAATTTTATTTTGCTAATGGTCTAAATAGTTAGTGTTGATATTTGGACTCAAGAAATGCTTTTCAAACTAAGAAATTGATTGTTATTGCTTCGTGTTATAAAACATCTCTTATGAAACTCTATTGGGGTTTAATATGAAGTAGGATATAGTTGGTGTGTCAACATAATATTTATTGTTTTCATATAAATAACTAATATTTTTTTGACAAATAAATCGATATATATATATATATATATATATATATATATATATATTTGTTGAAGACAGTAATAAAATATTAACAACAGGGTAAATCAGAGATGCCAACTTTAAAATTGTAATAAATAATTCTTTGTGAAAATAACATTTTTTTCTCTAATTTATAAATAAATATTTAAATTTTAAAATACATGATTTATCAAAATCATACTAACTATAAAAAATTTAAAGTATACATTTATGAGACATATCTTTCTATTTTAAAAGTTTAAAAAGAGTTGGTAAAATATTTATTTTTCCACTTCGAAGGAGTAAAACTTGTGCTTCAAAGTAATACATTTTGTTTTCAAATAAATACTTATTGTTGTTTTGAAAATGTATTCTAATAAAAATGATAAGAAAATGTTAACAATATGATAAATGTGATATATTAACTCTGTTGACAATAATCAATATAGTCGATTGTTATCATAAGAAATATTTTTTTGGTATATATTATATACTTCAATTATAATATAAAACTATTATTTAGTATATAATTAGTTTTATAACCGATTGACAACAATTTAGAATTTTAATGTATATTAAATTTTATTTATTCATTTTTCTGTAACATCTTCAATAATATATAATGAGAATTTTCTCATTTTCTAGGTATAAATTATGTTTTTATTTAGTATATTTATAACATTTATATGTGTGATTTGAAGAAAACAAAAATTGTTTGAGTTTTAAAAAGATGTGGAACCGGTGGTTTCTTAATAAATTTCAAATCTTAAATAAATTATTATGAAAAAGATTTTGTGCGACATATTCAATTTTTTTCAACTTAATATATTTGCCAAATAAATCTAAACACTAAGTCGATTATTATCATCATACGAGTTTCTTGAATTTCGTTAAACTTTTTTAGTATACTGAGCACAAATTTATTAAAAGATGATATGACAGTAAGGTAAACATAAAAAGTATTGTGGAAGAAAAAAAAAATATTTAAGAAACTCCTCTAAATCTACTAGAGAGTTCTCACATGACACTCCAAATTTTCTTAAAGAGTTGTTTATTAACAAAACTAAACCTTAAGAATAGAAATGTTATTTTACTCATTAAAGCAATAAATATTAGTATGTGCAACAGTATAAATTAAAAAGGTTTATATAAAATTGTGAAAGTAAAACTGAAGAAATTTATTTGTATAAATAATTTTGTTTAATTTGTAGGTAACATTCTTTAAATTTAAGCAACTCATTGTATATGAATTATATTAAAATCATGTTTTTATTCTTAGAAATTCCATTATAAACGATACAAGAAAATAATTATTTAGAGATCAATTTTTAGTATATGGTTGCTAATTGTGACCAAAATACATATCAAATTAAATTTTGGTTGTTAAATAACTACAAAATAAAAGTAATGATTGAATTTAGTAATTAATTAAGTAAAGACAATTGGTATCTACCATTAGCAATTAAAATTTAATTTGATATCTATTTTGGTCACAACCATTTCATTTGATAGCTAAAAAATGGTCTCTAAGTAATTTTTTCTTGTAGTGAAATACTGCTAGAGTTTTTTAAATTTTATTTTAAAGAAAAGTTAGAATGAATTTGTTAATAACAATATGATAAAATTAAAATCATAAATGTCATAATTTAACGTATTTCCTTGTCTTTCTTTTCTTATATCTCATTTATAATCTCAACATATATTGTAGTATAAGTTTATTAACGCTCCAATATAAGATTTTTTTAGCAGTTTAACAGAATTTATAATCATTATAATAACAAATTAACTTTTGTGTTATGTGACAATAATAATAATTTATTATAATTATAATAATAATATTAACAATTATTATTATCATTATATTAATTTATTATTATTAATATTATCATTATTATAATTATTATTACAGTAATTATTATTATTGTTAATAATTATAATAATGTTGTTATTATTGTAATTATTATTATTAATATTATTATTATTGTTTATTATTATTATTATTATTACCTATGAAATCTATTGATAAATTGACGATGAGTTTAGGGACAAATTAAATAATTATTAACAGATAATTTCATAATAATTTTGTCTATTAGTAAATTTGTCTATAATTTATGTCGGTAAATTTACTATAAAAAATTCATCGTTAAAATATGTTAGTAATAACATTTTACTGACAAAATTTTATCCATCGATAATAATAATTTATTTTTTGTAATGTTTGTTCAATTGTTTTTTATATGATTTGTTCATTAATCTTAATGAGAGTTAGTTGAGAAAAGTGATATTCTTAACTTGTTTCACCATATGTTAAAATTTGGTTACATTTGAATAATTTGCTACAGATTCTTATATATTTTTTTTAATAAGATTGTTGCTTGGTTTTACAAATTGTGTTAAAGATAAGTATTTCAAGTAAGGAAATGTAGCTTTAATATCTCAATACTATCCTGGGCTAGAGGATCTGAATGTGGAGTTGACATGAATACGAGTCGTAAAATTTTCTTACGAAGATCTGATGGATGAAAATGGATTATTTATACATGGTTTGAAAATGTAAAGATATTAGATTTTGGTAGTTTGGTATTTAATTTTATATGTGTATGAAATTGAGACCATAAATTTGGGATGATGTATTAGTTGTTACTTGATTGTACATTAAGTATCGACACTTATGTCACATAAAACATAGATCCTCTAGCTTCGCTTATAATCATTTAAGTCACATATATTAAGATATCAAGTGGTGAGAAGCTGATAAGGGATTCACACACACCATAACCATGCATAGATACACAATATTTGACGTTTTAACTTATTCTAATCCTTTATCTTATATTCACTTGTAAATTTAAGTCTTACGCGTATTGGATCAAATATTAGTCTTTGTTAGAACTTACTTAATATGGTTCTTCCAGAATGCGTTTGTTGAATATTTTGATGTAAAGACCAAAGATCCATATGTGATTTATATAATTGTCGATGTTGGTATTGAAATGAAATTAAAATCTGATAGTTAATATATGAAATGTTTGTGTATGAATTATGACTTAAACAAATTTAAAAACATATTTGTACCATATTGTTTAACCATGAAAATTTATAACAATATTGCATTACAGAACAATGACACCATAATTTTCCTTCATAAATCTAACACCACACATCACTACAATTCCCAACATTAACACTTCTCATATACATTCATCACATTAGAAGAACTTTTAAATAATAACATTTAAAACTTATACTTTAACACTCGTCATATACATCCTATTTTTAAATAACTACATTATTTATTCTATCCTCACTTTAAAAATAAAAGTTAGAAAAACTTACACTTTAATTCATATGATTAAATTTATATTAAAAAATATTTTCTATTCTATTTAAATAAAGTTTGAATATTGAAAAATAAATCAAGTAGTTTTTAAAAAGTATTATGGTTTGTAAAATGAAAATAATAATAAAAGATAACTAATAAGAAAAGAAAAAAACAGAAAGTAAATAATAATTATTCATAAACAATATTAATTAGTTATTAAAAATATATTAGTTAAAAAAATTAATAAACATTCTAATGCAAGAGTTAAGAAATAAAAAAAAAGAAAAAAAACATAAAATGAAGAGATAAGGTTTATCTCTTTATTAAATAAAGGTAATCATGACTTTAAGAAAATAAAATAATAGTATTTTTATTTGTAAATAAATTCAGTGGAAGAGAAGTCAAAGAAAAAATAAGATAGGAAAGAAAAAGAAGAAGAGAGAATTTGGTAAGAAATTTTGATTTGTTTAAAGTCTGTTACCTTAGTCAATAAATATGATTGAGTCACGTTACACTTTATTTTAGAAATTTAAAAACCAAATTAATATATAGGTGTATTTATTTAGAAATTTACACTTTGATATCTTGTATGATGAAAGACTATAGTAGAATTTAAGAAAGTATTTATTTGAAATGTGAATAGTTTAACTAAAATACCCATATCTCAAATTTTAGACTATCTTATATATATTAAAAATAACAAGATTATGTATGTTGAGTAATTTACACCTTTTCAACATCCAGCTACAATCCTACAAAATTCGAATAATTAAAATACAGATTAATAGGACTAAAACAAAATTTCTAGACTTTTAACCTATAAGTCAAGCCAATGTCATATCAAACTTAATTTTAGAAAATAACGATGAGAAACTATTTAACTAGTTTTTCCAACTATTATAAAAATACTTTTAAATAGTTTACCAAAATTATAAAATATCATCAAATTACATCATCAGGAGTATTAGAATATGAGTTAGAGACTCTTTTTCTAATATATAATAAATTCTCTCAAACTTTTTCTAACACGATGTAATAAATTCTCTTAACCAAAACAAGAGGTTCACAATAGCAGCAACCATTTTAAATTTATTTTCCCAATTTTTTATTTCAAATTTTTAAATCAATTTCTGCCTACAACTCTTTTTAAATTTATTTTATTGTGTTTTTTTTCTTTTCATTCCTCTTGCCCGATCCCCTAGTAAAAAAAAAAAAGAAACAGCAATCCCCTCCCGAATTTCGGTGGGGTTTTAGTCTCCAAAAACACAAAATGAAGAACAGAATTCTGACGAGCAAGTGCTCTGAATTGTTCCACTCTTCTCTACCACCAAAAAAGAAAAGCAAAACACTCTTAGAAGTCCGGCCCAAGAACCCAATTTTAAGTGGATTTTCGCCGGCGACATTGCAAATTAAAGTTCAAAATTCGGCTTTTTTGGGAACCAATTTTCCTTCTATTACCGTAACATTCTGCGAAAAAATTCGAAAATTGGGAGTTCGATGCAACAAAACAGACAAAACAACCATCTCATAAATCTCTATCAATTTTGCTTGTAGACGCGGGACTATAGATCAGGTTAGCTTTTTCAACAAGTTAGAAAAACTAAATAGCCGAAAACAAAATGTCTGGAATTAACGTGTTTATCTTGAGTTATATTTTTTATTTATTTATTTTTCATAAATATTCAAATTATGATTTTATTAAGATAGTTATTAGGAGGGAAAAGTAGTTCAACACGTGGAGCTTCATGGATAAAGAAAAAAAAAAAAACCAGATATTTGGCTCGGCAGAGGTTGACATGCGAAAAGCACGTGGGAAAACGTTTCAAGCATTCCCCTGCACGCAACTCTCACACGCTTCGTTTCTATATGTAAGAGTACGAATGCGACCCACTGCACTTGTTCTGCATCTCTGCGCTCTTCTTTTTCCCCTTCTCGTTCTGGTAATTAACTTTCAATTTCTCCGATTCCTTTTTCTCCCTCTTTCCACCTCCTCAAATTGCTTTCTTTTATCTTATTTGCTAAATGTTTTCGCCTCTCCTTGTCATCTTCAATTCCTGAAGTTATGCAAGTTGGATTATAATATTTGAGTTTCACTGTCTGTGTGCTTAGATTTCTCACCCTGCTTGTTATGGTTCAGCTAGCACGGTAAAATGTTTTGCGATTTCTTATATTCTTTTACTGTAAGGGAGAACTAGAAAAAAAAAAAAAAACTAAGATTACTAATTTGCTTCAGAAATGTGGGAATGATAAGTAGAAGCTTCCAACGTTGGTCAAAGTTGGGACTTTGTTGTTGCAAAATGGAGTATTGTTTGGTCAATTTAGGCAGGTGATGGACTAAGAGTAGATGGTTAAAAGACAGTCACACATTTTTTTTTTATATTCTGAATGTACCATTGAGCCAAATAATGTTAATTTTTTTCGTATGTTTATCTGTTAAATAGGATGAGTAGTGAGTTTGTTTGATGTGTGTTATGTTTTGTTGCACCATTGATGGAAACTCTGAAGGTTTTCTGATACATTATATAATGCTTTTATTTTTGGCAGTCAAAGATATGATCAATGGCGCTTTGTGGAACTGCACCAAACCCAGTTCCTGGGAGTAACAGCTTAGTGTATTCACCTCAACATTTGTCTGCAAAACTTATTTTACCAGTTCCCCTGCGTTTTACTGGACAGTTCTCGAATTTAGTCAGGAAAAAGTGCATGGGAGTATGCCGCTCTTCATTAAGGAGTGCTGCATCTGCATCTTCTATGGAGTCACAGGAAGATGCTCCAAGTGCATTTTCAGTTTGCTTGGAGGAGGAACTAGATCATGTTATACGGTTCAAAATGTCAGACTTTAGGATTTTAGATTCAGTTAGCATTGGTCTTGGTGGGCGGGTATGAAGTTTAAAATAAGTTTATGATTGTCATGACTGGATTGAATTTTTAATGCTGGTCTGATTGAATTAAGTTTTCCTGTAGTCGGATGAGATAGTTTTTGAAGGCATGGTGAAGGATAGTCGTAGGTAAGTTAATTCTTTGTTTGCTTCAGGTTGTGTGGTCTGTTTCAATCATAACATCTGTATGTATTCATTTTCCTCCACAGTTCTTTGTATGACACTAGAGTTGTACTTCGACAGCTTTCTAGTGCCCAAGCTCGGCGTCGGGGGAAACGAGCAATAGAGGTATGTATGTTATCTTTTTGTATTACAAATTAAAATGTTTGTAATACATTCCATTGCAATTTTTTTGCTATTGCCTTTTAGGTTTTGAAGAAGCTGGTCCGGCGTAAACTTCTGTATCATTCTTACTCAATGCAAGTTCATGGTTATATCTCTTTGCCTGCAAGTGATGATAGTGATTCGTTTATCCTGGTACACGGGGTAGGTATTAATCTTTGTAAATTATTTTTTTGATTCTTTCTTATTGTGAATGTTTTCTCAATTTTTGTCCTTCTTCCACTGTGTAAAAAAAATAAAAAATAAAACTGAATTTCCTTTTAATAATTTTTCCTTGTAGTATCATGGCAGTTTCTCTTTGAGACACTGGCTTGAACGGTCAGATTGGCTTCCAACTTTAGAGGCCACTCTTGCACTGGATGAAGAGTCTGTTAGAAAAGTGGGAGAAGATACAACTGGAGGTCCTGCAGTTTCTAGGCAGTTGCGACTTATTCGAATATTGATGAGGGATCTTCTTATTGGGGTATTTCCCCTCTCCCCTCTTTTTTTAAAAGTTCCTTTAAAATTTTCTTTGGTTGAAGACAATTTTACTTTTAAGTAATTGATATATTCTACATAGAAATAGAAATGATATTCTCTTCTATTGTTTATTTAAATTAGGTAAATTACCTGCACAGCCACGGTCTTGCGCATACAGAGCTCACACTGGAAAATGTTCATATAAGTCTAGTGGACAGACATATCAAAGTGAGCATTGCCATTCTCTTATAAAATTAGAATTATGACATTCTTTCTTCATTCATTTTCTGTCTATATTTGCTATTTGACTGATCCTAGAGGTGGTTTTATGCATTTATTATGCTGTAAACTCACAGAATGTCACAAATACAAACCTATAATTTTGATTTTGTTCCTTGTTTGAAAATTATTGTGATTATGCACAGTAGAAAATGGTATATCTATACTAAGATATAAATCTATACTAATATATAAAGGAAATACAATTTTTCTTAATTGGTTTTAGTGTACACATTTTTTTGTAAAATTTTACCCTTACTCTCTAACAACATTTTGGTGTCTGTGCTTTTTTATGAAAACTGCTGAATCAACTGTTATTTTTATTTTGTAACTGTAAAAGAAAATGTGTACAAAATAGACATACTGGTGATTTCCAGAGGGGTAGTTCTTATGTATGTAATCCAAATCACTGCAATTTGGTAATTGTGTTTCTTAATGTAGAGTCTATTCGATCTTTCCTCATGGCTGGCTTAACCTTGTGTGTTTACTTAACAGGTAGGTATATTGGGTAATGCTGCTGACTTTTACAAGGATGGTTCGAAAGATAGCTCTTTGGACAACTTGGACAGGCGACAAATGATGATTGCATTTGACATGAGGTTTGCCCTTTGATTTTTCACTAAAGTATGTTTGAACTATATAATATTGTTGATACCTGGTTATCTCTGTTGTAAAGATGTGTGGGCTTCATAATGGCTAAAATGGTAATGCGGGAACTTATGGATCCTTTGGTTTTTTCGAAGTTCAAATCATTCCTCACAAAGGTATGATAAGCTATTCTTTTTATTCAATTTTGCTCTCTTGAATGTTTAAAAATAACTTGAGCTTTTTATTTTGAAGGAAAAAAAGCTAGTTGATCTAAATGCTTTAGACTGCTATGCAAGTGCCCAACAATGCTTCATGTCTGTAATATGTTCCCCTCATGTGAACTAAGACCTAAATAATTTGTTCTCTTTTCCCCTTTTCTGGAAGCTTTTTACACACATTTATTGATAGCAGGACAGGACATATACCATTATCATGAAAGTTTGAAGATTGAGCAGTTACTGAAATTAGTAGTCATTTTAATAAAAAAAGTAATGGTTAAATTACCATGATCCTTTGCAGATCACTCTGGAAAGATTAGTTATAGGACTATTGTAGGGGGATACTCGTCTTCAATTAAGCAGTGTGTTATATAACTAGTCTTCATAGCAAGATATTGTTGGAGTTACTGTCATCTGTTTACTCTAAATTAATATAGAAATATTTGACCAGATTCTTACTTCCTTTTAGCCAATATTTAATTTCTGTTCATCTTTTTGTCACTTTGTTTATGATACCTGATTCATAAAATTTTTTATTTTCATTTTTGCTTATTCTTATATGGATGAAAGGGTCATCCAATGATGTGAAACTTTCTAATGATAATTCATGTCCCACCTTCAGGGGCATGATCCTTCATGTCTACGAGAGCTTATGTTGGAAATCCTTGGCAGAAGTTCCCTATATGGAAATGCTGGATTGCAAGTAAGTTTATTCTTATTAAAAATTTCTTGATATTTTGTGTTACATTCTTCTTTTCAAATCTTTTGAACGCCTTTCTAATTTCTTGCAGATACTTGATAGGAACTGGGGAGCTGGCTGGCACCTTTTATCTTTATTGCTTGCAACTAAACCTTCTCAAAGGATAAGGTATGCTATGAAGCAAAATCGATAGTTAAAAGTGTGTATAATTTCTTAACCAGTGCTCCTATATTTGGCTGAAATTATTTCTATCACATATGTCGAGATTTTAGAAAGAAAAAACTGTAGTGCCATGAAGGAATTTCAGAAATAAAAATAGTCGCAGAGAAAAGTTTTAAGTTTCATTAGTATTTTAGGAGGCTTAATATTTTGACAAGAAGTAGCTAGTTTCTCAGACTACTGTGCAAACTTAATATAATAATAACATTTGATTTCAGATACCAGTTTGATTTACCCAAGTTTAGAAGTTATACTAGTTTTGACGATGTAAACATTTATACAGTTGTTTGGATGCTCTTAGACACCCATTTCTCTGTGGGCCAAGATGGCGAGTAGTCCCATCAATGGGTATTATCAGATGGGGTCTAGGTTTTACTGCAATGCGTATTACTGAGGAGTACATTTATCGCCTGCCTCAGGTATTCATCTAACGATGCCCCTTATATGCAATATATCCCTTTGTTACCTTCTGAGTTTCTTGATACTTGTACAAGAGCTTTTTTTATTTGTTGGTGTCTGATGTCCTCAAGTTTTTTCTTACTAATGTTTCTTTTCATCATTTATATAATGTGCTTTATGTCTTGATGGTAAAACTTAACATAAATCAAGTTACATTACTGATATGAGTAAGATATGTACTACTGAGGTGGACTGACGGGCGTTTTCTATGTTTTAGCGCCGTAGGCTTGCTCATTTCATTGACTTAATGGAGATGTTAAATCCCCATCCAAAACCGAAGGTAATTAGTGATTAAAGTTTGTATATTTTCCTGATATTGTTGTTTCTTCCATATTTTGGTTTAAAATAGTTCCATTTCATTGACTTAATGGAGATGTTAAATCCCCATCCAAAACCGAAGGTAATTAGTGATTAAAGTTTGTATATTTTCCTGATATTGTTGTTTCTTCCATATTTTGGCTTAAAATAGTTCCATTTCTTTTGCCACTAATAGTGAAATAATTAATGTCCAAAAATCTTAGGCATATCGCCTGCACTTTTGCATACCATCTATTGAAGTTACTAGGAAATCTCACATTGGATAGGAATGGAAGTTAAGAAACATACAAGTGGAAAGTTCTCATGTACTTAAACGTTAAGGTTTTGGATTGGATGCAATGTAAACTTCAATTGTGTAGTTTGTGTAGTTTTCTTGTAGCTTATTGATGAAAAACTGTGGTGAATCTCACATTGGGTAGAAATGTGAATGAGGTGATATAAGCCATGTGTGTCCTTTCCAATTTCTTGCCACAGACATGTCCGTTATAAAAATAAACATAAAATGCTTAATAGCATAATTAACTTTCACTATTTGGTATTCTTATTAGTTGGAGGGATATAAACATGATCTTATAAGACTGGTGTGATTTATTTTCAGAAAAATAAGTTTTTTGCTTATGCTAAGTTGATGAATGCAGAATTGGCTAGACCTGCTTCCAGGCAAATGGCGTCTATTATACTGCACTGGGAAGCATGTAGGCCTGACCTTTCGCCAACCACCTCTCCGCGTACTTGTTGGCGACGTGCATTTAACAGTGACAAGAGAATCAAAATTGAAAGCTAATCTTTCATTTGTCTCTGACATTGGATTCTCTGTGATGATTGGTCAAGACTGGCCTCTTGACAAAGCTGGTAAGAGTGGAAGATTGCAGGTGAATTCTTCGTTTACACTAAGAGCAGGGAGACGGTTATATCTGAATCAAGACAAGACGACTGAGAAGTTCTTCTTTGGCCCTTCCAGCAATGTGGATGCTTTAGCCCAGGAATTTAAGGGCAAGAAATGGAGAAAAGTAATCCCTTTCAAGGAGTTTCCATCAAGTCTTCCGGCAGCCAAGCTTGCATCAGATGATATTAATGTGACAATGAATCTTGATGATCCGTTAAATCAAAACATTGATACTGCAAAAAGTGTTCTTCAAGAACTAAGAACACAAATTCCCCCAGAATTGTTTGATTTGTCTAAGCTTGTGTGTGGAACCTATGTGGATTCTAGGCTGCTTGTCCTACGAGGGGTTAATGGATCCGCGCTTCTATTTACAAGGTCTTTTGTGGACAGAAAAAGTTCTAGTTAGTTGTTGTTATTGTTTGACTGTATATTTTTCCTTGTCAATTGTATAGTTTGGTCCATTGTGATCTCAAATGAACATTTTCCTCCCACCCGAAGAAGTAGTCATCCCTCCCTGTGATAGATCGTTAAATGTAAAAATTTGTATTTTTTTCAAGTAGTAGTGTTCTTGGTAAATACCGTTGTTAAAAGCAACTTGGAGGGGTGGGTGGAGAATTTAAAGCCTTTAAAATAGTAAATTGATTATTTGGAATATGCCAGGCTAGAACATTTTTATGATCCTTTTCAACCTGATAAAAAATATTGATCATTGAGGATAAGAATTACATTTAAAGACAGTCAAACAAGAGCAGTAATCATTTTAAAATTATATTTACCTCGTATAAAATTTCTTATAAACATAGCATTTATTAAGACCCTGAGGCAGTTGTTTTAACCAATGTCACTATATGTTATCTAAAGTATCGATAACAAAGATACAAAAGAAATTTAGTGGCACATTCTTTAGCTTTAGGGACATGAAGATGAAACTCAAAGGGCTTGAGAGGTCGGTAAAGAACATACCACTCCTTAGATTTGCGTGGATAAATCTTTTCCAATTTTTTTCATAAACACTTGTAAAATAAAATAGAACATATCTAGTTCCAATTTCCATACTTGATGTTTCCTTGACTTATCCGTGAAATTTTTAATACAATTATACGGTAATAATTTCCAATTTAGAGCAAACTTAGCAAATTATTTAAGATGATACTGGCAGGTGACACGTTTTTGTGTGAGGCAAAGTCCAAAACATCTTAGCCATAAAATGTAATTTTAAATACTTTGAGCTAGTATCAGGCGTCGAAAGATAATTTTGTCAAAAGTAAACCGGAATGACTTGGGGATTAGAAAATTATGTAGAAAGATACTTTTCTATATTGAATTGCAGTATCAATGAAGGTCCCTTTCTATATTTATGAATGTCTGAGGGGAATCTAGGAGAGCTATTTTCTTGGCAATTCGTGATTGATAAGATTAAGAAGAAATTGGCTAGATCGGAAGGTATCAACTTATCTGTTGAAGGACGAGTATATTTAATAAAATCGAAATTATCACTGTATCTTTGTTTTTGTTATATTTTGAAGTGCTAAACATAGTAAATAAAGAGATAACAAAACTACAAATAAACATAGTAAATAAAGAGATAACAAAACTACAAAGACAATTCTTATGAGAATGGAGCCAAGAAGGAAAGAAGATAGTTTGGATTAAGTGGAAAACATGGTGTAAATTGAAAAAGGAGAGAGGTTTAGGTATCAATCAAGACATTTAAGAAGGTCTTGTTAGCTAAATGAAAAAGGAGACTAAAAACAGAAAATAAAAGCTTGTGGATAAATATAATACACGCGAAATATGACTTCTGGAAAAGTTTAGATGCCATATATGATAAAACACGAGTCATGGTGGTGGAAAATTGTTTTTTAAGAGCTAATACAAAATAGAGAATAAGATGGTGAATAAGCACAAAAAAATGAGATAAGAGAATAAAAGTATCATAGGTTGTCGAATCGTATATTTTATTTAAATGCAACTTAATTTTTAAATATATTCAAAAATAACTAAGAGGTCATATCCCATGATTCTAGCAACCACTACTAATAACTTGACTAAAAAATAAAAAACAACTAATAGCAGATTCTAAGTAAAAACAATTTGACTTATTCAAAATAAACCAACTCTGAAAGCTTCCTAAAAATCTTTAACATCCAAAAAGGCAGCTACATGATAAAACACGAGTCATGGTAGTAGAGTGTTGTCTTTTAATAGATAATGCAAAATAGAGAATAAGAAGGTGAAGAAGCAGAAAAAATGAGATGAGAGAATAAGAGTAACCGAGGCTACTGAATCGTATATTTTATAGGTCATATCCCATGATTCTAGCAACCACTACTAATAACTTCAATAAAAAATAAGACACAGCTAGTAACAGATTCTAAGTAAAAACAATTTGACTTATTCAAACTAAAAGAACTCTGAAAGCTTCCTAAAACCCCCCAAAAAAGACACCTTCTCGATACTCCTCCTTGCCTTGGAGGTTGCAAACTCCTAGCTTTTTTCCTTAGAAATTTAAACCTACTAAGTGGAAACAACTTGGTAAACATATAAGTAGTTTGATCTTCTATCAGACAGTAAATCAGACTTGCATCACCATGCTCTTGAACTTCTCTTAAGCGAAACAACTTCACATTAAAATGCTTTGTTTTTCCATGAAACACATGATTATGTGAAATTGAAATTGCAGCTTGGTTATCGACAAAAACTTCTGTGCTTTTATCTTGTTCCAGGTCCAAATCTGTTAAAATATTCCTCAACCAGATAACTTGATTCATAGCTGCTAGAACTGCAATAAACTTGACTTTTGCAGTTGACTAAGCTACAACCTCTTACTTCTTGGAACACCAAAAGAAAACACCTCAACCCATACTGAAACAATATCCTAATATACTCTTCATATCATTCAAGCTACTTGCCGAATCACTGTAAGAGAAACCAATTAATTTGAAGTATTGTACTTGGCAGTACTTGATTCCACAATTGACAGTTCCTTTGATATATCTCAAAACTCTTCTTGTTGCCTTCAAGTGCAGCCCATTAGCACAATGCATAAATCTTAACAGCACGCTAACTATCAGGCCTAATGGATGTAAGATAGATTAACCATCCAATCAAGCTTCTAAAATGCTGATATTAGCTCCATCCTTCTTGTTGAACTTGCGTAGAAGTATTCATTATTTTGCATTTGTTAACTCTTCCTCACCAAGTATACTGAGTGTGCAAGTAATATAGACAATAAGTCATCATGGCTTGGTGAATAAAATTTGAAAATTCAGTTTGATGTTTGTGTCGTGAACAAATAAAATTAAATAACAACTAAAATGTGATTTAAATTTAACAAAGATATTTAAAACCTTGGGATTGAATAATAATATTCTCCTTCGCATGTACCCTTAATTTAATTTAATATTCTTTTCCAATTATCAATCTGCACAAATAAAAGCCTATTCAACCTGATTTCTCTAGTATTGAATTTCATAAATTAAAGTATCTAGCTCTATTCCTAATTACCAGATTAATTTAATTAGCATTAAGATCAGTTGCTATGTGCAGTCATTACTCTATAATTCATTCATGAATTTATAAATGTAATGCACTAACGTTTGGTTCTAATTCCAAAGAGTGCTTTCCAGCCATAAAGAGAAATTTAAAGTATGACAATTTAATATAAAACGTTAAACAAAGATAAACTGAATAAAACAATATTAAATAAATACCAAGAGTACAATTGAAGTGGAGAATTTACATTCAATCCCAAGAAGAAAAAGATTAGCTACGCATGGTAGCCATGAATATACAACTGAAAAGAAAAAGAGAAATTCTTGACTGCAATAGTGCTTCCAGAGATCTTCCCAGAGATGATGCCCCTTTTGTTCATTCTAGCCTTCCTTTTATAAAAGATCCCTGCTGTTTGTTACGAAGTGGTTGTTATTTCACACTTCCCGCTTCAGTGGCGTTGACGCCTTCGTTCAGAACTTCTTTTCTCATTTAA
>Ga0209489_107829_pt1 | contig 15398 bp, 7 predicted proteins | sample SiratrowhiteBW_FD_187527 | JGI IMG/M metagenome (GOLD analysis project Ga0209489, IMG submission 187527) | Root nodule microbial communities of legume samples collected from California, USA - Siratro white BW (SPAdes) (version 2) | ecosystem: Host-associated > Plants > Roots > Nodule | place: USA... | reverse complement strand
TTTAAAAAAAAAAAAAAAAAGAAAAGGAAGTGATCCTTAATATACGGTATTTTACAATTTTAATAACTTTTTTTTTTTTCATTTTTAATGTCCCTGTCAAAGACATGAATATCAGTGTGGCTGTTAATAACGAGAAGAGAATTTAAGAAATGATAATTAATACTTACTATGTTTCATTTATTTGGCTCTCGGTTCTCAATGTCATTAATCAATGTTTGTTCAAATTTACAATAAAAGAGTGTTGGTAATGATGGTGCAATTAATTGATTTAATAATGAGTAGTAAAATAAAAATGGAACATTAATTAATATATCGAAAACATGAGATGAATTAATTTTTTGATTTTGTCTGAGTGTCTACCATACATATATGTGTGTGTATATAAAATAAAAAACAAGAAATTCTTATCTGAGAAAAACATGCAAATATTAACAGTATCAATATATTTTTTTATATTTTGCGTCTCAATTATTTATACTATTGAAGAATTGATAACTTGCACGAAATTAAAAAGCTCAGCCTCGTATGAACACTATTCTTTCCCAACACTTTGCTCTCACCCCACTTGGATATGATGACAGCTATTTGTTTAAAAGGAAAAAAAAAAAAAAGGAAAAAACTATTAAGTTGATGTTCACTAGCTACCTTACCCACCAAGTAATTAATTCTCAGCTCCCTATCTTTGACTAACTATTACCCTAATCAAATACAAAACCAGTGACAGATGCTTCTCCAATCAGCTAAACTATCATCATCAAGATATTTACTTATCAGATATAATACACATATAACAAGTTATACACTGCTGTTTTTCGTGTTTACATTTTTTACTATTATAATATATAAGAAATAATATTTAAGAGATGGATAAAAAAAATTGTTATACAATAGTTCTAGGAATTTGTTGAACAGATAACATTTTTTTCAGTGAGACAGGTAGGGACCAAAAAAGTCCTCCTAGTTAAGATTATATGATAATATTTAAAAGAGATAGCAAAAAAAAAAAAAAAATGTGAAATGAGTGTAATATGTGGTATGTCATATTATAACAATATAATATCTAGCAGAAATAGTTTAAGACAGCACATTTTCCCGTTCCAAAGGATCCTGCAAATGAGATTCTAGCTTCCACCAAAGTCACGAGACTCTTAAAATAATGATAAAAGTACTTTTATAAACACCTGTGTAACATACAACAGTATGAAATGAAAAATATAACACAGTAAAAAATATTCAGTATATACCAATCCTGTGGGGTATGGAAATATACAATGAAGAAAATAAAAAAATAGATAAAACTTACATGCAATTTCTTAAGTACTTTTGTGCTGTCTTTTAAGTTAGAATTAAAAATTTCAGATGAAACTCTAACTCTAACTTAAAAGCAGAAATAAAAAGACTTAGGCAACTGCATGTAAAAGTTTTAAATAAATGGAATGAAGATCTTAATTATTGGTCAAGTAAAATCCTAAGCCAACCCCTTCCAAAAAATCCAACCATCTTTAACATAGCAAAGAGTCAAGAAAAGAGTCATCTCCTGGCTCCTCCTTGGCTCTAGAGGTGAACACATTATCAGATTGTTGGTTCATGTAAGACCCCATTAATGGATTTCCAAACCCTGAGAATCCAAAACTTCCTGAGCCCTGCTGCATGTTGGGGTTGTTGTGTTGTGTCCTTTCTGGTGCTGGTGGTCTAAGATTATTCTGATGAGAGTTAACGTATATAGAAGTGGCTGCACTAGTGGTGCTATTTGTGGTAGGGTTCATAGGCACTGATCTGGCGATTGAGTTGCTGCTGCCACTGCCACGTGCTGCAGGCACGTCATGGTTGTGCTTTCCCTCATAGGTTGTGATCACTGCTCTAAGGTCATGTGAGGCTCTCTCTACGTGCTTCCTCACGGGACATCCTGGGAATGTGCACTTGTAGTAACTCCTGTACCAGTCACAGATCAAACACAAAGAAGTAAGAAAACACATTCTGGGGATATTGTTTAGACATCATGTGAAGATTTGATTCCCATGCACACGTGAGAGAAGTAATGGTTACCCAAATTTGACCAAAGATAAGGTTAAGGCAATGCAAAAAGCAAAGCAAAGTGTGCGCATACTTTAGAATATTCCAACAAAGAATCACTGGTGCTAACGTACCTAATCAGTCAGATATGGAGACAGATATTTTGATAATCAAGCATTTGTGTGTATATGCCTCGTTTGAATAGTCAAGATTGTAAATTCTACCACTATAAATACTTATTGGATATTTTTCCTATCTTATTTCCTTTATCAAACCATATATCTTACCATATTATTACTTTTTTTCTCATGTCTTATAGATATCTCTTATTGTATTAATACGCTTTCTTCTTCTTTTTCTTCTCACGTGATAACTTTTGTTGTTTACACAAAATATTATTCTATTTCAGGCTAGTAGCATTAGTTGAGAACTCTATGATGGTATTCTCTATATATATACTATTCTTAATAAAGTTTAAAATGGAACAACTTTCATAAAGTTGGACAATTATTTATTTTTATCATATATATAAAGAAAGAAAGAGATGAAAAAGAGCTTTTTACCTTGGGTTTGGATTTCCCTTGACTACTTTTTGGCCGTATTTCCTCCATCTGTATCCATCATCTAGAATATCGATGTCACTGGTTGTCTGAACCACAACTCTTGGTTCTCTCACTGTTCTACTTCCAACAGCTGGGATACCCTCATTTTCACCTTCTATTCTCCTGGAGTATTGATAAAAAATAAAAAATAAAATACAGTTATTGGAGGGACAATGACACGTTAATGAAGAGAATCACATGAAAAAAATAATTAAAAAAATCACCATCTTTTGGCATCAGGTTCATCATTATCAAACTCATCTCCTCCTGATTTGCTCTGACCAAAATCATCATCTTCCATTGATATTGATGAGTTTTCTGGAGTTGCAACCGAATCCATTTGATGTGTTATTTCATTGTTGACACTGTTTGAATGAGGAATTGCAAATGATGAGGCAGACAATGAGTTCCTCTTGGTGGCCTGAGGCTTGGGATGATTATGACTGCCTTTGTAAACAATCTCGGTAATTTGTCCATCTAAGGATCTCTCAACCTTTTTCTTTGTTGGACAACTGGGGTATGTGCACTTGTAGTAGCTTCTTGGATTTTCACTTCCTTTCACTTGCTTTTGCCCATATTTCCTCCAATTGTACCCATCATCTGACCTTCTGCTTAAGGTCTGAACTTGTGGCTGGTAATTGTTATAATCTGATTGAAAACCAGCACTGTTGCGGTTATTCTCAGAGTTAAAACTCTGCATCGCAGAAGAGGTTTCAGTTTTCACCATATTCATGCTCATTCTTGAAGAGAAACCATCTTGTTTAGCACTTTCCGGGAAACTCCACCCCTGTTGATAAACAAAAAACACTTCAATGAATTAATTAAAGCATAGATCTTTTACATATAAAAGGAGTTTGTGCATTGAAATTGGTCACACACGGTTTGAACTATGCCCGTTGAAGATTGAAATCCGGTTGAAGATGCAAGAGGAATCTGTGTTTGTGTTTGGAAGGAAAAACTTGAGAAGCTTTTGTCTTCTTCTTTGACATGGTGCTGGCTTTCCCCATAACTGCTCTTCCAATTGAAGCCTTGACCAGCAGCATACGATCCAGTGGTTGGAGATGGCAAAACCTGAAATTCACAACAAAAGAACACATGCACATACCCATTAACCCAAAAGTTATCACGTGCGATATTCATAACACACAAGACACACGAGACTACAAAAAAAAAGGGTAAAAACAATGAAGATTTAAACAAAAAGCAATATATATATACAGCATGTCCGATTCCACATCTGATACAAATTTTCACGTTTATTGAAAAACTAATTGTCATAAACGATATTTTACTTTCTTAACAGTTCCCGATAATCAAGTAGTCAACTGAACTCTCGTAAGAAAAAGTTTCAGTACATATTCTTTTCCATTAATCTGTAATACCCTTTGTTGAAGGACATATTGTGTAAGGAATCACAAAACAAAGAACGAAAGGAAGGTTGACTTACGTTAGAAGAGTGAAGGAGAACTGGGGAGTCAAGAAGTTCAGCAAGGCTTAACCCATGAGGGATGTTAAAGTAAGAAGGAGAAATGGGTGGAAGAGGATGATTTTGAGGGTGAGAGAGAGGGAGAGAAGGAGGTGGTGTGGACTTGAATTTCGGCACACCAGAAGAACCTGTTTGATCAGTCACCTCTTGAGGTCTTTCGGAGCCTCCTAGGTTGTGGTCGGTGGGAGAAGAGAGAAGGTCAGAGAAAGAAGTGGTCATGAATATGGACCTGAGATAAAAAAAAAAAAAAAATGTCTGAGGCAAAGTGGGCAGAAGAACGTGAAGAAGAAGGTGTGAGAGAGAAGAGAGATGAAAAATATAAGGGTTTTGGGTTAATAAGATGAAAGGAATAGGGAGAGAGAGGGAGAAAAGAGTTACGTGTTGAATGGCAAAAGATGAGAAATGAGAAGAGATTTCTGGGAAGGTATCCCAAGAAAGTGTGTGAATATTTTAATTTTAATTTTAATTTCAATTTTTTATTAATACTATTTGAAGAAAATAAATAGTATAATAAAGTTTTTTTTGTGGTCAAAGGTTGTGGGTTTGACAAGTTGGCGGCTGAAGAAAAGATATAGCATTGTGTCTCTATGGTTGTGTTTGGTTTTGTGCAATGTTGCGTCTCTTGGTAATTAAAATGCATTGTATTTGTGCGAATTCTTGAGGATATTTTGTCTGTTGTGTAACATGGCACATTCTTGGTGGTGACGTTGATGGACTACATCATCCATGTTTCTACAATCTATTATGACAATAGTAGTTATATTTAGATTGAATTTAATAATAATATTATAGAGTTTAAAATAGTATTGAAAATGTTATAAAATTAAACATAATAAATAGTTATTATTATTATTATTATAGTAATATATGTTACAGTATTTAAGAGAAAATGTAGAAACAAGTTATTCAAATAAAAGTAATCAAGTTTATTACATAACGTGTAAAATAATATAATATTTTAAAATATAAAATAATTCAAATAAATAAATATAAAAGTATACGTGGTAATAAGTTTATTATAGTAATAGAAAATATTACAAAATAAAAATATTTATACAAAGTCTTCGTTAAAGTTAATTATATCACATCCTAGTGCGTTAATTTTTTTTAATTTTGTTATATAATATATATATATAGATATATATTAAAAATACACTTAACTCTATGAATGTTTTTTAATTTTTAATTAATTAATATATTTAATTAGATAATTTAAATTATTATTATTATCATTACGTGTCAAATTAATCTATTATAATTAATATTTTCAATTTAATTTGTAAGTTTTAACGAGTTAAAACTATTAATCAAATAATTTAATATAAAACAATTTAAATTATTTTTATTTTAGTTTTAATAAAAAAAATAGGTTGGTGTGTCAATCTACCTGTTGATTTGATGAGAAAAAAAAAAGTCAAAATAAACTGACGGATTATAAATATCAATCTATATCAGTTAAATTTTGAGTGATTGACGGATTTGTCTTTAAATCCAACCTCATTTAAACATTTTTAACTGAGTTTTTTTCTAATTATTGTGTTAATAATAAAGTATGAAGGAACCATAATATCAAATAGTATATTTTAATTAATTTCACTAACCTACTTCATCTCAGACAAATATACAAGTTTGAGAGCATTAAAATAAAAACAATAATCTTAAAAAAAAAATGTTATTCTCTTGTTCTTGATCACTCTATTGTTAATGATAGTGAATCGTCTTCAAATATAGCTTTTGAAGATATTTTATCTACTTTGTCTAATTTAGAGACAAATTAACATTTTTGCTTACCTTATATCTCTTCCAAATAAACAATATGTTTACTTAAAAAGCTAAATTCAATTACTGAATTATGATGCAATTATTATTTATTGTGTATTAACATACATTTTTTGGTACTAATATAATTACATGCTTCTTATCATGTTTACGATTTGTGTACACTGAGCGGAAAATTACATACTCCAGAATGATTATATTAAGTGGAAAAAATAAAAAAAAAATTATCTCAAAAAATGTCAAGGAAAAAGAATTAGCAAAAAAAAAAATGTAAAAGAAATTTTGTTCAATTGGCCAGCTCTTCGCCTGCTCACGCGCAGTTAGCTACATATTTTAGCTATATTTTAATTAAGGAAAAACTTTCACAGGAAAATCAATTCAAATGGATCTTAAACATAATTTTTAAATTAATTATTAAAAAGTAGTTAATTTTCCTACATGTGATAAGCATGTTCTAATTAAGTTCATTATTGAATTTTTTGTTTCTTTCCACATTTTTCACCTACTAATTGGAAATTATTTTTAATATGATTTTAATTTCAAACAATTACATAAAAAATAATAAATAATATGATTATTTTGGTATATTTTAATTATATTCTATAATCTACCATACTTATATATAGATACACTTGACATGTCACAGATATAATCGTATAAAATTGCATTTATAACTGATCAACGAAAACTAGTAATTAAACAAAGAAAATAAGAGGTAAGAAATTAGGTCAAACAAAACTCTCAATGTATAATAACTTTGTTGCAAGCAGAAAATGTCGTTTTGAGTATTTAAATATGCGACCTTTTTCATTAAAAAAATTGTGGCCTTTATATCAAATGACGACAAATTTACAGTTATGTGAAGACTCTTCTAATAAATATTAATTAAGGACGAGAACGAAATGATTAAAAAAACAAATTGTATTTTTGGCTACCTGGTCGAACTGTGATGAAACTCAAGAAAAAATATTTTTTAAAAAGACTCCTCTATATAAATGTTTTAATAAATAATCTATCAATTAGCATTCTCGCTTTAAAGACTAATTTAAGTATTTGCTTAGACATATTAATCCATCCATTTATAAATCGTAGCCTAACATTATTCTTCAAGAGGAAAACATATAGTTCAATTTTTGTGTATGGTAATATAATTTTTTATAATTTATTTATATCTTTTTTATATTTATTTTAAGAGAACAAATAAAACTAATTAATTTTTTATAATTACTTTATGTTATGACACTTTATTTTAGTTCATCATCAGGCTAAATTTATACTTATCATCTCACATTAAAAAAAAATTAACCAAATTACAATATATTTTTTTTAACAACAATATAAAAAACTCTCACGCTTACATAACTCTTTTCAAGAAAAAGTAACATAACTTTTCAAAATTGAGTAATTTCACTATTTCACTAATTCACTTTACAAACTCTACAATACCAATTTAGTTCAATAAGAGAATATCATATTTTAACTTCAATTCTTATTTTAAACTAAATTAATTCTCTCTTGTTTGAATTTTTTTCTAATTAATCTGCAAGGAAATCATAATTAAGAGGAAAAAATGAATTAAAAACATCAAAAGAAATCCTAAATCAGTTAAAAAAAATAAAACCCTAATCAAATAACCGTAATTAAAATCAAACTTGAACTCTAAATTCAATAGTTCTAACACAAAACTCTTGCGTGCAACCATACAAAAAATGTTAATGCTTTCTAAAAATCCTCTCTTTAGAAGCTTAAATTATTTAGCTACCTCAAACTGTAAAAACAAAAGGGAAGGGAAACAGGAATATAAATATAAATCCTAAACAGCAATATAATTCTATCGAACGAGAGATGAATAAAAATACGAATAAGTTTATTAAAAAAAAAATCAAAACAAATCCAAAACAAGAGCTAATTATGATGACATAATTAAATACTATTTCATGAGTACATAACCTATATTATAGAAGGCAATAACATTGAATATTTTATCATTATATTTCCCCTGTTATTACGGCATTTGTTTGCCTCTTATGCCACTTTATAAGTTCTAGAAATCACTTTAGAGTGAGAATATTCTCCAAGTTGTGTCTGCTTTCAGAAGTTAGCAACCAAAACCAACTAATTAACCTACTTACATGTACTGTAAAAATAAAACCCTAATTGCTCTTAGATATTGAAACAAAAACAAAATAATGTCACTTGACCACTCAACTCTTTCAAGTTCTAAAGTTTTAAGCATGCATGCAGTTAAATAACATTATCAAAATCTCTTTACAAAATAAAGAAGAGCCATTGTATAATTCTTTAATGGTTAATAGAGATAGGTTATTTGATTATCACTTCATCTGCTCCTTCTTTCCAGTTCTAATGCTTTTAAATTTAATTTGACAAAGCTCAACTTATCTCTTCCATTTGCACCTAACTCAACAACAACTAGCTATTAATTTATCGATGCTAATTGAAATTGATGTCGACCAATTAAAAACTTATTTCAGAATATACTTTCAGAATAAAAAGTAGTTCAGAATATGTCTTCTATGTCTCTTATTTATTAGTTTAAGATATTTCAATCCCTACAAAATCAAGATATTTGATTTTAATCCCTTCCAAACTTTATTATTATTTATAAAAATAATCAAAATAACTTGTACCATCATTTAGATATGTGCCACAAAAGTCTAACAACATGTGAAGAACATTAAAAACACCTATAATTTTTCCTCCTAGTTTTAAATTTTCTTACACCACCTTTTAAGAATTTTCCTAATACTTATTAGATGAAGACAGCATTAACATTTGCTGTATTAATAAAATACTAAACGTGTCTAATTTTTATTTAACATCTCTTACATAGAGTAATACAAGGATTATTAAGAGGGCATTTGTAAAAAATATAACACTATTTTTTTATTGTGTATCTAAAAACATATAACAAGAAGACAAACATTATTACATAAAGAATATAAAAAAAAAATCCAATACTAATTCTCTAGTGATTATTAGATATATTTAATATTTTTTTCTAGGCACACATAAATTCTTTGACCTTTTCTTTTATAGCAGTTGATATAAACTTCGTAAACAGAGAGTTAGGTGAGTCGTCTTGACCGCCATCAAGTTTCTGGATGAAGAATCAGTCAAATGTTAATAATATTCAGAGACGCTTAAATCACAGAACATTCTCGCCAGAAACAATTAACAATTGTGACTAAATACTTTTTGGTTCCCTTTAAATATCGTTTTACAAAACTAATACATAAGAGAAAAAAAGTTTATACACAAATTAAAAATCAAAATGTCCGGCATACACTCATTTTAATTTATAAATAATTTTTTTTTACTTTGTTATGAAAAGTTATTTATTTACCTCTTCTAAAAGTGTTTCGACAAAAAAAATACAAATTGTTAATTTACTTGCAATAGTAATATGATTATCAAAATTATCGCATTTAAGAAAATAATGTTGTAAAGACCGAGTCGATTTCTTCAAAATAGACGTGTTTTAAATAAGATAAAATATAAATATTTTATTAATAAAGTTAAAAAAATTAAGAAACATAAAAGATATTTATTTAAAAATTATTTCATTAAAATCATCACTTCTTAAAAACAGAAACTTACTCTGTCTTTTATTTAATTTTTTAAAATATCTGTTTCTCTTTCTCAATATAAGAGTTTATCCTAATTATACTAATAAAAAGGAAAACATAATCTATGTAGAATGATAATCTGGAAAAATTTTCGAAATACCACATATATTCAACCACCACAACTTGCGAGTTATAAATTTAATATATCATGTTATAATATAAACACACAAAAATCATGTTTTTGAAGTTCATTTCCAGAAATAACAATTCAATAGTGGAGATTTGGTGTAATTTCTTGAAAATTTTATTAAAATAAAAAAATTGTAAAATTGGATAAGTTTTGCTTGAAAAATAAAACTTTATGTTGAAAAGGTTGTACTCTAAACTATAATTTTAATTTTTTATTTTTCAAACCATATAAGTCATATTTAATACGAGTTTGTGTTGATAAACATAAGTTTTTCTTTTTTTATTGAAGTCATGCTTGATAAATATATTTTTTTTTTCTTTTCACGAATTTATGAAGTAGATGAATTGGATTGTTATCACTTCATTTTAATTTAATATTAAAATAATATTTACTAAATGTTTTCTCTTAAGAAATAGAATTAGATTTGTTGAATCACATGGAATATATTATAACCAAGATCAAACTTAGGTAAGTGAATATTGTTCAATCACATTAATGTTTCCCAATTCTGAAACTATTAAAACACGTACAACTTCAGTAAAACAAATAGAAATCGTATTTGGTAAGTAAAACAAATAGAAATCGTATTTGGTAAGGATGACTTTAATAAAACAAATAGAAGTCATGTTTGCCAATATTTATCAAATATAACTTCAATAAAAAATTACAGGACAAAATCGTATAAATACAATTTTTATATTATTAAACGTAAGAAAATAAAATCGTATTTATAGATTCTTTACGCCAAAATTATGCTTCCAAACACAAGATAAATTTGCCATCCTATAATGATAACAATAATCTTTAGAAAAAAAAAGAAGTGTATTAAGGTTACCATAGCATGAAATGAGATATTGAAGTACAAAAAACGTAAAAGTATTCATAATCTTGGAATATAATTTCGTCATACACTTTGCTGAAATTATTAAAAAAGAAATAAAACTATTTTAGTTACTAAAAACTTCATCCATCTCAAATTATTTATAGTCTTACCATTTATAATTCATTTTAAAGTAACTTATGTTCTCCTTCTATAATCTAAGGCCAGAAGAGAACAAACACAAATGCTATCACGAAAATAAAAAGGGATTAATAAGACATAGTCTTCATATGCTATTCGGCTAACCACATACTATATATGATAACCAATGTCATATATAGTTACTATATTGATTAGACTAGTTATTATATATGAGGTCTTTTATTTAGAAAATTGTTTCCATGTTTCTTTTCACAATGGTTATTCCAAAATTTATGTTTTCTAATTTACCTTCACTTAAATTACCACAAGTTCAGTACTATGTCTCTATTAAAAAATATTGTTTGAGTAAATACAATATATCTATTCAAAAAATAAAATTAGTTTAATAAAATTAGACATATATTAATTTATTACTGTAAAAAAAAAAAAAAGAAACCTCAGATGATTCTATCTAGAACTAACTATCCAGCTTTGTCTTTTTCTTTTCTAGTCTTCAGCATATTCTTCCTGAACTCCTCACACTATATGCTTCCATTTGCATTATTTTAACAAGTTCCTTTATTTACACAGGCTACGAAAAAATCTGCAACTTATTTACCTATTAAATGAATGATCAAGATGAACTACTTTTATTTAGTGTTTATTTTCATTAAATTTTAAATTATTAAGAGCTATAACTCTTCATCTCGTATATCCTTTAAAATCTGTTTTAGAAGAGCCAAATGTCATAATATATAATCTATACAAAAGCCTCAAAACAAAGCCTCCACAATCTTTGAAAGGTCACAAACTCACCTTCTTCCCATTATATATGCTCCAATCAGAGGGGTTCAACGAATAAATTTGACATGAGAATATATGGAACTTGCCTTTTCACCCTTCAAGTTAATTAATCTCAAGTTCCACCCTTTGACATTACTAACAAATAAAAACATGCCGAACATTGTTTTTAAATCACATGATGTTCTGTTGGGGAAAAGTTTGTTAGAGTTTGAAAGAAACTAAGACAAAATTTTTTGTTTATATGTCTATTCTAACATCAAGCATGACCTAAAATTTTATCGAAAAACTGGCTCTAACAAACCCATGGGCTACAACCGTTCTTCCACCGCCAATATCATCCCGGAGAAGCACTCCGGCTGGGCGGCGGAGCACGAAAAGCGCAACCGGGAGACGGTGAAAACGGTGTACAAGGCACTGCGCGATGGCCACACGGAGAAGCTTGTGAAGGTGGTGAGGACAGAGATGGAATGGTGGTACCATGGACCTCCTCACTGCGAGCACATGATGAGACTGTTGACCGGCGAGTCAACGGCGAAAGGCTTCAGCTTTCGCCCTCGGAGGATCAGGGCCATCGGAGAGCGCGTGATGGTGGAAGGGTGGGAGGGGGCGGGGGAGTACTGGGTGCACGTGTGGACGCTCAGCCACGGGATCGTTGCTCAGCTGCGCGAGTACTTCAACACCTTCATTACGGTGGTGCTTCGAGTTTCCGAGGACGGTGATGAGGCTCGGTTGTGGCGGAGCTCCGATCGGGTCCGGGCTCGGGTTCGTGGGTCGTTACCGGATCTTGTTCTTTCAGTTTAAATCATGTTGTTTTAACTGTAGGTAGGTATTTCAGTTTAAATCATGTTTGTGATGAGCGAGTCACGGTGACGGAGTGTTGACGTACTTTGACCTGAGTATTGGGCCACAAGCCCATCCAGCTTCTCGGTCTTCTGCTTCTTGCACTCCCCCATGACTACTACTTGCATCCATATTAATAACGAAAAACTAAAATATCCTCCCTTGTTGCATCACCTTGTAACCATCTCTGTCAATAGAGTCATTTTTGCTGTTGTATCTTCTTCTTCTTCTCCGCTGCAATTCTGACTGCATTCTTATTCTCCACTGATTGAGAAAAAGAATAGAGAGAGAGTAAACATTAAGTTTGGATCGATCTTATATAACGACATATTTGTGGTTTATAAGATGGCCTATATAAATTTAAAAAATTAAAAAATAATAAATAATTGATATTTTTTAATTTTAAAAGTATATTATAAAAGCAATTTTTTAATAAAAGTATAGTAGTTAGAAAACTTAAAGATTTTCCTATTTATAAAGAGTATGAAAGAAATATACTAAAATAAAATTTAGATTTATACTTATACACGATATTTGATAAAATATCATAAAAAATATTTTATTATTTTTTGTTTTATAGATAAAATTCTTATTAATGATAATCAGAATATTTATAATGGTTCAATATTATAATGTTAAAATTAATATAAAAAATACAGGCTCTAAGTAAAGTATAATTATTTTAAATAAAATATGGTATTATTAAGAAAAAATAAAAGTAAAAATATTTTTTTTATAAAAAACTAGAAACATATGTAATCATAATTGCAGCAACTGAAAACATATTTAAATTTTTTTATATTTTTAACATTGCCTTTCAGTACTCCACAAACTTGGGAAGAGAAGGAGATTGTTACTCTATATATATATATATATATATATATATATATATATATACTGAAAATAATTCATAAAATGCAGTATAATAATAACTCAAGGATTACATTTAAATATGTCGAAACAATAGTAATCGCTGATTTTCATTAATTCAATTTGGAAGTGTTTAAATCAGAATGACATGTAAATACTACAACACTCTTATTTGAAATAGAAAAATAATTTGTAACGAACATAAACAACTCTAGAGGTTCAAGTTCAAGTGAAGAACTTTGTCAGCACAAACTGCTACAATAACTGGACCAACTAAATCACCAATAGCACAACCTGAAAAACAGGGAAATCAAAATCACAAAACCAAAAATGAAAAAGAAAGGATCAACTTTGCATAAGTTAGTAACAGATTTTTTTATCACATTTTCTATGTTATTAGTTAAAAATTCATGCAAGTCCTTAAATGAGACTGCAAGAACCATCAGATTTTTATAATCCTTAAAAGACTGCAATAATCTGATACTACTTAGAAGAAATTGTTAAACAATGTCTTCCTAACATTTATGTAAAAGTAAATGGTGACAATGAAACAATGTTTTTGCGTGCAAATTTCTTATTCTTACCAACCCACTGGCCAACTGAAGGACGCATAAGGGTAGCACCAATCCCTGCCCCAATTGAGGCAAAAATTAGAGATGCATTGCACCTAACTGTGGCTAGGAAAACCTTCTGTCTAAGAAGTCTGATTCTCACATCATTGCTTAAAGTTTCATTCTTTGACTTCGACTTAAAGAATTGGAATAATCCAATGCCTACTTGGACAAGCCATGATGCTGAAACTCCAAGCATGTACCCTATACACAAATATAGCTTAAATCACCAACTCAATTCAACCTTATGATGAACATAAAATTTATCAGTTGCTTTGACCTCTGAAAGTTGTTTTGCTCACGGAGCAAATGTAAACAAAAGTAGGCATTTTCCTTCCAGCCTTGCGAGCAGCTGATTGAGGAACATCTGTTCAAGAGATCACATGATTTAATATGCATAAGATTTTAAGAAAAAATAGTATCAGACAATCACAATATGTGCTTTCACTATGTTTATTCTCTTTATCACAGATTTTGAAGAAGCAAAAATAATGCACCTTTAAGTAGTTTCCATGCCATTCTCCTTGGAACATAATGTACAGTTACTCTTTCTAAAATGCGTCTAGTTGTCACCACAACGACCTGTGATAAACTCAAAACAAATCAACCTATTTGTCAAACATGGTTAAATAAATGTAGAAAAAAGAATCACACAAGACTGCAACTAAAGTAGAAATTATGGAACATATATATCAGAAGTGGACTTTAAGCCTAACTCAATCTTACAAAACTAACTTATAAGGTGAGGTTCGCACCCACTTATAAATTATCGAAAATGCCTCATCTTTATATCGAGACTTCTCAACTTGAGCGTGAAACTTATATGTAAGGATACTCTGATAACGGTCCGATAGCGGGTAGCCTGATAGACCCAACAACCTTGTTAGGATAGGCTCTGATAGCAGACCTCATCTCTAGTTGACGTGGGATCTCTAACATAAATCTTGCCTTATAAGCCGATTTTGTAAGGTTAAATTCGACTTAAAGTCCACTTCTTCATAATATATTTTCTATTACTTGCACTTTAAACAAATTGGTTTTATATCTGATTGATTCAAATTGAATGAATTAAACTAGCTTCTTAGGTGTTTTTGCCACCTTAGTATTGAAGATTTAGAAAAAGAAACACACACCAGACATGCACATAAGTGTTACATATGGCATCTCATCACCAATATAGTGAACATTGCATGGCATGACTCTTATTGAAGTTTGAATCAATAAGGAGAAGACATAAGATTAGTGTTATTATGACCCTCTGTTTTTGTCTAAAAGGCACAATTTTCACATATATATACACATTGTAAAACTCTCAATAGAGACTTCCGTTTCCTAAGTTTCCTCTCTCTCTTCGCAATCTCTCCAATTTCCTTTCTTCTTCTTCGCTTCCAGAAGCACCCAACACACAGATCCAGTTTTAACAAACTGGTATCAGAGCTCAGTTCAGAGCTCAGTTCAGAGCTCAGTTAGCAGCTCCGTTCAGATCCGCCGTCCGCCGCAGCAGCTCCGTTCAGATCCTCCGTCCGCCGCAGCAGCTCCGTTCAGATCCGCCGTCCGCCGCAGCAGCTCCGTTCAGATCCGCCGTCCGCCGCAGCAGATCCGTTCAGATCTGTTCTTCCCCGCTGCAGATCTGTTCTTCCCGCTGTAGATCTGTT
>Ga0209489_107826_pt1 | contig 15402 bp, 3 predicted proteins | sample SiratrowhiteBW_FD_187527 | JGI IMG/M metagenome (GOLD analysis project Ga0209489, IMG submission 187527) | Root nodule microbial communities of legume samples collected from California, USA - Siratro white BW (SPAdes) (version 2) | ecosystem: Host-associated > Plants > Roots > Nodule | place: USA... | reverse complement strand
TATATATATAAAAGTAACTTCTCATACTACTTTTTTTTTATTTTATTAAAAAAGTCTTAAAATATTTCTTACGCGTGTTAATCATCATCTTAATTAAATAAATAGTTAACAAAACTGCTTCTAACCCACTAGAGTTAAAATATTGTAACACCAATTTTTTTTTCTGAAAACATAATTAAAAATTAACGTATGGACTTTTTCCTGTTCTTATTTTTAACCTGTTAAGTCTTTCTGAAGATTTTTTTTCTCTCGACATTAATTGTGTATTTTTTTTTTTTACATATCTGAAGCCTATTTAATTAAAAAATTATTTGTGTTTGTGTATTTTAGTCTGGCATAAAATGTCAGATTTTGTTTATAATGCGTGATTATAATTTTTACATTATACGCAGTTTTAGTATTATTTGGGTTGTAGTAATCATAAACTAATCTCGAAATGAGTAATAAGTACAATCATATCATAGCATTTTTGAAAAGCAATATTGCAGTTTACTCAACCCTTCACGGTTTAGTGTAATTAAAGTTTGAAGATATGAGAAAATGAGAAAAGAAAAAAAAAATAATTTAAGGACGTGAACCTACTCGCCGAAGAAGAAGCGCGTGAAGTTGAATGAAGAGGAGTCTAATCAGAAGGCACTGTTTGAATCTTAAATTTCATATCAGCAATGATTAGGGTTTGATTCGAAACGGGTTTTTTTATAGTATTGTTCGCCCATTGCATCTTATGGTGTTCCACGTGCTTCGTTGTTGTTAGTGAAAAGTGTCATTTTAGGGGTAATATCGGTAATGCACATTTGTTAGAGAATGATTATGCCCTCATCCATACATCATCGTCAATATTCTCGTGCAGAGTGATGATATGAAACAATGATTTGAAAATTTATTAAAAAAATAAAAATATTTAAAAATATCCCATATCAATAATTTGATTAAAAAAATACATTTCACTTAATAAGTTATTTATTGAAATAAAATCTTAAGTATATTTGATTTTGATAAACAAGATATGATTTATAATTTTTCACAAAAAAAATAGTGAAACTAAAATGCAAAAATTTATTGACCTTTCCTCAATTAATCTGATTGAATGTTAAACAATACATAAACATGTTTATCGTTATTTCTTTAATTAATTAACGTTACTAATTATAATTACTAAGAATCTTTCTAATATCTTGAATCTGCATTTAATTTTACTGTCCCTAGACAGAAAGAGACGTTGAGAAATGGCCAAAAGGGATTAATATCTTAAGTGCATTGTTAAACAAATATTATACCTGGTTTTGAATCTTTGATTCCAACATTACAAAACCTTATTTTATACAGTGTTCTGCAGAAGCACTTAGTTCAAGAAAATGGAGGTTGAATTTGCTTGGTCCAGAATCTTAATTATGCTGTTGCTTTCGTCACTCCAAGAAAATGACATGAAACAAATTATTCAAATGTTATTCTTAACCCACTTTTTTATTCAAATGTTATTCAAGAAATGATAAACAAAATATGTGATGCATGCTGGTTACTAATTTGTGTACAAAATGTGTTTGATTATATTTAATAGTCTTTTTTAATATTTTTTTTATTTACAAAGTTTAAATGTAATATTTTATCTGAAAAAAAAAAACCAAGTTCACTCCTAGTTGAACTAAACTAACACAATATTAGCGTTAGTTTTATTGAATTTTGTTAAATTAAGTTAATTTTCTACAGGTATTTTTATTAAACAACCCTGACTTAACAAGATTGATATTTAAAGTTTATCAATCAACCTTTAAAATGAGTTTAAAATACATTATAAAACACATTTACAACTTTAAATTAATTATTTTGAATATTAAGATATCAGTTATTGAAAATAATACATTTTTTTAAATATAAATACATTTTAATTACTTTTAGTTTGTTTAATGTTGTTTTCTTTAAAATACTTATCTTTCACCGATGTTTGACATATTATTACACCATCATGATGTGCTTTTTTTTCTTTTATGAAAAAGACATTTTAGGAAAAGTAATAAAAAGTTAATAAAATTTAATGCTGGTAATTGACATATTAATATCTGTGAAGCTATTTTTCTCTTCTAGAGGAAACCCGAGGTAATGTCTTACTTTTATTTTAGAAAAAAATATTTATTTCGTGAATTATCATAATAAATTTCTAAAAGTAACAAATTCTCACTAATAATATGTTACTGAACACTTGTTCGAGTTCTTTCAAAAACTGAAAATACGGAATATTTCTTCAATAATTTAATTTTCTTCATCACTTTCTATTCTGATCCTTATGGCACAAATAATAGTAAGAAATATGATAAATAACGAAATAATTCACTATATATAACTTACAAATGTTAATTGTTGTTTATATTTAGTATGTATATAAAAAAATTCATTGGTTATGTGTGCTGTTTCTGATGAAATCTTGTTAATGTGAACTTCAACGCATTTCAATGGAAGAAGTAAAAAGGAATGTTTTGGCAAAAGTACTTTTGAGGTACAAGAATAACACAAACCTATAGTGTTTTTTTTTTTTTTTTTTTTTTTTCTTTTTTATAAAATTTTTATTTTTTTTTTTTTTGTTTTTTTTTCCTTTTAATAAAACTTACACTTAGTTTTGTTGATTCACTGAAAATGATATCTCTTTAATTTTCTATGAAAAATATCTTAAAATCTATAAGTTTTTTTTTTTCATTTATTTTGAGTGGAGAAAACACGACTTTTAAATTCTCATATATATATATATATATATATATATATATATATATATATTATGGGCCTTTAACTGGTCTTTTGTTCATATGGATGTGCCCTACATAGATCCACTGTTGCCCAAACCTATAGAGTGTAATCAATTGCCCTAAAACTATTAAACTACTTAAATTGCAAACTTGGAGCAAACCCATTTAATTAGGGTTTGGAGCACCAATTAGTGGGAAGTTTGTTTTTTATTTGATACTATAACTACTTAATACTTAAACAATTTTTTAAATATCTTTTTTCAAATGATGAGTCTTTTGATATGAAGATATGTTAATTTATTTTATTTTAAGAACTATTTAGTCTGTTTTTATTTTACTAATTAGTTACCTTCATTTTATAAGTTTATTATGTAAAATTGAGTTAGTTTAAAATTTATTTTTAATATTATATTAGAATTTATTCTAATAAAATTGTTTGACGTATCAAATTATTCGTTATCCGAATACTTTTATATATATAGTTTTATAAACAAGTTAAAAATTCTATATAATAAATATATTGAAACTCTTTTACATTACTAAAGAAAAGATATTTAAATAATTTATAAATAATTTAAAAGTGAGCTTACAAGTTTAAAGTAGTTAAAATGGGTAATTAATGGTTGTTAAGTGGAACAGTACAAAATATTTTACCAAATATACTTAAATGTTTCAAGCTACATAATAGTACCACTTCGTACCTGGTACTGTGTTAGCGTTTTGTGGTTGTAAGTTTCGGAAACAATTGGATTGGTTGTCTTTTCGAAACAAACAGTATGTTAGTTACGGTGTGAAATAAAAAAGATTCGATGCCATCTTTTGAATAATAAGCTTAAATTTATTCCCTCACACAGAAGAAAAAATTAGGCAAAAGTGTTGAAGTTAGCTTTACTTTATAAATTTGACTTCACCTTTGATGGGTTTTCAAAAGAGTGTTAAAGTCTTTTAAGAACTCTATATCTAAAGTTGTTATGTATTTCTACTGATGGAATGGTAAATAGGGGCAGAGTTAGTTTTAGTCAAATTTAGAACTAAAACATACAATATTAACATTAATTTTGTCTAGACAAAAAAAATTATATTTAAAAAAAATTAGAGCTAAATTATATTATTTTATTTTTAAATATTTTAGAAAAATAAAATTATTATTTATTATTTAAACTAAAAATTAAAAAAAACTAGGCTCATTCTATTTTTATGAAAAAAAAAATTAGTTTATTTTGAAAATAAACAATAGAAAAATAAAAAAAAAATAATAAAAAAATATGAAAAAAGTTAAATAAAGCCTAATCTCTAAGGCTATTAGAGATTCGGTCAGAAAAATATTTTTATCTGATTAGAACCTAATTTAATTTATTAGGAATTCATTTAAGAAAATGTAAAAAAAAAGTTGCGATCCAGTTCAATAAAAAAATAAAAATGTATATAAAGGCGGTGAAACCCAATTTGTTAAGGATATTGGAAAACAAAAATAAAAATTATTAATTATACCCCTCTATGAATTGGATTGTTATTCTTATTATTTATCTGAGACGAATTCTTTGTGTACCTGCAGATTGACTTCTTACATATCCATAATTTTATATATTCTCCTTTTTGTCTTAAAAGAAAAATAAAAATACCCTTTTTACGGTTTTTTTTTTCTTCTCGAATTCCACTAACGACAATAAAAAATATTATTATTAGGATTATATAATTTATAATTATTTTTTTTATATATTTTTTACATTGCGGATTGTATAAATCATAAGTATAAATTTTGTTAAATATATTATTCTTTGTACAACTCACAATGTATTTAAATTTTTTAATATATGTTAACACTATCCAATCATATAATTAAATAAAAAGTTTATTTTGTTGAATGTAAATTTATTTTCATTTCAAAGTTTTAATCTTTTTTAAATAAAGAATTTATTCTATATTTATTAAATAAAGAATCTTTTTTACTTATCTATACCTATTTCAATTCCTAATGATAATATTTTTTAATTATATTATGATTTGTATAATTTAAAAAATAAAAAAAAAAAGTTAAATTACAATTATTATGATAAAATGTATTTTTATCTTTTTCTATATTAAAATAGAAATATGTAAAATTATGGAGATGCTAGAGTCACTATGAAGATGGAGAAAGAATAGTCCTATCTAGTTAGTCTTGCACTACCACATCCACCTCTCAATTTCTCCACTTTTTCATTGCTTTAATATAATTAGGGACAAAGCAGTTGTTTCAAAGGGGTCACTTTAGGAATATTTGAAAATTTTGGAAGTGTCTTGAGAACACTAACTTGGAAGTGCAGGAAGAAGGAGTAGTACGGTGTTTTGGGGTTTGGATCAGAGCACCGCACCCGTGTTTGGTCTGCGATTGCAATCGTTTCCACTCCACCATTTCATCAAACACTTCGTCGCCGCCTTTCATGGGTTTCTCCAAACAACAGCTTCTTGCGCGGTTAAAGGTAAGGTTCGTTCTCTTCCTATTTAATCACTTTTCTTATTTATCCCCAATCACAAAATGCCTCAAACATAATCCACCCTTGAACGTTTCTGCTCACAGGAGCTTCAGATTCCATTTTCCCAGTACGAACATCCAGTTGTTTTGACCGTTGACGCTCAGGTAAAACCGTTAATACAATACTATATCTTCCCTTTCTTGTTCATTTTATTGTAGTATTATTGCTGATTCAGTGTCCTTGATGTTACCTTCAGGCTCAGTATGTTGGACATTTGGGGGGTGGGCTCAGTAAGAATTTGTTTCTCAAGGTGTAATATAATTAAAGAGGAAAATCAAAATCCAGATACTTTTGTTGCTTTCTGTTTATAAATTGTTATGGGTATGCCTTGATTACTCTATCTTTTAACTTAAACAGGATAAGAAAAGCAGGTTGTATGTTGTTTCGGCTTTAGCTGCTACCAAAGTAGATCTCAAAGGTATGCATGATTTTGTAAACATTGGGACTTTGTATCATTTTACTTCAATAAGTATCAATTGATTTCTTTGTTGCTTCAAAGCTGAGCAGTATTATCTCAGCGGCTCGGTTTGGGAAAAGGTGGTCTCAGAATGGCTCCTGAGGAGGCTCTAGGTGAAGTACTTCAGGTCTGCCTATGCCTTCGTTCTATCATTTTGCTGTTGGTAGCTGTGTCTATTTAAGTGACCACCAAAAGTCTTAAAGAGGCTTGTGCTCTGGAATTTGTCTTGGCTTTTTGACAGTTTTTGCATAATTTTTTTTTTTGTTACACATGAATTGTAAAATTACGCCAGTTACTTGTTATTTCTCTGCATTATATAATGTATAAGAAAAAAAAATCTTATTGAGGCATTCCCAAATTACTGATTGAGTTGGTGGCGAAAATTAATAAATCCAGTTAAACTTGCTCCGGACAAAGGATTTTTTCAATTTGTTATGGAAACTGTTTCATAGCTTTTATCTGTAGCATATTCATAATCTTTATGGATTTTCCGCCATTTTCCTTGTTTAGCTATTTATAACCCTAATGTATATATTTAAATGTTCCTTGTAGTTTTTTTTTTTTGGTTGCATGTTGATACTGTCATTACCATAAGTTTCAGTTGTATAATGAAATCAAGATTGTATGAACGACATGATTGAAATCATTGTCTTACTTGATGCCGTTGTTTTCCTTATCTCGACAGGTACCCTTGGGTTGTGCCACTCCATTTGCACTAGTGAATGAATCAGCACGGTATGATTATGTTCTTATTTTTTTGTTTGCTTATGGTATGTTAAATTTTTTTAATGGGAATTGTTCGGTCAAATAGCCAAGTTTACTGCAATACCGTCCCTTTTTCACTATTTAGATGTTTGAAATTGAAGTCCATCCATCAATGTTTTCCTTGTAGTTGTAGCTATTTAGGCTTAAACCATATTGTTCTATCTTTCTTCTAGTTTTCTCATCAAGTTACTTTGTTCATTTATGAAAATCCTACTGGTTTTTGAATGTAGTTGTTGCTTCTTTCCTGCCATCAAATATAAAATGGTCTTCTCTTGAATGATGAACTAAATCTGTGAATTATTGAAAATGTCTTGACCTTAACCACACTCGCTCTGTACTGGCTTGTTGATGTTTATGAGATTGCTAGTCTAACCATTTGTAAACATTTTTCTGACCCACTCAGTTAATCTATTTATAAGGAACTAATGTATTTTTCTTTCATGTCATATCATTTCCTTTCTGAAGAGATGTTTCATTGCTATTGGATCAAGGTTTCAAAACTCAGGAGCACTGCTTCTTCCATCCACTATCGAATGACATGTCTATATGTAAGCAAGTTGATTCTTGTGAAAAGGAAAAAAAAATTATTTTTCTAACACTACGGGTCAATTGATATTTGAAGTCAAAACAGGACTTCCTTTCATGCTTACTTACTATTTGGCAGTTTTGAAAATTAAATATTAAATAGTGATGGTATTTTGTATTCAAATGTTATCTTTTAACTCATCTATGCATCAATATTGATGTAAGACAGGGTTTGATGCTCATGTCAGATCTGTCATGCTTTGATGCACTGAAAACTCAGTTAATAAGAGCCCTATTCTTTACAAATGCAGCTCTAAAAGCATGCGATCTTGACAAGTTTCTTATATCAATTGGAAGAAATCCCTCATATGTTGATTTGGAGGTGAGTCAATTCGAGGCAAATTTTAAAAAATTCTTTAATTATTTCATTGTCCGTCATCATATGCCTGCCTTATCCCTCTGCAGACCAATCCTCCAGTGGGGAAAGATCAACCCCCTGATCTAGCTGCGTTAGTTCCATCCAGTTCAGTAGTTTTACCTGATCAACCACAAAAGGAGTCTTCGCAGGTTCTTAAGGATGCAAATCATGTTTCTGTGGGTAATGGAACCAGTGGAGTTTCAGGTAAAAAAATCTATTAACGGCACTATTGGATGTTTTCATTTATCTATTATTTGCATTGAAACAACAACTACTTTATGTTTCTGTTTTCATTTCTATGATTTGGATAGTACTCAAAGAGTAGAGGTAGAGTGAACCTGTACGTTCGTTTTTTAGTAATTGGTAAAGGTGCCTTGTTTTATCACTGATTTTTTCCCCTTTACATAATAATCCCTCTGGTTCTTGATATAAGAAACAAATAATGAATTCATCAAAACCAGAAAAAGTAGATAATTTAGTTAATTTTAATTAGTAGCATTTATTTTTTCATTTTCGTCCAAATTTGCCCATGAAATTAAATTATTTAAGTAGTGGTAATATTTAATTACGCTGCATATAATAAAAGAGATAATTTTTTTCCACCAATGAATGTGACTTCTGTGGTCTATAATAAATGCAATCACTCATAGCAAATGAATGAGCATCTCATTAATAGAGTCTACATTACATGAGGGGTATAAAAAGAATTAAAAATTAATATAGTTTCATGTTTCTTATAATTAGGACAAAAAAGTGGACTCATTTGTTTCATATTAAGAACCGGATGGAGTATTCTTTATTTGCCTTTTCCATATATCTGAAATGCAAGCAACCTTAGGTAGTTTAAGTTATCTAAATTTGAATTCTGAAAGCTCGTGCAGGGCCAGATTTTATGATGCACTGAATGTAATTGATAGGAAGTAGTCCAAATCAAGATCTTATCATAAAATCAGTGAAAAAAAAAAGGTTATATGGCAGTTCACATAGCCTATTTTATCTTATACATCTACATCCTTGAAGATTTGCTCAAGGTTGTATAGTGGTCCAGAATTTTTACATTAGGCATTTTAGCGATGTAAAATTTATTCTGTGAGCAGTCTTGAAGAAATGAAATGATTACAGTTGTAACTAACTATTTTAGTTTTCCTCTCCCTAACTCATTTTGTTTACCATGTTAACGTTTCTTTCTTCATCCTTAGAACCGTCAATACAGAATGAATGCATTAAAATTGAATTTGGTACCATTTGACCTTGTTGTCTTTCTTAGCCAAGCCACAATATCTATGCAGTTAAATGTTCTAGCTTTTGTATGCCTTTACTTTGGATGAAGCTGCTGTATGCAATCTGACAGGGATAAGTACCCAAGCATTTGAAGACCACATTTTTAAAAGTAGGTGGCATGGGTTGGATTTTTAAACTTCCCTATCCAATCCAAATCCGATAAAGTAGATCCATTTAATTGGATCAAAATGATTTGGATTTTTCGAATCTAGATTAAATTTGGATTGAAATTAGTTTAAATCCATATCCATTTAATTTGGATAAAATTGACATTAAAACCGAGACTATTATATCTGATGAATTCAAATTCAGTTTTATTTGAACTAACTTAGTCGTTATACCTTTTTTACTAAATAATTAGGATATTTTACAAGGTTAGATAATTAATTTTGGGATAGGGAGTAATCATATACATTTGCTACTAGCATATGGTCCAATAGGAGGATAAAAGTGTTCAATGATTCTAATTGAAGTTTTTCTACTTTTGTTTCTTTATGTATTACTTTTTGTCACTGCTTGACTATTTTTGCTTGGAAAACTTTTTCTCATTTTTTGATCCTGTGGCAAATTGAACACTTGTGTTGTGTGTGCTTTAAGTGTCTGCCCATTTTTAACATAATAACTTATTGTTTGTTTGAAATTTTTTATTTCTTTTAATATTACTCTTTAGAAAACAAAGAATAACTTAAGTGATGATCAAGACCCATTGGTCTTTTTAGGCTCGTTAGCCTAGTTAAACTCATCGGCTTGTTTGTAGATCTTTTTATAAATTAGACAACATAAACTGATTTTTAGGTTAAGCCAAACTTCTGAACAAACCATACTTAGGCTTAGAAGGATGCATAGGTAAATAGGATCGAGTCAACGCTAATGATGCTCTAGTCCAGATCGAGTCAACGAGGCCCCGACTGAGATCGATGATGTTCTGATTGAGGCCAAGTTAAGGACGCCTTGACTGAAGCCGAGCCAAAGGTGCTCCATCCAAGGTCGACCCAATAGCCACGATTGTTTTCCGAACCAAAGAGACACTTTGTAGACTGAGGAAAATGCGTCTTAGTCAAAACCAACTAAAAATTGTCTTGGCCAAACAATTTCTTAGGGCGAACGTTGATTTTTGATTTTTTTATGATCCATATCCAATCTAAATACAATTAATTGGATTGGATTTAAAATCCAAAAAATATGGATTTGAATTGATACGATTCAATAAAATGGACTTAAAGTGATTTGTATCAGTATGGTTTTAGATTGGATTTTTTTACACACCGCTGCTTAATAAGAAGTGAGAACCAATGTGAGACTTAGTCACGTCATAACGTCTATGAGTCCCTATTGGACTGCTACAATGTTTAGCGTTAAGTTGTTCTGGCTTTTATATTGTTCACATTTGACGTCACTTTGGCTCACAAAATTTCAGTACATTACTTGACTTTGTAATGATAGCAGAACTAGCTAGTTTGTGGTTGAAATATCCTAATGATTAAATTAATAAGTAAATTTTTTTTTCTGGTGCAGCCAAAGTTGTCAAGTCCTCTGGTGAGAAAAGTACAAAGGGACAACCGACACCGGTAAAAAATGTTAAGTCTTCAGGCTCCGTTGCAGATGTTGGTCAATTCGTTGAGGAGATATTGCGAAAAACGTCACAGTTATTGCTTTCAGAGGTAAAACAGAAATATTTCTTTCAATTCAAACTTAAGCTATACTGCATCAAGCATCAGGCTGAAGAATGGTCATACAGGTCAAGGAAGAAAATATAGAGTTACACGGACCGCAGCTGGGTACTGTGGTATCTGACAAATTACAGAAAAACCTTACTTCAGAGTTTAAGAACCTTGCTGTAAGTATATGATCATGCTATTAAACTTTCTCTCTTTTCAGGAAATAAAACCCCCATGTCATGCAAGTATGCCTCTTATCACTAAATTTTCTTTATTGCAGATGATCTTCAAGAACACAGCATATACAGAAGGGTTCCATGCTGGTACTCACTATCGGCCCCGGCTTATGTGAAGGATGATTTAGGATTAGCTGGTATGAAAGTAAGAGGGGCCAAAATTTTAACTCTAGTTGGTCAATGTTTAGTTTGTGATAACACACCATGCATTGTTTAAATATTCATATACTCGGAAATGTTTGGTACAATACATTTCAATTAGTAAGTTATTTATTGCAATAAAATCTTAAGTATATATATTTTTCTGCCACATTTGATTTTGATAAACAATATATGATTTATAATCATTCTTCATAAAAAGAAATAGTGAAAAGAAACTACTAAATACTTTCTCCAAAAGTAGGAAAATATAAATGGGCTTGGATTAATGTGCATTTGGTTTGTTTGAAAGAACTACTAACGCACAAGATTAATATAATAATTTTTTCCCATAAACATTATAAGAAATAAAAATAGCAGTGTCACGAAGAAGACAAAGTTATAACGCAAAACATGCTGGTCCACTTACGTCATCCACATGTTGTCTTAAGTTTGAACGATGGATATTCATATGAATTTGATATAGTTTTTAATTTTCTCCTTAAGTCTTCACACCACTACTAGTATTTTCATACCTATTATCTCATTTTTAATCCTCCTCCAATTAATCATTAAATGAAAAAACTTAGAATTTGAGTCCCATGACACTAATCATCTTGCCCTTGATTTCATGTTCCTTCTAACATTTTTCTTTTTTTTTCCCCAAAGGAAATGTATATTTTTTTCAGCTAAATGATCTTAGACATTTACTGGAACAAGAGAAAAGAAAAGAAAAACCCTTAATAAAGGGTGAATTTCTGCCTTAAATAAAAGGTGAATTTGTGAAAGGAAAAAGGACAGATATAGTTGATTGAAATTTTGAAAGAGAAAACAACATGGTAGTTGTAGAATTACCTGGGTGAAATGCATTATTATTATTATTATTATTATTATTATTATTATTATTGAAATTGTTTCTCACATAAAGTCAAATGCATGTGCCCTAGGTTAACTATGTTGCTCCATTATTATTATTACACATCTGATTCCATTCATAGGAGCAAAGCTAGTTACAGGGTCAACTAATGTAGTACATGGGATCAGAAAGCTTAAAGGTCCTACCCCAACGTTGGTTCCCAAAATATCACTCCACTGGTCTCCAATGTTTCCAATGATGTTATATCCCTGTTCCTCCAGCTTCCTTCTCTCCGCTGATTTGTATGCAAGTACTGTCTTACCATTGTATATAGATGGATCCCTGCAACCAAAATCACATTCATTCTTATCTTACTCTTTCTGCATTACTTTTTTTCAATTCCCTAGATCATAACATGAAACATTTTACATATATATAAGAGAAAAAGAAAGAGAAAGAAACTCACTTGGTAATTAACTTATCCCATTTGTAGTAACCAGCTTTCTTCAAGTTTGAAGCTGTTACGTCCTGTTGAGACAGTGATCTTCCTGATATGAACACAATCTTTACGCCAAGAGACACCAATTTTCTGTACAGTTTCAGACTCTCAGGCAGTGCCGGTGCCACCCCACGATCCACCCACTTATCAAACGCCTTAGGATCATATGGTTCCACTCTATCATGTTTCATAATCATTAGTACAAGTACCACATGCATATATATAATATAGCACACTATGTTAAAATGAAGAAAAGAAAGCATACCCAAATCCATGATCAGCATAATATGGGAGATTAGAGAGTGCGGTCTCATCTGTGTCAAACACCCACACGTCTTTGTTAGTGATGTTTAGGGTTTTCACGTAAAGATAAGCTTCACGGCACACGGTTTTGGAGTCTGATCTATATTGGTGACCTAAGAGGTAGTTTCCTATATCCTATGCAGTCTTTAGGAATAGTCGAGAAGCCAATGATGTTATGTGCTTCCACACCAAGCATCCAACTTTTGCATGAGACCTCCGGAATGTAGTGGCCACCGAGGCCAGTTTTCATTCGGAGTGGGAAAATTTGGAAGTTCACGCCATGGTCTGAACCTTGGCATTGCCATGCTGCTACTGCTATGGCAAAAAACAAAACCACTTTCATTTTCCTCACTGCTATCACCACTCACTGCTAACTTCTGGAGCTTCCTCCTCTTCTGTTTTCTTCCTTAAATAAACGACAACCTCAAATCATAGCTCCATAGAGCATAAAATAATTCTGGACACCTTTTTCCGCCATTAGGCACAATTTGTCAGAAACGAAGAGACGTGGATTATGATTGTGGTGTATTTTTTCATATTAATACTTAAAATAGGTAAAAAAAAATTGTTTATCAAAACAGGCTAATCCTATCATTTAGATAGTTATGATTTCAAATTTATCAAAATAAAAATAACATATTGACAATTTCAATTAATAATATTAATTTTTTAATTATTTAATACTATATTTATTACGTTTAACAACTAATAAAAGAACTAATAATAATAATATTACATAATAATAATTAATAAAATTATAACATAATATTAAAACATATAAATTTATTTAAATTAAAACAAAATAATAATATAATAATAAAAATAAGAATAATTTTAATTAAATTTATATGAATTTAATTTAAATAATAATAAAAATAATTTTAATTAAATTTATACAAATTTAATTTAAAAATAATAATATTTATTGAATATATTTATTATAATTGAATAGTTAATATTATATTATTACATATTATTTTTTTTGTTATAAAAATTATTATATTATTATTATAACAATCATCATTATTATTATTAATTTAATTAAATTTGTCAGAATATTATTATTATTATTTAAAAAATAATCATTATATTATTATTATTATTATTATTATTATTCTTAAATATTATTATTATTATTGTTTTAATTTATAATTTGTATAAATTTAATTATAATTATTTTTTCAATAATTATTATTACTATTTAAATTAAATTTTTGTGAATTTAATTATAATTATTTTTATTATTATTTAAATTAAATTCATATAATTTTTTTTATTATTATTATTATGTTATTTTGTTTTAATTTAAAATAAAATTATATGTCTTAATTTTTCTATTATAGTTTTATTAATTATTATTATGTAATTAATATTATTATTAATTTTTTTTATTAGTGTCCAATAATTAAAAAATGATTTAAGAGATAATTATTTTAATTAATGTATTTAATTAAAATTGTCATATCATTTTGAAATTATATTTATTTAAATGGTAGGATTTGTCGATTTTGATAAATACAATTTTTTTTTTGTCTATTTTAAATATTAATAAGAAAAAGTACATAAAAATCGAAAAAAAAGCCTATATGCTATATACGTTTTATATTGTTTTTTAAGGAAAATGCTCGTGCAGATTTTGTGATGCACTAATTGATAGGAAGTAGTCCAAATCAAGATGTTATCATAAAATAAGTGAAAAAAAAAAAGGTTGTATGGCAGTTCATATAGCCTATTTTGTCTTATATATCTACATCCATGAAGCTTTTCTCAAGGTTGTATAGTGGTCCAGAATTTTTACATTAGGCATTTTAAATGTAAAATTTTGTTCTGTGAGCAGTCTTGAAGAAATGAAATGATTACAGTTGTAACTGAGTATTTTAGTTTTCCTCTCCCTAACTCATTTTGTTTACCATGTTAACGTTTCTTTCTTCATCCTTAGAACCGTCAATACAGAATGAATGCATTAAAATTGAATTTTCTTCATTGCAGATGATCTTCAAGAACACAGCATATGCAGAAGGATGATTTAGGATTAGCTGCTATCAAAGTAAGAGGTTTAGTTGGTCAATGTTTAGTTTGTGATATACATTGAGCACTTATAATTATAATTAGTAAGAATCTTTTGAATATCTTGAATCTGGATTTAATTTTACTGTCCCTAGACAGAAAGAGACGTTGAGAAATGGCCAAAAGGGATTAATATCTTAAGTGCATTCTTAAACAAATATTATACCCTGTGTGAATATTTGATTCCAACATTATAAAACCTTATTTTATACAGTGTTCTGCAGAAGCACTTAGTTCAAGAAAATGGAGGTTGAATTTGCTTGGTCCAGAATCTTAATTATGCTGCTGCTTTCGTCACTTCAAGAAAATGACATGAAACAAATTATTCAAATGTTATTCTTAACCAACTTTTCTATTCAAATGTTATTCAAGAAATGATAAACAAAATATGTGATGCATGCTGATTACTAATTTGTGTACAAAATGTGTTTCATTATTTTTAATAGTCTTTTTTAATATTTTTTTATTTACAAAGTTTAAATGTAATATTTTATCTGAAAGAAAAAAAGAAAACCAAGTTCACACCTAGTTGAACTAAACTAACACAATATTAGTGTTAGTTTTATTGAATTTTGTTAAATTAAGTTAATTTTCTACAGGTATTTTTATTAAACAACCCTGACTTAACAAGACTGATATTTAAAGTTTATCAATCAACCTTTAAAATAAGTTTAAAATACATTATAAAACACATTTACAACTTTAAATTAATTCTTTTGAATATTAAGATATCAGTTCTTGAAAATAATACATTTTTTAAAATACAAATACATTTTAATTACTTTTAGTTTGTTTAATGTTGTTTTCTTTAAAATACTTATCTTTCACTAATGTTTGACATTATTACACCATCATGATGTGTTTTTTTTTTTTTTTTTTTTTTTTTTTTTAACCTTTTTTTTTTTTTTTTTTTTTTTTTTTTTTTTTATGAAAAGACATTCCAGGAAA
>Ga0209489_107825_pt1 | contig 15404 bp, 6 predicted proteins | sample SiratrowhiteBW_FD_187527 | JGI IMG/M metagenome (GOLD analysis project Ga0209489, IMG submission 187527) | Root nodule microbial communities of legume samples collected from California, USA - Siratro white BW (SPAdes) (version 2) | ecosystem: Host-associated > Plants > Roots > Nodule | place: USA... | reverse complement strand
TAGTTAAATTTTCAATTTCTTTTAAATATAATGAATAAATAAAATAATATTATAATAAAAATACTTTATTTTCATTTTTTCTTAATCCAAATTTTTATTTCTCCTCCTTTCTTTTTTTTTTTTTTTCTTTCTTCACTGTACACATAACTACAATAAATATAAAAGGAAAAAAAATAAAAAAATAATCAGTTTGCATTAATGATATAACTTCACAAACTTCATAGAGTTGAGTTTGATGAGTTGAGAACGGTGGAGTTTGCACGATGGATGCTGGGCCCCACCCTTGATGCCGTTGTTTTCTTCATTCACTTGTTAATAGGGCGTCCCCATGGTAAAGTTAATTGACCTTACACTACTGAATCATTTCCAAATCATTTAACTCAAAACTCTTCACTTTTTTTATTTTTTTTTATTTTTATTTTTATTTTTTTTCTATTCTTCCCTGAAAAGCGCCATTGACAAACCTCATTGTTCCAACCCCAAGTTCGTTTCTTTTCCTCATTTTCCGATTCCACAATGCAAAGGGTATACCCAAACTCCACAATTTGGAGAAGCATAGGCTCTAAGGTCAGAAAAAACCTGTTTTCCATTAACGACCCTTTTGCTGTGCGGTCTTTCTCTGCGGTTCCTGTTGGGAAATTGCATCAACCGGAGATTCCGTGCGATTTCCAGAAATGGGGTTCGATTGGATTCTGTAGGACGTCGAAGTTCGCCTCTGGGTTCAACCCTCTGCAACCGAAACCGTTGGATTCTATTGCAGATGTCCACAGATTGAAAGATCGAAATCCTGAAGATATTGCTTCTATTTGGGATGATGTAATGTCTCGTTGATTGCTTGTTCTTACGTCATTTAAACTTGTTTTACTTGTAGACTCTGTTGTGTCTGAAGCTGGCTGTAAGAGTGATACAATGAGTAAAATGAATTGAATTAAGTTTCTTATGGTTTTAACTGAAGCATTTTTTTTTGGTTTGTCCTTGCCCCTTGCTCTTCTTGTTTTTGGAGAGTTAAAAATAGATTGGAGAAAATAAGTTGGATATAATCTCTAGGAAGAATGAAAAGGAAACAACAAATGAAAATTTGGACAGTTAGTTGATCAATGGGAAACAGGAGGCCTTTCTTGTGTGTGATTAGTATGATATAGGCAAAATGTTCAGGATCATATACAAGTATGGTGATGATTTCTGTTGGAGCAATTGAGTTGTTCTTCTTTTGTGTGGGCCTCAGGGATTTTCCTTTGAACCTACTTTTAGTTTTGTTTCTCTTTTTATATATTATTTATTCATATATGTTTTTGTTATTGTATCTTTAAATATATGGTTTGACTGGTTTTATTTCAGTATCACATAGGAAGAGGTCATGTTGGAGCATCTATGAAAGCAAAACTTTATCAGTTGCTGGCACATAGAGCTTCAGAATGGTATTTATTTATATCAATATTGGTACTATGAATTTGTGGTATTCTAGATTTCATGTTCTCAACTTTCTTCATCCTTGGCAGCCGATATTTTGTGATTCCTTTGTGGAGGGGAAGTGGATTCACGACAATGTTTGTTCAAGGTTTGACAAAAAATACTTATTTATTTGTTTCTAAAAATTAATAATGGTTTTGAATTAAAACTATATTACACTTGATTGATGATTTGTATTTGGGAAAGATGGAAATGTAAATTTATTTCCCCAGTTTATGTAGTTATTATAATGATATTATAGATTTCTTGGATGTGAGTATATGAGAGAACTTGAAAGACTGAATGAAAAAGAAAAAGATCATTCTAGGAAACTGTTGACGGCTGTAGGACTAGATAGAAAATTGGGAAGACAGACAAAGATGGACTAGGAGCACAAGTATGACTTATGAAAGAGTCTGAATAGTTGTGATACATAACACTGACCTCACATTCCCATTTCTACTAATCATCTAGAACAAATACTCGTGCAACAAGTACATAACCAACTTAGTTGCACTCACAATGTACTGCACTATACAAGTTAACTGAATAACACTATTTTAACAGTATTAGACTTATGCATGTATAGCCATTTGTTCTTATCCATGAATAGAGATGTGTATACAGATCAGACAGGGACTTTTCCCCTTGTTGATATTAATATCTACAGAATATGGCAAAGATATTGTAATGTGTCCACTTATGTGTATGGACTATTTTGTAATCCGCTAAGCAAATAGGGATATTCTGATTGGCAATTAGCAAATTCAAATGGCTTGCCTGTACACTTCAAATAACAACCATTAATAAATCAACCAAAAGTGAAGCAGATCATAAGCGTACACAATCATGTTTGGAGACTATTTTGATCCTTTATGAAAGAGAAGATTTACTTAGACATGCAATTTCACAAAATCTTGTCTAGTAGTTAGTTCATATATTCTTGAGCCTGGAGAAAGAGATGTAGTTAGTTATATTTACATATATAAAAGTTGTTAATAATTTTCCATCATGACCTTCTAGCTTCATATATCTACTGTTGACACTCTTTGGATATACCTTAACCTATCCACAATTCAAATTCCAATCTTTGCGTGCGCGCAACTGCGGATATGCTACCCCAAAAAGGCATTTTGCAATAAAGCTAAATTTGGAATGCATTGAAATCATATGTTTTTTTTCAGTTTGGAAGGAGACAAATGTATTAGAAGAAACCATGGTAGTAAGTATCATGCCATACACAATATGAATCGTTGAAACACTGACTTTTGCTCCCAAATTGCTCTTGTATCATGTGGGTCGCACTTGGAACCGCATGAATCACGATTCTTGTTTGATTCGCATTGTGAATCGTGATAAAATTTCATTTGGGTTTTACTACAAACCGAGTCAGATTGTGCAACCCAGTTTGATAAAAGCCCTAAATGTACTTTCTTTTTTAGCGTGAACTAAATGGAAATAGATGTGTAATTTTCCTCCAACCATTAGCATGAACTAACTGGAAGAGTGGGAACAACATAACAGTAGAACAATGGAAGATTGTAAACAGCAGAATAGTCGTGAGCTGAGTGAGTAGCCCCTTCAACTCTTGAACACATGTTGGTGCAGTAATGTTGCTCCTTTCCAGCTGATTCCTTCAGTGCAGTGATGGTGCAGTGAAGACATTGAAGAAGGGGAATAACTTTTAATAGAAGATGAAGATGGCTTGAGTGATATAGATCTTGGAGAGGAAGAAGATGAAACATGAATGATTAGGATGGAATCCTTTTTTATTGTTTTTGAGGTTGTTTAGTATGTGTAAGCAATAAACATAGTCTATAGTAATTATGCAGTAGCAGCACCAACAGAACTTGCTTTTTGGATGACTATAATGCAAAATTTGTTCAGTAGCATATGGCCATGGTTATAGGAATATTATGCAGCAACAATACTGTTTTTTTTGGAGGTTGTGTTGCTGAAATTGTATAGTAAATACACAGATATAACCACTCTTTTTTACTATGTGATTGTTTTGTTATTAATTGTATCTTTGCATCTTTATATGCCTTATATATTTAAGTACATGTTACATTTTTTTAATGTTTATAAATCTTAAAATTCACAATACAAAATGATTCATAATTCAAAATATAAGTTCTCCAATTTGTATCTTGATTTAACTACCATGGAAGAAACTGCTTCCTATGCTATCTTTGATATTTGATAAGAGAGTTGTCCTCACTTCTTTTTTCTTTTCTGGTTGGTTTATATCCCCATTTTATTTTTGAGGCACTATTTTCATTGGCTACTCTAGTATGAAAGACTAGTTCCCAAGACCTAGAATATTCATTGCATTAATAATTGTCTGATTCTGGTTGAAACCTTGTCCACAGATAAGTATAACGGGCTGAGGAATACTGTTTTCACTTGTTATTTTCCCATCAATCCTCATATCTACTTGCAGCATTAGCGTACTGTCAACAGTGAAATATTTTTTTCATATGCCTTTTTTAATACCTGTAGCTTTTAACATTTTTATAGAACCTTCAATATTACATTGACATGTTTTAGAGATTATTACAATATTCTTCCTCTTTCAAATCTTCTACTTATAAAAACTGGAATGTATAAAACATGTTGTAAAATGATGTATTTATTCTGACTGTTTCCTTTTTCAACACTTTCATTGTTGTCTCACATACATATTCATTATTTTCTTGTAGTCCAGACGCCACACATGATTTTTACAGGTCTTGAAGATTACAAGGCCAGGGGAACACAAGCATCTCCCTACTTTACTGTCACCTTTTACACCGAATTTGCAGACAGCAAGGATTTGGTGCTGATCCGTGGGGATATAGTATTTACCAGCAAGCTTACGGATTCAGAGGCAGAATGGCTTTTGGAAACCGCTCAGTCTTTTTACTTGAATGATGCAAGATACAAGCTGGTTGAGAGATTCAACAGAGAGACACGTGATTTTGAGTTCAAAGATGTCTTGCAAATATTGAACATGCCTGTTTTGTAACCCTTTTTAATTGAACAACTGCTAAACTAAAAGGATTGAAGCAAAAGCAGAAGGGTGGATTTGATCATGGATGAAATTGCAAATGAAGGAAAGGAAGAACAGTTTTTCATCATTTAATCATATTCTTTTTGCATAAGGAAGGGTGTTTTGGACTTAGCTTCCTCTTATATTATACATAGTCTTGGATCCAGTCTTTGTTTTTTCTTTCATGCTGATTCAATAAATAGATCTTGTATTGAATCTTTGCTTCAAAAAACATTTACAAACAAACAAGTAAAATAGAAAAAGCAGCTTCTTTTTGTCTGTTTGTATTTGATTACATATATTTCAAGAGTTTTCAAAGGCATCATGGTATCTTGTTCTTAGCAACAAAGTATTGTTTAGAATGGCATGTTACCATTACAATTAATTAACACCTAATTCTCTTAAAATGATGAATTGGAAACTCAATTATACTTTCAACCATAAATTGCATCTGCTAGTAATTGTAATTATAACATGCCATTCATTGATAAGATTATAATTTGAGTTTCCAATAACACCCCTAAAAGAAAGAGATGGTATCAAGATCACATCCTATCCATTAATGGTGGTAACTTCAATTTGATGTTGTATGCTTATCGCCATGACAATGACACACAGAAGGTGTCTCACCAATGACACAGAAGTGATAGCATAAGAACTGTTTGCTGGCTATTTATATTAGTGAATGCATTAAATGAAATGTGTTCTTAGCTATTTGAATTATATATACATACTATTGATTTGATTATGAAATAAATAAATTATTGGGTATGCAAATTATTATTGAATCTAAACTTTTCCTTCATAATTTCATTTTATTGACCAAGAGAATATATATTTTAAAGAAAAAAAGGAATATGCCATTTGGAAAATCTGGAGAGAACCAGAAGATATGCTCTATTTAGTGGTAGAGTTGTGCTGTCTCATTTCATATTTAATAACTACGTAAATTCAACTCTATCATAAACGTATATTAATATTTTGAAGAAAAAAACTACATATAGTATACTGATACCACAAAAACGTAGATATTAGTAATTTAAGTTCTCTCTTGAGCAATTTCCTTATAAACACTTTGTAAAAAAAATTTAAGAAGTAAAATTATTTTTTTTTCATAAATTAATTTGTAGAAGCTACTTTTGTTAATTTTTAAAAGTCTCCTTTCTAACTCAAAAATAATTTTAGTTTATGAAAAAAATAATTTTATCTTTTAGTTCTTTTTTTAATGTTTTCGGAGATATCCTCACATATCCGTATATTTTAACCAACCCCTTGCATATTCTTATTAGATAGCTTAGTCAAATAAAATTTGTTGGAGTGAAAGATATTGTTGAAAATATTTACACAGGACTTTTTAGAAATGAAATATATTTTGTTATTTTTATTAAAACATTTAACTTTTTATCGTATTAAATGATTTAATAAAAATAATATTATCTTATTTATTTTAATTGAAGAAAGTTGGTCGTTTACCTCTTCATGGAAATCCTTTATGGAAAACTTTGTTAAAAGATATTTCAAAAAACAAAAGTGTAAAATATCAGACATGATGTTAAATCAAGCCGAGTACTATAAAAGTAAAAGAAAAAGGAGCGTCGACAAATATTGCTGAGAATAACCAAAGAAAAAAAATCTGTAAGAAAAATATACATATGATATAGATAAATTATAAACGATAACTAAATTTTAAAAATAAAAGGGTATCTAAATATCATTATTCACCATAAACATTAGAAAAAGAAATTTCCTCCATGACATAGACTTGACTAAAATAAAATTGAACTGTGAAAATAAACAGAAAATTTCCACACCAAAATAAATTATGAGTGTGACATGGCAAGATTTTGAAAAGTAAGAGGAACCACATTTGAATGGTTCACAGAATTTGTATATCTTCATTGCCTTAAATAGCATTCATATTTCACTTTCATAAAAAAAAAGGAAAAGATTCAATTTTTTGAAACTAAGATACAATAAATAAACAGCTTTTTCTGGAATGACAATGTCACATATATATTTGTCTCAACTATTTCTTGTTGGGTGTTCGAGAGATCTCCATCGCAGCTTTGAATATCACATCAAAGGCTTTCTCAATGCAAAACTTGAATTTCTGTTCATCAACGAATCCCTTTAGTGTTCTCAAGGTGATTCTCAATACTTTCACATAGCTCATAATAGTTATGTCTATATTCTGCCAACACACACAAAAGCATGTTAGAACCTACTTAGGTAGTGGTTTTGATGCATTCTCTTATGACTATATATACATGTCAATGAATTTAACTCCCAAAAACAAATGAGGAGCTTAATAAATACCTCAGGTCCACCAGTCATAGTGAAATATAAACCACTTATAGGATGATTTGCCAAAGCCATTTGCTCCAATGGTCCAAAAATGTTGGATATAACAACACTACAGTTTCCCAGAGTCTTGTAGATGATTTTAGCTACAGCCTATAACACCAAACATAACAAATCAGAGAAGTTGAATAGAATATGGCAGAGAAGTTGCATGCTAATAATATAAGGAGTAATGCTAATAATATATATATATATATATATATATATATATATATATTAATCATTGTATATTGTTGCATGTAGTATAAGTTGCCTAATGATAGAGTTTAAGTAAGTTAAGTCATAATCGAATTATAATATTTAATCTGTTATATTCTTAAATAAAAAGAGTTGTGTTAAGACTAATTTTTTACTTAATATTTATAATTTTTTATCTGTAGTTTCTAATATAGTAATAACCGTTTGGTCCAACTTATCATAAAACTTTCTGAAATGAGTTAAATAGCTTTTGATTTAATAATAACCGTTCGATCCAACTTAATAGAACTTATCATAAAACTTTCTAAAATAAGTTAAAAAGAAGTGAAAAGAACCCTAAACTGTTTTTATAACCTTAAACACCGCCTAAACTACATATACATACCTCAGGGCCCTTTAATTTCATCTCCAAATCCAAGAGTAAACCTATGAGATAAACACTGAAAGATCGTCTCTTCTTCTTTATTAGCTTTCGGGCGTTCCAAACGAAATCAAGAGGGTTGTTGCTTCTGGTTTGACTTAACTTTGGAATAGGTATTTGTAGGAAAGAAATTTTATTCCCCCACAGACCTTTCACCTTTGAATTTTGCATCTCTTTCACTGATTGGTACCCTTTAACATCTCTTGTGTTGAGCATTACCACAGCAGTGGATTTTGCTTTTCTAGCCATGTAGTCAATCTCTTGCATGTACAACCGAATCCCATAGAAAATCATCCCAGTAATCACATCATTTATTGTCTGCATGCATGTAAAAAAATAAAAGTCAACTTTTTGAGAACCTGTATCAGTATAGATTAATCATATCAGAAACAGTGACTAATTTTGTCAACATTACTTATTTCATATCCAAAGTGATATCATCCAAATACTCTACTACTTGATTAAAAATGTTTTAAGGTAGGTTTTATAAAAACCTAAAAACTTTGTGCATATTAATGCATGGACTAATTTTTTTTTTTTTTCTATAGAAAATATTAGTGTGGTCTAATCTTACCACTCCAAGCTTGGTCTTGATTGCTTTGACATGATCAAGAGATAGTGATATGTTTGACAAGGCAAAGGGCATGGACTCAGTTCCTTCATATCCAGATCTTACTGGTGTTTTCTCATCTACAACCATTCTTGTCTTCACTAAGCTAGATCCAAAATCTGACATGGAGCTAAAAAAGGAGGAGATAAATGAAGGCAACTTCTGAATCATGTTTTTCTTTGAAACTTGTGAACTTGATGATGCTTTTGAAGGAAAAGTTAGTGGAAGAGAAGGGTCATCAATTCTTTGAAGACAAGAAAGAAGGGCACCCATTAGGGAGTAACCATCTCCAAGAGCATGATGAAGCTTGAAAATTATTGTGCCAGCAGCATTGCTGGTTGGATACTTAATGATATGGATTTCCCACAGTGGTTTGTTCTGAGGTGTTCTTTCAGTTAGAATCCTTGTCACATAGTCATCCAAATAATGGTCATATAATTCTGGTGAATTTGTTTCTGGAAATTTGGGAATCTTTACATGCTCTTCAGGCTTCACTTCTACCCTTTTCCATCTCCTTTTACCCTCTTGGTCTCTTATCTGTGGTGAAGCAATCAATTCAACAACCAAAACAAATGTTAATTTGAAGTTGGTGCTAATAAAATAATTCATATCACTAAGCCTTTGAATATTTTTTTTAATCTCTATAAATGCATGATCTTTTATTTTATTTTTCAAAAATCTGAAATAATTACTTTTTTATCTTTAATATTTTGTGACATTCTTTATGTACTAAAAGAAAGCGAGGGATAATATTCAATAATGTTCGTACTATCATGTTAATTAGCATGTGATATTTAAAAAAAAATCTACATTCCCAAAATAAATGTAAAATCTAATTTAAAATTAATATAGAACAAAACAGCAATTTCATTTTACAAAGAACAAAATATTAAAAAATATTTTACTCATTATTTTAATACCAAAAACAGTTAATTATTTTTGCTACCGAAAATCAAAATTAAGTGAAGGATGGAAGAGAAAAGAACCATGATAGAGGAGAAACGTGGGTTGATAGGGAGGAAGACATCTTGAAGCAAAGATATGGTCTTTGAGTCATCAATTGGAATTGCTATTTCAAGAAAGCCAAAAACATAGGAACAAATCACTGAGCTGTTGAAATATTGTCCAGGGGGACTCACTGGTTCTTCAACCTCTTGGTATGATTGATCCATTGTGCTAGTTTGTGTGTGTATGAAAAAAGAAAAAAATTATTTTTATGCTTAAGCCAACTCAAACCATTATGAATATGTAGCACCATTGTTCTTTGCATATAAGATAAGATGTAGAACTGCCAACTGTTGGTTGATACATTAATGATGGTGCACATCAATTACTTTGACATTTTAGATGAAAAATATATGGGTTTGGAGTTTGAAATAAAGCTATGGCCAATAATTAGTGAGGCATTTAGATCACAATAGGAAAGTGTCTTCATTGATATGGATATATCCTATTAATGTATGGGTTGAAAGGTCAAAAATGATGAAGATGTATAGTTTCAAATAAATTTAAATTTTTAAGATTATTCAAATGTACTCTTAATATATAAAAAAAAACAAAATAATTGAGTTAAGGGCAGGATCCTAGTCCTTTAGCTAACTATTTTCTATATACAACATAATGTATATTTAATTATTAATAACTCTTTAACAAAGACAAATATTATAATGTAAGTGAAATGGAAGTCAGAAGGCATGTGCTAGTGATAATTAATGATAGTTATGGCCAACCACATACCTTATGATCTTTAGCCATCCACGGCATGGGAGAAAGACTTATAAAACAACTTTTTTTAACTTTATCTTTTAATAAGCAAATATAAATATATTATACTAGAGAAGGAAATAATGATATAACCAATCATAATTATATGTGAATATAAAGTATAAGTAAAAACACAAACAATACTTCTTATCGAGGTCTTTTGTTTAGGTGACCTAACGGTGTGTTTGGATCGAAGCACATTATTTGCTGTTATAATCAAATAAGAGTAAAGTTAAAAATAAAATATTAATAAAAAACGAAAAATAAGAAAAGAAAGTTTATATCAAAGATTTGGTATAATTGGAAGGAAAAGAGTTTTTTGAAACGTTTTTATATAATTTATTTGATTATTAATATATTGATATTTATATGATAATACAAATAAATATAATTAATTATATAATATAATAATAATTATTATTATTATTAATAATATTAGTTTTTAATAAGACTATAAAAATAATAATAATAAGAGTAAAAATAATAAAATAATAAAATTAAAAATTATAATAATAATCAAAATAAATTTATAAAAATAATAATTTAATTATATAACATACCATAATAACATTAATAATTACTAAAATAATAATAAATTTAATAAAATATAAAATAATAATAATAATAATAATAATAAAATATTAATAAAAAATAATAATAATAATAGATTTATCAAATAATAATAAAAATAAGATAACTATAAAAATAAAATAAAATATTAAAAACTAAATATAATAATAAGATCATAAATAATAATTATAATAATAAAAATAGTTACATAATAATAATAATAATAATAAAATTGAAATTATAAAATAATATTATTATTAATAATTATTATTTTATTTTATTTTAAAATAATTAATAATCTTATAACTTTATCAATTAAAATAATAATAATAATCACACCCAATAAATTAATTATTTTTTAATTTTAAATTAATTTAAATTACAATTTTATTTATTAAAAAATTATTTTATCAATCACACACAAATCTTTATAAACTTTTTTATTCAAATCTCATTATTTTTCTCTCACTTCAAATAACTAAATATTTTAATTTCAGATCAATTGAAATTCACTTTCTCATATCTATTATATGATCTAAACAATGCAGTCTATAATCTAAATAAACTCTGAGATGCACTGTACAAACCTTTTGACGTAATCTTTCGAAGCTAAGAGAACTAGCACGTGAATCTTGTGGAAAGTTGAGCTTAACGCAAAAAAGGGTTTTTCCTTCCCGGATTTCCATAATTTCTATATGTAACTTCGTAACTTTTAAAATGACTATTTTACTCTAAAGTGATTTCTGAGTTATTTGATTTGGAAATTGTTTGGAATAAATTTTCTGAAAATCTTTTATAACAAGCTTTTCAAAATTTCTAAAAAATGATTTTTAAAAAGAAGATTTCTACGATAGAATTTTTGGGACAAGATTTTTAAAATAAGATTTTTTAAACAAAATTTTCAAAACAAATGAAATTTATTTTGGAATGAGCTTTCTGAATAGAATTTTTTAAAAGACTTTCTAAAACGTAAATGATACCATTTAAAACGAGGTTTCCAGAACATTTTTCTAGACAAGTTTTGTGGAACACGTAAAATGTATTTTAGAACGAGTTTTGTAGAAAAAAAAAATCCACAACAAACTTTTCAAGATATAAACGATAGTTTTAAGAACAAGCTTTCTCTTCTTCCTCCAATGACTATTGTGATGTGTGAAGGAGTTTATTTTTGCCTTTTTCTTGTTAGTATGAGGGTGCAGTTAGTAACAACGAGGGTAAAGGAAGTGAAAGCCAAAAAAATTGAAGTTTGGGTAAAGATTTATATTATTAATGAAAGATAAAAAAATAAATATTAAATAAAATAAATATTAAAAAGGACTTAAATCTCTTTATGACAAGTGTAGTAAATCAGTCTGAATTTCAACTGAAACCTACCTAGAGTGTTGAAAAGAAACTCAAATTCCTAACTAGCCCCACAACTAAGTGCCTTTTTAAATACGCAAAAACTACAATGCTACTTCCTATCTCAAAATCTCTCAAAGCTCATAAGAAAGTCATTAAACACAACTAATATAATGTAGAGGTTTTTGCTAATATGATTGAAATAAAAAACAAATTGCTGTTATTATTGTAAAGTAGAAGATGCAAATATTTCATGATGTTACAAAAAAAAAGTTGTTATTGATATTATTATATATTAGAATATGAAGAAAATATTTGCGGCTAATGATTCAATAAAATTATTAATCGATTTTACAATCATCATATCTTTTTTATTAATATATTTTCTATTATTATATGATGCACTTTCTAATGTCATAACAATGTTTTTGCAACTTAAATACATAATATTAGCTTTTTGCTACTTTATTGGTTGATTGATCTAAACTAATAAAAATGTACTGATTTGAATTTTATTTTCTCATATATATTTATTTTGGTTTTACACATTTTTTATTAATATTAAAGATTAAAGTTTTACACTGTTTGAAAAGGAGTGAGAAATACAACCAAGTGGTGTGTACTTACAATATTTTTTTGTTTTCTTGGTTCATACTTAATCAAGTGGTGCACTTACAATCTGATAAACAGCTAAAAGATCTATTTTTTTTATGAAATAAAATATTTTGTACCACAGTTCATGATGTAGATGTAGGGTTGTTTGTTGGTGAATCACAAGACAAAATATAGAGAAGTAGTTGCTAACGAAGCCACACTTAAATGTGTACAAAGAATTCGAGTGCAGATTAGATTGGATGATTTTCAAAGATGAAAAACCATTTGATTATTAGAGTTTTCTTAATTTAGTAGTTTTAGTTTAAGTTCTATGCTATACAATCTAAATCGATATTGATTTCATCAATTACTATATAGCTTTAATCTTCTTTTTTTGAGAGAAAACATGAAAGAAACACTTTAAAATACCAAATATTATTTTATTTATAAGCTATTATATAGCAAATAATGAGATAACTCTTGAAATTTATATTACTAAAATTAACGTGGTGATTATATCATGTCTTTAGTAACAAAAAAATATTTGGGTATCTTTTATTCTTCTATATGTATATATAAGGGATGTTATAAATTTATAAATGAAAATATATTTATATATAAACTTGGTTTGGATTCAATTAGATTTTAAAAGAACAAACTTGACAAACCTAACCCGATAAAAAAACTATTTTTAAATTTTTGGTTTATTTGACTTTTAGTTTATTCTATTTTTTACATCACTATTTAATTGGACTAAATCAGTTTATAAAAATCACAATATTTATTATTAGGATGGGCATAGGAAGTAAAGAAAAAACAGCTGTGAGCTAAAATGTCAAATAACACTTAATGAATCCGAATTCATGTTGAACACGTACCTATACATAGGATCTATATGAACATGATCATTTTTTTGTAAAACAACTTTTGATTTGATGATTTGTATTAAATGGTGAAGTTTAATTCCTTTAAAACTGTGTGGGTACACATTCTGTGTTCATTCAATTAATAACGAATAGTGATGAAGATATCATACACATGTACCCATCAGTCTAAACCATGCATATCAATATCAAATAATTAATTAGTTGAATTATCGCTTAGCCTTGGATAATTCGTAATGGCCAAACGGTCCCTATATATAATGACTAGTAACTAACCAAAATTTTATGTACAAATCTCTATTCTGCATAATTAATACCACCATAATAGGCAAATGACTTTTAGATTTGAAATGTCTACGATATATTATATCACATTAATGCAAATTAAGCTACATATTTTGGGATATTGTGTATATATATGTCCTTCGTGATATAGGGAATTATACCTTTCTAACTCAAGTTTGTTGTAAAATTAAATGAGCAAGATCCTAAATACAGAAACGTCTATCACACATATTATAAAGAACGAGAGTAGAAATAAAGAAATGAGAAAGATGAGAATATAATACATAAGAATTTAACGTTAACAGTTAAGTTAAAATATTAATGAAATTTAATATATGGTTCCAAACAAATTTTACTAAAAATAAGTTCATTTCCCTCTCTTGAGTTACATATATGAGACAACAATTTAATTATTATTATTTAAATATAGTGAATGTTTACTCTTATTTATATACAATAGAATAATAATACAATATATATTTTGTTGTCATAAGTTATATATTTATATAAGAGAATAATGACTAACTCTTCATGAATTATATCACATATCATTTAACAAAGTCTTTGATATATGAAATATATATTTTACGCCTTAACATAAGACGTAAGTTTATTAGATCTCTTCTACCAGAAGAGTTTACAAGATGCACTCCATCAGAGAGGTAAACACAATTTATTAGGTTTGTTAAAACCTTTCACCAAATGAATTATGTAGAGAAGACTCACATGTATCATCATACGATCTTATATAAAAAGTTCACACAATTTTATCGAAACAACTTTCAATAAACTTTTACCTTGGTTCAGGACTAATCTACTAAGTGAGACTTACTTCAATTGTCACTAAGTTCATCACAAGTTTAATCACCAATCAATTGGATTAAATCCAAACAATGAAGACTTATTGTTTGACAAACATTTTGTAATCATGTTAGAGTAACTATGATCTATTAAGACCTTCATCACATTTACGAATCTTTGAACAATCACCTCTCTTACAAAATGTAACTTAATATCAATGTGTTTCATTCTTTCACAATAGACTAGTCTAGCGACACCAACTCTTTGGCTAAACCTTTCAACCACAAGGTTTCTTTCATCGCCTATATTATGACAATGTACTTAGCTTCAATTGTAACAAAGTCATTACCTTCTATAGATTGGTATTCCAACTAATAGTAGTGACATACTTAACAAACATATAATCAGTGAGAGATTTTTTGGAGTCCAAACATAGTCCGATTTTACAAGTCTTTCAATAAGAGCTCCTCTGGCCTTATATAAATTACTCTTTTAAGTGGTCCCTTCAAGTATATGAAGACCCACCTAAGAGCTTGTGTGAAAAATATAAGAAATTACAAGAAGTGAGGATTGTATTGTGATTTAATTAATTTTTAAAGATTTTTCAAAAAATAATCATTGTATCAATGATTTTAAGCTAACGATTTTGTTTGATACACAATCAGATTGAAAACCTTTTCACCTGACAAGTTATATCAGATGCACTTGACTAACTTCAAGTGAATAATTTGTCTACATTATTTTCTTATTTATCTAGTCTAAAGATTATACTAGGATTCTTTAGTCTGGTAGACAATATCTTATGCATATATGACCTATGTAGATATGTTAAGAAGACAAGACTTAATGTCAAAGCACATTCCAAAAAGGTTTTGTATGATGCTTAAAACATGTCTCTTGAAGAAAAACTCGATATAGTCAGACGAACATAGTTTAAGGCTCATTTTATTCTTAGCTCATCTAGCTTAGTAGGGTTACATCCGACATGGATTTTACAGTCTAACTAAATCAGTTGACTAACAAATAATCATGTGTACTTTAAGTGATTAAATCATAGTTTGTGTGTGTGTGTGTGTGTGTGTGTGTGTGGGGGGG
>Ga0209489_107824_pt1 | contig 15406 bp, 11 predicted proteins | sample SiratrowhiteBW_FD_187527 | JGI IMG/M metagenome (GOLD analysis project Ga0209489, IMG submission 187527) | Root nodule microbial communities of legume samples collected from California, USA - Siratro white BW (SPAdes) (version 2) | ecosystem: Host-associated > Plants > Roots > Nodule | place... | reverse complement strand
TGCATGGACGCGACAAGGACAGGTCGGCCGGCGAGGCCGACAACGCGGCGATCCTGCTGCTGCAGCGCTATCCGGCTATGCCTGTGGTGGAGTTCCTCAATGACGAGCTGGCCGGCCATACGCGCATACTGCACCGGGTGATGGCGGAAGAACGCTTTCCCGCGCCGTGGGGACCGTTGATCGAGGCGATGGCGGCCATCCGCGCGCAGTACTACCAGACCTCGACCATCCGCTACCGCAGCGACGCTGCGGGGGAAAGTTAGCGTGCGCCGGCCGGGAGGCGGCGGCGTGCGCCGCGCTGCTGCCAGTGGGGACGCGTCGAACACATATGGTGCGATGGTCTGCTGTGGACCAACAAGTGACGATGGGCCATAGTGCGGACGGTTTGCCGAAACATCCATCGCCCGCTATTGAAGCGTGTTCGACATACCCATGCCAATGTGGATCTCACACGGACGGCTTCTTCTTTGTCTGAGATTTGCAACAACTTCATTCCGGCACACTGATGCCGTAGGGGCCGACCACCCAATCAGCCTCCGAGCGCGCTGAGATCGTCAAAGCCAATCGAGGATGACGAAGTTGCCCGTGTTTTTGACGGTCAGCCCTTCAGCCTCGAAACCCGCACTTGCTGACGTGCCTGATGGCGGCGAGGTCCATCAAGTCACCACGATTGGTGGAGACCAGATCGAAGACTGCCTGCGCGGCTTCGGGAAGCATAGTTGGCAGGAGCGGGAAGCGCTCGTACAACCAGTGGAGAACCAAGTTGGTGAGAGCCCCGCCGCAGAGGTGTGGCTCGCTCCTGGCTCGATGACCTCTGCCGGTCCGAATCCCGCCGCGCTGCAGGAGCCAAGCTCACGATTAGCGCTTGCCGAAGAAAGCGCCTCTGTGCAAGACAATTGGTCCCAGAAGCCCAAAGGGAAACCCACTGTGACAGCCTCTCTTGATGGCGAAATTCGCGACGGCAACCATCATTTGCAGGTCCGCATATATTTCGAAGATACTGACGCTGGCCAGATTGTTTATCACGCGAATTTTTTGCGCTTCATGGAACGCGGCAGAACGAATTACTTGCGCCTCCTCGGAACCAATCAGCAAGCGCTGCTCGAAGCAACGGGGAACGATGCGCCCGGCTTTTCCTTCGTTGTTCGTTCGATGACAATCGATTTTCTAAAGCCGGCGGTCCTGGACGACCTGCTTGACGTGATCACGATCCCGCAAGAGGTAAGGGGCGCGTCAATTGCTTTGCTGCAGGAATGCAGGCGAGGTGACGATCTCCTAGTCACGGCGCGTGCACGCGTGGCGTTTATCTCGGGCGGAAAGGCTCGACGCATCCCCAAGTCGCTGCGGCTCGCCGTCGAAGGGCATAGGTAAGCTCTCCTTTATTCACGCTATGACCTTCCAGCGCCCTAATGAAATCAAAGGGTTAGCGTTCTGTTGCGATATCGTCAAACCAGTGTTCTCTACGCTATTATACGATAACGGGCTCCCGCTTTAGCCTATAGGAGCCGAGTCTACTCCACGGCCTACTGCATGCTCATCCGCTTACGACCCGGATGCACCATAATGCAGTCAATCACGTCACGGATGGCCACGCGGTTCTCTATAACTTTCGAGTTTATCTTGAGCGCGGTGACGAGCCTCTTAACCTCCGAACGGTAAAGTTCACTGAACTTCGGTGGTCGACCGGGATCACATTCTCGCTGCCGTCGGCCAGCAGCCCCAAGCGCGCATCAGCGTTCTCCCGCTTCAGGTCGCATTCATCGATGCGCTTGAGCATCTCGTCGGGTTTACAGAAAGTCTGCTAACGTCAAGTACCACACGCCTCCGCGGCTAGGGCCGGAGCGGAATTACCCGAAAACGCCAGCCCCGCTCATTGCTGAAATCGTTCACGCCGTCGGAGAAGTTGTAGAGAAGGTCATCGATATCCGACTCGCTCAAACTGCAAGCGTTGATTAGGACGTTCTTGTCGAATCCAACATTCCACAAGGTGAACAACTCGGACTTCTGGTTCCACCGAGGATGGACGAAGGTGATGGCCATCAGCCCAGGACACTCGCCAAAGACACCGTTTCGGGTCTGGTGACCGGCAAGATTACTTTTGCCGTCGAACTCGGGCAGTGAAAACAGTTGCTCACCGATCTTCCCAGACCCGATCTGCCATAGCTCCCCACTCACGCAGCTCTCGGCAGGCGGACAGTCGTGAAAAAAGACGGGTAGCAGGCTAGAGGGCCCGTAAGGGATCGTATTGAACCGGCCAAGATCGACCACAAGCACGGTCGGTCCATAATGTATTTGATCTCTCTTTACGTTGTTCGTGATTTTTTCGATGGTCGCGTCAAGGCGCTCGGCCAAGCTCGCGCCAGGCAGAGGCCCAGAGATTTCGGCAGGATCGCCGAAATGAACGCCCGGCCGGCGAGCGCGTTCGTCAAGCTCAGCTGCACTGTCCAGCGCGTCGTAGGCGATTTGATCGTGGCGCGTGGTCGGGTCGGCTATTTCCAGTGCCTTGACCTCGAAGTACACGGGTCCCGCCCGATGAGCGTGGACGAAATCGGGCCGTTTCTGATTGTGCTGTCCCGTGCCCGGCGTCCGGTCGAGGCGCACGCCCCGATCGGCCATTTCCAGCCAGAAAGAGGCTTCGGCATAGGCCTCATAGGCCTGCGCCATCGGAGTGTGGTCTTGCGGACCTTGAACCGCCTTCAGCTTCTTTCGCAGCTCATTGTTCAGAGCGGCAAGCGTCGGTTTGCTTGCCGATCGTGTCTCGATTTCATCGATCCGCGATCTCGTCATGAGAGCGATCGGGACCGACACGGTCAGGCCGGCAAGCATCTGCGAGATGCGATGGAATTCTTCGGGCGTCGTAAGAGCGGGCACGGGGATCACTCAAGAACTGCGATCAGCTGGGCCACGAGCTTTTCGCGATCTGCAGCACGCAACTTATCAAGGTTGAACTGTTTCCATCGCACCGCCGGAAGCTCCGCCGCTCTCTCGACGCCCAACAGAGCCCAATCTGGCCTGCCGCGCTTGAATTCGATCAGAAATTCCCGGTGTTCCTTCGGCATCTTTCCAGATACCTCCGCGATCAAATCCTCGCGGGCCTTCAATAGCTCATCCAGCGAAACCGGATCCAAGGTCATGCCCTCGAAGCCATGCTCGAATTCCTTGCGGATATCCTTTCGCCGCGGCACTACGACCTCCGAAATCGGCCGGTCGTGGCTGATGAGATAGATGATGAAGGCGCGCCTCAGGTCGTCGCTGATGCCCTCATTCGCCAGAAGATCGCGGATGTCAAACAGATCGCGAGGATGTTGGCGGTCGAGGGCGGCGACAATTTTTCCTGCGTAGAGGTCGGAGAAGGAGACGACTTGCGTCTCCGCAAAACCAAAGGTCTCCTCCACCTTCGGTAGTACGGATCGCATCTCTGGATCAAAGACACAGCCGCGAAGGACGGGAGTGACTTCGATCTTGATCTGGGCGTCAGTCTTTTGAAGTGTCAGCTTGGTAATGATGCCTTCCGCGCGGTTCACGACCTCATTCACCTTGACGCCCGGAAGTCCCTCGCCAATGGCGACAGCCATTCTTTTCATGCCTGCGTCAATTGCGGCCAGCGATTCCGGCCGCCCGGCTACAGGCAGGTAGGTCAGGTCGATATCGACTGATAAGCGCGGCATATCGCGCACGAAGAGATTGATCGCAGTCCCGCCTTTGAGAGCAAAATCCTCTTCTGCCGCAACGAATGGCAGGGTCTCGACCAGCAGCGCGACCTGATGCTGATAGCGTTCAGACAGGGGCACTGAGATCCTCCGGCACGGTGATCAAGTATTTCGGATCAAGCCTTCCGCCTTTCACCAGCATGCGCTTTCCCTTCCCCAAATCGACCTTGTCACGGTCTATCCGCTTCAGCCATGAATGGTTGTGTCGGTCAGCGAACCAGAAGAACAGCCGTTTGACTTTCACGCTTTTGCAGTCGTCCAGCAACTTTTGCAGCTTCCGGGGACCAAGATTGCGTAAGCCCTCAACGAGCATATCAACCTGGTGGAAGCTCTCGTTGCCCGGCAGCTCGTCAAGCAGTTCAAGCAACGCGCGTTCGGGCGATGAGACGGTCAGCGGCCATTCGCCCTCGCCCCATATCTGCTTGAACGGTCCCGCCTGGAATTCATCGGCGGCGACCCCGGTATTGCTCTGGATATTCCAGGCGTAGTTCTTGAGCCCCTTTGTCAGGGGGTCTGCTTTGAAGAGCGTTGTGCTCTTGCGGAAGGTGAAGCGTTCTTTGAGCGGAAGCTTGGACAGCCATCCGGGCGGAGCATGCGGACCGCAGAGATAGACTACGGTCGGCCCATTTGCCCTGAGGTAGTGCGAAAAGCCTTGCAGTTCGAGCGCTGTTCGCCCTCCGACGATCAGGGGGCGCTCAAGCAGCGTCTGAAGCGATATGACGGCCTTCTGCCATGTCAGGGTGCCCAGCGGGCGCTTGAAAGTTCCACGTGTCGGCTGAACCAGCCAGCCAGCCGAGACATACTGGCTGCGCAGGCCTGTCGAATAGCCATGCTTCGTCATCCACCCGGAATCGACCAATAGGCCCTCCGGAAGGGTATGCTCGAGGAAGTTTAGCTTTCCGCCGGAATGCTCAGTCATACTTAGCAATATACGACTATTTCAAACCAAAGCCAAGTTTATGAATTTGCAAATTTGCTAAGCCTGACTATGCAGAAAGCTCATAGCCAAAACCGGCTTGCCGGGCACGCCCAACCGAATTTCGATCTCCAATGCGCAGCCATGGGTGAAGCGAAACGAAAAAGGGAAGCCGTCTTAAACGGGCCATGTCCGTGCGGCTCGAGGAAGACCGCGCGCCTCTGTTGCTTCAACGGGCAGGGCTGGCACAAGCCGCCTGCTGTCCTCGGATTCAAAACGCTGCCTGCCACGGGCCGTGTCGAAAAATGCTACATGAAGGAGCTGGGATCATGCGTTGCCCCCATCTCGGCCGAACACATCATTTCGGATTCCGTCTGCCGCGTATTGATGGGCGATGGCGAGTTTTCGATCTCAGGCGTTCCCTGGCTGGAGGCGGGCGAAACGAAGATCATGGCGCCACCTCAGGCAAAATGTCTCTGTACCAAACACAACAGCGCGCTGAGCCCGCTCGATGCCGCCGCACATTATTTCTTCGCGTCGCTTAAGTCATATCTCGAACATGATGCCGGGTCGCGACACGCCATTCTATCCGGGCATGACCTCGAACGCTGGATCTTGAAAATCGCCAAAGCAGCAGCCGTGTCCCGCAACCTGGCACGCGGAAGAGAACGACTGTCGGGTGCGTTTTCGCGGGATGAAGCAATTCTCGACATGCTTGACGACCCCCGACATTGGTCCGAAGGGGCGGGGCTGTACTGCATCATGAACACGGGCGACATCGCGGAAAACACCCCGCGCTTTCAGTTCCAGCCGCTGACAGATGAGCACGACGAAATCAAAGCGTTGGCGATCAACATCATGGGCTTTCGCTTCGAGTTGCTGCTCGAAGCGCCTGATCTGAGCAACCATCCCTCCTTGATCGGTGCAAGATATCGGCCGAGCCGAATCCTGATCTCGTATCCAACATCAACGAACTGGGTAACACTGAGCTGGGAAGACGACAAAAAACATGAGGAATTGACTGTCCAATGGCTTCAGCGTCGTTGACCCTTCGCGACGGACAAACCGTTCAGCTCCGGGCACCGCACAGACCGGCATGGTTCGAGTCGCTCATCAGGGCTGGCTCTGCCAGCGAGCCGCTACCGCGTTGGCGCGTTCCGTTGCAGCCGAGCCATTCAGATGCACGCGGAGCCACTGCGTGAGCTTCCCCGTCGAGCCCGGGGCTGGCGAGGTAGACGAGCGAGGGCTCTTTGTCGTGCAGGTCCCCGACATCCGCGCCAGGGTCTTGCCGCTGTTCAGCTTCGATCCGCGGCGATCCAGCGACCGCCCGATCAGCCACGGCACGACCTTTCGCATCGACCCATGGTCCCGCTGTCTCACCGCATACCACGTCCTGGAGGATCTCTTCGAGGTTGACGAAGCCGGCACCGGGGCGGAGCTTCGACCGGATCTGCGGCTTGCAGCGCTGGAGGTCGAGGGTACTGGATTCGGCCTGGTCGGGTTGCGCGCGGACGCTTGGCGACCATTGGCGGGATCGTATGCGCTCTGCGGCGTTGAGGCCCCGCCCTTTCAGACGCCGCGTCTTCGGAATCTGACGGAACTGGTCGTGTTGAGGATCAGACCTGCAACGCGCACCTCCGAGGGCTCGCCATACTGGCCACTCGATCTTCGGCGATGGCGGCCGGTGCGCCGCGAGCGCGTGCTCGCACTCGGCTTCGCGGACCTCGATGTTGAAGACGGCAGCGAGGAACGGCCAATCTCCCAATATCTGTATGGGTCCTTCGGAGAGATCACGGACGTGGAGCCGGCAGACGGGGCACGCGGCCGCCCCTGGCCGGTGATCAGAGTCGCCGCCGAATGGCCGGGCGGCATGAGCGGCGGCCCGGTGTTCAACGAGCTCGGCCACGTCATAGGCGTGGTCAGCAGCGGTATCGCCGGTGGGACCGGCTCGGCAACCTTCTTCTCAGGCTGGAACATGGCCGAGCGGATCATGGGTTCGATCGATCCAAGCAATCCCGGGCGTTTTCTGTGTCACGGCGTTTTCGACGATGCCGGCGAGCTCGCCTACGCAACGCAGGATGCCGAGCAAGCAAGGCGCTTCGCCGAGACTCGCGGATTGAGAGACCTCGCCGTCGTTTCCGTCGACCCGCACCAGGATGGCTGGATGCGAGTGAACGGACGATGGTGACGTGCATGAATCGGAAACGGTTCGCGGCGCTGGCGATGTGGTGTCGCAGCACCGGGCCCGTCGGCCGTCCCGGGCGGTCTCGTCGCTGCTATCGTCGAGGTGGCCACGATCCGCGTGCCTTTCCTTCTAACGAGCGCCATCGCCGAATTCGCCGGCGCCCGAACCCCTTGCTTATTCGATGAGAAAGTAGCGAGACACCGAAGCTCCAATCGGTCCATTTGACGATTCCGGAATTGAAGCCTCCCAGTTCGGTAGCGTCTTCTGTTCGAAAAACGATGGATGCCGGGACATGATGCTTTGCTGCCACCAGCTCTTCAGTAAGGGGATAGGCCGAGCTGGTAAAGCCACGACAGTCGCCAATCATGAGCGTCGCGCAATGGGTGAATGCGACGTGGGGATCGGATTGCAACGCTTTCACTGCGCGGTCCAAATAAACTCCCTTTTTTAAAGCGGCTGCGCTCATGCTCAGGCAATCGTCCGCATCGATGAAGGTTGTATAAGCATAGCGAGCCGCAAAGAGACCGGCATTGCGTGCCGCGGGCAGTCCCAGATTTCGATCGTGGTGGATCAGACGGATAGCTGCGTTGGTTTTGAAGCTGGCGAGCAGGCTCAGTGTCGTTGGATCGTTGCTGCCGTCATTCACGATAATCAGTTCATGCGGGATGCGGAATGGTTGATGAAGGATGGGGACTCTCTTTTCCATGAACGGACATGTCGTGAAAATTCCGATTTCCTCCAGGAAAGATCAATCAGACTTGCGGGGTAAGAACGTGGGGATCGTGACATCACGGTCCAATGCAATTATCACCGGAACCCAAGAGTTTGTTACTGAAGAGCGCCTCACTCATCCCTATGGGAATTCCTTCTCGTATGCCGCTGAGTCTACATTGTTTCAGGATTGGATCGACGGCAAGAAGACGTACAGCGATCTTGACTCTCACTTGCCGACCGCCGCCGTAACTGATGCGTTGGCGCGCGTGATCCAAAGCAATGGGGAGACGATTGAAATCGATTTTGATTTTGCGGAACCCGACTGGCCGCCAATAACCTACATTACTAATGCTGTAGTCCCCGAAGGTCGCGCCATGCAGCTCGCGGCGTATCGGTGAGAGATTGAGTGGCGGAATGGCGATCTGAACTCCAATCGAGGCCGAGGAATATACTGGAAAAAGAACGAGCTGATAGACAGACGGTGCAGGCCCATAGCGAGCTTTGATCTTGGCCAAAGCAAGCGATCCGCGCCTGTTCCTCCTCCGCCGCCAGCCCATGCCGTTTCGAAGCCGGCCAAGAAACTCGTGCTCTCCTCTAGTGCCTCAGTCCCAGCGGTCGGTGTTGCTATGAATTTGAGCCTCTGGCTCGCCAAGTCACGACAAAGCAAGTGTTTCCGCGTGAAGACAGTTCACGCCTCGCATTTGGCCGATGCCCCAGGCGGCGATGCGAGACGATGTCTTGGATGGAGACACGCGATTGCCCAAATCGAGGTGACAGGCAAAGGCCTGACAAGAGAATCGATTGCCACACCACATTCTTGAAGGCTGCCTCCAAGCTTGGTCCCGACTATGGAGCCTTCAGGCGAGATCGGCAAAATCGATAGTTTTGATGGAGCGCATTCCTGGTGCGGATAGGCCGTAGTGCGATGGCGATTGCCATGGCTGACGCGGATTTTACTGCGCGTGGTGATGCGTAAGCTTCGGTGCAAAGACGCCTTGCGGCCGCCTGTTCTGATGGTTGAGAACTGTACGTATGGCCATATGATCGGCACGCTGAAATCGACTCGAGCGATGGAGACAGGGCCGGCGGCGGCGGTGGTTTGAGGAGGAGAGGGCGCGCATTGTCTTGGAGAGCATGTTGATCGCCGATACAATATGAGGTGGCCTCACTCTGCTTCAAACACCTGGCCCACGCAGCCTACGCCACTCACCGCAACAGACGATCGGCTGCGCAACCCAACCAGCTCGCGGATCGGCCGTTGCTCCACCTGTGGCCACTTCCATACAAAACTCTGCTCTAACCACCGCCGAATCAGAACTCCATAGCGCGTTCTCCCCCAAGGCTTTGTCGGGTTCGCAGCTTCAGCTCTCCTAGAACAAGGGCTCGATAAGGTATGCAAACGCTCACGATGTTAGGGGTTGCTGTCGGCGCTGCTTTGTCGCGCGACATCAGCTTTTCGGGCGGGCCCATACGTGATCCGCCTCCTCGCCCTTTCCCTGCTGAAGCTGAGATGTTGGGGAATGTCTCGCCACGTCGTCGGCGTGAGTTTGCCTGGGGACGGCACCACGCTCGTGAAGCGTTGCGTCATCTGGGCCTTACCTCTCTCCCGATTTTGCGGAGAGCAGATCGGGCTCCGATTTGGCCTTCGGGAATCGTCGGGAGTATTTCTCATTCTTCGTGCAATTGCGGAGCTATTGTTGGGCGCTCAAGCAACCTGCTCGCTATGGGATTAGATATTGAAGATACAGAACCGCTCGGAGTGGACCTTTTGCCAATCATATGCACTCCAGCGGAAATGGATCGCAGAGAATGGGCCGGCAGTCGCTTCGGCTCAAAATTGATCTTTGCGACAAAGGAAGCCGTATACAAAGCATATGCGCCAGCAACCGGTGAGTTCCTGGAGTTTCACGATGTCATGGTTAGGACGAATGACGAAAATGGGGTCTTTGAGGCGGAGATTGTCAACTTGGAAAAGCCAATGAGCTTCGGAAGTCGCACCATAAATGGAATCTACCTCCCGTTTTTGGGAGGAGTTCTTGCATTAGCTCTGCGATTTCGAGGCGCCTAGTGCAAACTGTTGCGTCCTCACCATCTCGTCTTCCAAATTCTGCGCTGCGCAGGTCAGGGTAACACGTCGCGGTCCAGGCGATGAGAAACAATGTCTGTTGAAATATCTTGCAAAGGTTGGAGGGGGCATGACGGGTGCGATCAGTCTGAAAGTTCGGCTCGCTACCCTCCGTTGTGGTGACGCGGCACCAGGGTCTTGACTTCTAGCTCGAGTATTGCGTGTGCAACCTGCACGCTTGCTACTGATGTAAGATGGGGATCGTTAGAAACGATTTGGTAGGCCTAGAACGCGATCTACCGTGGTGCTGAATCAAACCTATCAGGGGCGCTGAAGCAGATAAAAGTGGAGTCGCGTGAAAATCACGGCGATCGAGATCGGCGCCCGATCACGCTCGCCCAAACCGAGACAGTAAGACCGCAGTATTGAGTCAGGCAGCCAGAGGTGCATTGGCTCGTCAAGAGAATTCACAAACGTCGTTGGCGCGTCGGTCGCTTGTTGCGACCATGGGGCTATCGCAGCCACCTGTCTAGACGGGCAGATGAAACTTGCTTGATTCGTCCAAGCCAATGCCATGGTGATGCTGCCGCGCCCCATATTTTTGAGGACAATCGACTTCGATAGGAGAGGTCTTGTCGCGGGCCGGGATCTTCGCCCAGGTAGTTGCTTGTTTCGGTGATCGTCGCCTTGTCGTCGGTGTTGTTGTTTGAGTTGCGTCTGATTCACGACATCGATGCCTCAAGTCGAACAGTAAAACTCCTCTATGGCGGCTATAGGCGCGTTGTTCTTTGAGGAACTCTCGCGCAACATCGTTGGCACGTCGGTTGCTTAAGATGCGTAGAACTCTGTGACGATCATCTCGCTTCGCACGCTGCCAAAGAGTTCGGATTAGACGTTCTCAATCGGTCCAAATGTAGCATCGGATGCGAAGCAAATGCGCTCAGAACTTGAGGGGGCCTCATGTTTGCTTCGCGATGGGCAAATAGCCGATCCACCACCGTTGGCGATTTCAGAAAAATGCGGAAATGGGAAGAGCGCAAAACAGAGCTCTTCCGTGCTCAAGCGGATGTGGCCCAGGCACAACGCTGCTTGTTGGAGCAGATGAGTCTGAAGAACCTGATCGCTACGCCGACGCGCGTTTGGTCGCGCGCATAGGGGCACTACAGGTGGGTACCTAAGTCGGTAATTGTCGCGGATCTCGAGGGTCTTCGCGCGGATCTTGTGGAGTTCGCCAGTCCATCGCAGGACCGCTGAAAGCTGTGCCCCCCGCGAGTTACACAGATGGAGGTTTATCATGGGCGTGGGGTACGTACATCACGAGACATGTGTGTTGGCCTCATCAAGTTGCGAACTCTGCGAGAGGGCTGGGCAACGAGTTGCAACGTCAACAATGGGTTCTAGAGTCTTTGTTGCTGGTGGGAGGCTAGCCGTAAGGTGCGCCCAGCTAGCGAGCGATATGGGCTGCGTTATTCGCGCCGCCTTGTGTGCAGATTCCATTTTTCGGGATCGGGCTCTTCGCGGTAACGTCCGGCGTGTCGCAAGTGTTGAAGAGCTATCGACCTTGCTGAATGCTCAAGTGGTGCACTGGATATTTTCTCTTTGTAATCCATTCGCATTGGCAGCGGATGTGTTGGGGCGAGTTCGTCAAGGCGCTTTCAAGTACCGCGAAGGCCCGTTAGCGCGGTGTGCGGGAACTGCGGCAACTTCTTCGGTGCTGTTGGTCCAAGAAACCGAATATGCCGTCACGTGGCATCGCATCGATGGTGGTGCGGACACCGATGACCGGGTTGTTCAACTCTACGTCTTATTGCGCCAACCGATACGGCGTCTACTCTTAACCTCAAATGCTGCGAGGCTGGAGTCGAGAGCGAGCGTCTGATCGTTTTGGCGAGTGGAGAGGAGCTCAGTGCCTGTCCGCAGGTGCTAATACGCCGACGCGAGTTTCCCGAACGTCGACGTCCGGACGCGGCGGGCTGCCTGCGATGGGATCGATCCGCGCAAGATCTCTCGGCGACAACGACCGCCTGGACATTAGGCCGTATCATTCCAATCGGAAGGCTGTCGTCGCAATCAGGTGCTTGGAGGTGTCGTCTAACCGCTCGGGCTTATCGGCGGGCTCTTTCTCTCTCCTTGAAATCACCCGGGCCATTGGCGTGTGGCGACAGGTACGGAGGATGTTGATGTTTGGTTCGGTGGCTCAGATGATCGGCCTGTGGATGCGCGGGCACCCGCGAGGAATGCCGGCATGGATATAGGCAATCGCCTGCCGATCTTAAGCGAAGCTGAGGCGCGGAGCGCAACGGTTGCCCATGAATTGTTGGCATCTCGTGAAGAGTTCTGGCGACAGCGACTAAAGCAGTTCAAGATAGTTCAGCTTCCGTTTTCGTCGTCGTTAGAAGGCAAGGCTCCGGCGACATGGCAGTCGAGCGCTTGGCTCATGCCGAGTGCGTTGGCTGAGCTATCTCCAAGTGATCGTGCAGAACATCTGTTAACTGCTTGGTTGATCTACCTCGCCCGCGCTACTGGGGAGTCAGAGCTTCAATTGGGATGGTCCGGGCCGAATGGATCGCGAGCGGGCGGGAGCGCTGTGGAGGCCCTTCTCGCGTCCGCCGTGCCAATGGTGATTGCTATAGATCTAAGTGATGACTTTGCGCAGGCGCGCAGAGCGGTTGCGGCCGAATGCCTTCAGCTGAGAGAGAACGATAGCTTTGCCTGGGATCTTATCACGCGCTGCCCCACGTTGCGGGATGCGGAGGTGCTGCAATCGCGGCGACCCTGGCCCCTTGGCGTTACAGTTACCGGAGAGAGCTGTTCTGCTGCTGAAGAGTCGGCTTCGAGCTCTAGTTCTGAGATAGCTCGCTCCGGTGAGTTGCTAACGCTCGAGATTTGCGCTCTCGATGGGCGCTTCCGATGGCACTTTGACAGTAGTCGCTTCGCTCCCAAGCAGATCGACTGTATGACGCAGCATTTGCACAATTTGTTGTGTGCTGTGATGGCCGATGCGCAGGAGCCGGTGGGGCGCAGCGGGCTGCTGTCGTCCGATGAGCGCACCTACCTCTTGGAGGAACTGAATCAGACGGCGGCGCCTTATCCTTCGGACCGGTGTATCCATGAGCTGTTCGAGGCGCAGGTGCGCGAGACGCCGGATGCGGTAGCCGTGGTCCATGCTGACGCGCGCCTAAAATATGGCGAGCTCAATACTCGGGCGAACCGGCTCGCGCATCATCTGATCGCGCTTGGGGTGAAGCCGGGCGATCGCGTTGCGATAGTGCTTGATCGATGCATTGCACTTGTGGTCGCACAACTGGCAGTTCTGAAGGCGGGCGGGGTCTATGTACCGATTGATCGGGGCGTTCCATTTGGGCGACAAAGCTGGATTATGACCGACTGTGCTGTGCGCCTGGTCCTCGTAGGTGACGAGAATGAGGGGCGGTTTGAGATTGCGATTCCTATTCTGGCCATTGAGCCGATCATGGCTGGAATAGGGTGTAGTACCGATCCTGGCCTGGCATTGACCGCCGATGCTCCGGCTTACGTGATGTACACCTCCGGGTCGACCGGCCTTCCGAAGGCCGTGGTTCTTCCTCATCGTGCTGTCAACCGTCTCGTCATCAACAACGGCTATGCTGAGTTTACCTCGTGTGATCGCGTGGCCTGGGTAGGCAATCCCGCCTTTAGTATCAGTACGCTGGAAGTTTGGGCGGCACTGCTGCACGGCTCCAGCCTAATTGTGATTCCACACACAGCTGTGCTGCAGCCGGAGGTGCTGCGCACTCTGGTTCGGCGGCACCGCATCACCGTCCTGCATTTGACCGCCGGGTTGTTCAGCCAGAGCGTTGATGAGTTAGGCTCGGTGCTGGCGAGTTTGCGATTTCTCCTAGTTGGTGGTGGCTCGGTTGACGTGGCGGCCGTGGCACGGGTTTTGAGCCAAAGCCGACCGCAACATCTCTTGCACTGCTACGGTTCAACCGAGACGTCGACCTTTGCGACGGTCTGCGAGATCACCGCCATTGATCAGACAGTCCGCCGACTCCCCATCGGCCGTCCGATTGCGAACACGCGGATCTATCTGCTTGACGGTCACGGTGCGCCGGTTCCGTTTGGCGCGGTCGGGGAGCTCTACGTCGGCGGGGCGGGAGTGGCGCGCGGCTATCTGAACCGGCCCGAGCTGACCGCGGAGCGGTTCATCGCCAGTCCCTTTGTGGACGGCGACCGGCTGTACCGCACCGGCGATCTGGCGCGCTACCTGCCGGACGGCAACCTGGAGTTTTTGGGCCGCAACGACGACCAGGTGAAGATCCGCGGCTTCCGGATCGAGCCGGGCGAGATCGCGGCGCGGCTTTGCGAGCACCCGTTCGTGCGCGAGGCGGTGGTGGTGGCGCACAAGGGCCCCGGCGGCGAGCAGCGTCTTGTCGCCTATGTGGTGTGCGCGCCGGAAGCAGCTTCGAACGGGCTGGAGGGAAGCGAGCTTGCCGGCGCCTTGCGCGCCCACACAAGTGCGCACCTGCCGGAGTACATGGTGCCATCGGCGTTCGTGCGGCTGGCGGCGCTGCCGCTGACGGTGAACGGCAAGCTCGACCGCAAGGCGCTGGCTGCGCCGGACGATGAGGCGTATGCGCATCGCGCCTATGAGCCGCCGCAAGGCGAGATCGAGATCACGCTGGCACAGATCTGGGCCGAGCTGCTCGGTGTGGAGTGGGTCGGACGCCACGACCACTTCTTTGCGCTCGGCGGGCACTCGCTGCTGGCAGTGCGGCTGATCGAGCGGCTGCGGCGGCTGTCGCTGGGGGTCGACGTGCAGACGCTGTTTGCCAAGCCGGTGCTGGCGGATCTGGCCGCAAGCCTGGGCAGTCATCAGGAGGTGGCGGTCCCGGCCAATCGGATCAGCGAACAGAGTCCGGCGATCACGCCAGAGATGCTGCCGCTGATCGAGCTGACGCAGGGCGAGATCGAGCGGATCCTCGCCACGGTGCCCGGCGGGGTCGGCAACATCCAGGACATTTATGGCTTGTCGCCGCTGCAGGACGGCATCCTGTTCCATCATCTGTTGGCGACAACAGGTGATCCGTACCTGCTGGTCTCGCAGATGGCGTTTGCCGATCGTGACCTGTTGGACCGCTATCTTGCCGCGGTCCAGCGGGTGGTGGATCGGCACGACATTCTGCGCACCTCGTTCGTCTGGGAGGGCCTTTCTCGGCCGACCCAGGTGGTGTGGCGGCAGGCGCGACTGGAAGTGATCGAGCTCCAGCTGGATGGCGCTCATGGCGCTGGAACCGAGCAGCTCAGGGAGCGGTTTGACCCACGTCGGCACCGCATCGAGCTTGGCCGGGCGCCACTGCTGCGGTTTGTGATCGCGCGCGAGCCCGGCAGCGCGCGCTGGCTGCTGCTGGAGCTGCAGCATCATCTAATCGGGGACCACACCACACTGGAGCTGATGCATGCCGAGGTCCGGGCCGTGCTGGAGGGACGCGAGCATGAGCTGGCAGCCCCGCAGCCATTCCGCAACCTGGTGGCGCAGGCGCATCTACGCCGTGATGCCAAGGCCGATGAAGCGTTCTTCCGGGAGCTGCTGGCAGACATCGATGAGCCGTGCACGCCCTTTGGCTTGTGCGAGGTCCAGGGCGACGGCAGCGGGACCCGTGAGGCGCAGCGGATGCTGCCGCAGGCGCTCCATGCGCGGCTGCGCGAACAGGCGCGGCGGCTGGGGGTGAGCCTGGCGAGCCTGTGCCATCTGGCCTGGGGGCAGGTGGTGGCGCGCAGCAGCGGCCGCGAGCAGGTGGTGTTCGGCACGGTGCTGTTCGGCCGCATGCATGGCG
>Ga0209489_107823_pt1 | contig 15408 bp, 5 predicted proteins | sample SiratrowhiteBW_FD_187527 | JGI IMG/M metagenome (GOLD analysis project Ga0209489, IMG submission 187527) | Root nodule microbial communities of legume samples collected from California, USA - Siratro white BW (SPAdes) (version 2) | ecosystem: Host-associated > Plants > Roots > Nodule | place: USA... | reverse complement strand
TTTGTATTTTTTTTTTTTTTTTTTGTTGATGAAAGATGGTATATTTCAAGATACTAAAATTATAGGAAAACTATACAAAATTAATTCAGGCCAAATTTATAAAAAAAATATAAAGTAAAAGATGAGCATTTGAAGTAATATATGTAATTTTATTGAAAATAATTAGATTAAAATTAAAAGATAAAAAAGTATCGGTGTTATTTTTAATAGAAAAACAAACAAAATAATGTTGTTTGTTTTATACGAAATAATTCAAGAGATTTTTTTGTTTAATTTAGTCAAATTTAGACACAATAATATGAAGAGTTCGTGGGGCTACATTATTTATGACAAAATTATTCATATTTAATATTGTGCACATGGCATAATCTTGAGTGGGCCAACAGCTTCAATTACTAATTATGTAGAATATCGATTATTAATTTTATTATGTTTTTTTCTTCTTAATATCATTTTTTTTTATCTTCTTTTCATTTTGTCCCCTTCTGTTGTTGCATTTTGAACATGGCCCTGTATTTTTGTTTTTTGGACCCTAAAAATTCAAACACTGTTTTAATTAAACTCTATTACTGAAGGACTATTTTTAATTTAGAATTTAACGTTTATAATACGGAAATGTAAAGTAATTTTTTATTATTAACTGATTACAAACTAATGTGACTTTTCTCTCATTCGACTTTTCCATCTCCACCGTTTATCAGTGATGAACTCAGAATAAAATATTATTTAAATATAATAAAAAATATTTTAATTAATAATCTTTAATAAAAATCATTATAAATAATCTTTGATTTGTTCTGTGGTCCTTTGAAGTTTTGAAGACGTGGATTAACAGTTGGCAATGTTTCGTCAATTGATTAAACAATTGTTGTGTTTACATATTTTATTTTTCTTAACTAATTAGTGGCTTTTGTGGGAGTTTAAGTTGTAACGATGGCAACCCAGTTAAGTTTATACCATTTTTGCCTCATTTTATTATTATTATTGTTATTAAACTTGCTATTCTGTAAACTTGCCTCATTTTCGCAATCAACTAGTTGAAAATTAATTATTTTAATTTTCTTTTGTAAGATATTATTTCTTTGTTCAAAAGAAATATAATTTCACTTTATTTTTTCATTGATTTTTATATTATATTTTCTAAATCCTTCCAAAAATTACATTCCACCATTAATGATGACAACAAAAATAAATATGCACAACATTTTTAACTTTAACTAATCTTTTAAATTTCTATATTTTCTACAACCACCAATTATATTCTCTTTTGTTGATCGAAATATGAACTATATACACTAATTTACAAAAACATACTATACATTAATTTAATTTTATCAATAATAATATTTATTTAAAAATGTCATAACATTAAACATATTTTATCCATAATAACATTTACATTAATAGGTGAAATTTATCTAAAAAATGTCATTAAATATAATGACACAATTTTAATTTTTTTTTTTAAATCGTGTCAATGTAGTATAATACATTTTTTATTATAATATTTTTTTAAAATAGTGTCACATTCACATTATTTTTTTCAATTTTTTTATTTTAATTTTATTTTTTTATTAAAATTTTGTTTGATTAACATGATTTTAATTATATTTTTTTATTGAAATAGTGTCAAATTAACACGATTTTAATTATATTTTTTTATTAAAATCATGTCATTTTAATATTATTTTAATTTATTTTTTTAAAATCGTGTCATAAAATTTATTCTTTAATATAACGTTTGTTTAAGTTGTGTCAGATTGACCAAATTTTAGTTTTATTTTTTTTACTTAAATTATGTCACGTTAATATTAGTTTAGTTTAATTTTTTTTTATCACACCGTCTCTTTTCTACTTAACGTCTCGTGACACTATTTACCCATGTAAAAAAAAAAAATCCACACGAGAATAATTACTTTTGGTGCTTTCGCCCTAAATGTAATGTAGTTTTATTTTTCATATATTCCTAGTAAAGACAAAAAGATTTATTATCATTATGATATATGTAGTGTTAGGTTGCCGTATACTTTGTGGTTGAAAACTTCAATTGAAAAGAAAGGACTTCCACGATGAGGGCTTAGTACTTTAGTTCTTGTTCCTTTATACTAAACTCATGTGCCTGCACAATTGAAGGAGAAGTTGAAACTGGTTGGTGCAACAATGGTGCATCCTGCTTCTTCATCATCATCTCAACCCAAATTTGTTGAGATGGTGAAGCATGTGATCGACATAGGAGTCCCAGAAAAGCTAAGGTTGTCTGAACGTAGCATCTACAAGGTTCCATGCAACCTCCGAGACGTGAAGAAGGATGCATACACTCCTCAGTGCATCTCAATAGGCCCTATTCACTTCGAAAAGCAAGAACTTGAGACCATGCAAGAACACAAGCTGAGATACTTGGAATTCTTCTGGAAGCGTGTGTCAAACGAACAAGCCATGGAGAGGTACAAGCGCTACCTCGAGGATAAAGAACAAGAGATTCGAAAATGCTATTCGGAGAAGTTCATCTTGCCCCGAGAGAAATTCGTGGAGATGATGCTGCTGGATGCTGTGTTCATCATGGAGCTTTTCCTGAGAAACTGTGAGTTGAAAGCACCAAGTTCTAAGCACAAGAAAGAGCGTGATGATCTCATCGTGGAACAGTTCTTTCTCGCCAGAAACATTGCCAGGGACTTGATCCTTCTAGAGAATCAAATACCCTTTTTTGTGCTGGTGGAACTCTATGAAAGGGTTGTCCCAGATTACGAATTTAGGGAAGAAGACTCTAGCTTTGTTGATCTTGCCTTCGAGTACTTTGCATCTCAGATGTCTTCTTCTGTTGAACATATAACCAAGAAAGAGAGTTTCTGTGGCCTGATCCTCAGCTCCTAGGAGCCTTGTGAACCAAAGGGCAAAGGTAGCCGCTGTAAGAATCTGAATCCAGCACACTTCACTGATCTGATAAGGCTCTATTACCTTCCCACTAAGGAGAAAAGAGGCCAAGCTTCTCATGTTCTAAGAACAGCAACGAAGTTGCAAGACTCAGGAGTGTACTTTGAGAAAGGTGATGAGAAGAGAAAGCTACTAGACATAACCTTTGAGAAGAAACAAGTTCTGAGTTGGTGTCTTTGTTTTGGTTGTTTGCAATGCTTGAACCACTTCAAGGCACGTTTTAGGATACCCCAGTTGAAGGTGGATCACAACACTGAATGTGTGTTCAGGAACCTCATTGCCTTTGAGCAGTGCCACCATCCTGAGGAGACTTACATTTGCAACTATGTGTCTCTTATTGACTCTCTTATCCACACTCAGCTTGATGTGGAGTTGCTGGTTGAGAAGGAAGTGATTGTGCATGAGCTGGGGAGTCACAAGGAAGTGGCATCTCTTGTGAATGGTTTGTGCAAACATGTTGTGACAAACTCAACGTGCTACTATGACACCATAAATGATCTGAACGAGCATTACAAGAACAAATGGTACCACACCATGGCATCCTTGAGGTTGGTGTACTTTAGGGACCTTTGGAGAGCAAGTTCCACTGTGGTGGGGATTGTTGTGCTCATTTTTGCTATGTTCCAGTTCCTACGAGCTCTGCGTGCTCTCTTCAAAATATAAGTTTGGATTAGTCTATGTGGCACTTAATGCTTCAGCATGTCACTTTTCTTTGGTATCAGTGTTGTAAACATGTTTGTTGTTGTGTTTGAAATTATCTTCTAAAGTTGTGAAAAATACTCTTTTTGCTGTGAACATGTTTGTTGATGTGTTTGAAATTATCTTCAAGTTATGAAAAATAGTCCTTTTGTGGTGTGTGGTGTTAAATATGGTGTTAAAGTACCATCCCTCAAGTTATTTGTGTATAACCAAAGTTTTTCACTTCTTTCTAATAAACATTTTATATAAGCACAGATATATAGTGATTGCAATTTTCATTATATTTGGATGCCATTAGTATGAGTAAAAACAATTAGGACTTCGTGACTCTTTTACAATGATTTAATATTTCGAATCAAAACTTATGTTACTTTTAATACAATTAAACGCAATAGTGTTATGGTCAATTGCCTCTCCATGCACTCCAACTGTTTGAATTTATAACATTTGCAGAAATCTAATCGGATTAATTGTGGAAAAAGAAATTGATCTCATAATTGGCACATATAATTGCTAGTGAAAGAAAAACAAGCATACATTTCACACTCAGTAGTTAGCATTTGTGTGGCTAAGTAATCATATCAGTGTTAATATTTTGGTTGAAACACACCAATAACCCTTAGAAAGTTTACTACAGTAAACAAGAACACAGCAATTCCCACGATAGTTGAACTGAATCTCCAAGGGTCACGGAAGTATACAGATCTTAACACCCCCATGTAGTGTTTCCAGCAGCAGTTGTAGTGTTCATTGAGTTCTCTTGTGATTTCGCCATAATAGTTTGAGGTCACCACAACATGCCTGCAAAGACCATTTATCATGGTTGCCAACTCATTGTGGCTGCCAAGTTCATGCACAATTATTTCCTTGTCCACCAAAAGCTCTACATCATCTTGAGTGTGAATTAAAGAGTCAATTAGAGTCACATAGTTGCATATGAAAGGCTGGTCTGAATAGTGGCACTGCTCCAAAGCAATGAGGTTCCTTAGTATACATTCTGTCACCTGGTCTACTTTCAAATGGGGTACTTGCAAACGACATTTGAAACATTCGGTGAATGGTAAGCAACCAAAACACAAGAACCAGCTGAGGATTGGAGATTTCTCAAACTTTATATCCAAGTAGCTCCTACCTTCAACTGCTTCAAAACTAACACCTGCTTCAATCAACTTTGTTGCAGTCCTCAGAACACATTCCACAGCACAAGAAGTGAAATGTCGTGATGATGAATTCATATTAACCTGGATTTCTCTAGGAAGGTAGGTGTATCTGATCAAATCAGTGAAGTTTAAGCAAGATTTACAATTCTTGATCATCTCCACCTTTTGACTTGCCTTGTGTGGATAAAAGTCTTCAAAGTAGTTAAGGGCAAGTTCAGTGAACTTGAGACAGTTTTCCTTGGTGCCACTATCTCCAAGAATGACCCTTGTGTACAATTCCTCCAACACAAACATGGGAAGCTGATTTTCTAACAGTGACAAGTCACGTTGAGTCATCTTGCAAATCCATGATGTGGTGAACATCAAATCATTCTTCTGCTCAGATTTGTTTGTTTTTCTCAAAAACAGTTCCATGATGAAGACAGAGTCTAATAGGATCATGTCCACAAAATTTTCATTCTTGTGGAGTTCTAACTTGGAGTAAGAGTTACCTATCATTTCTTTGTTCTCTTCAAGAAAGACTTTATATTGTGACAAAGCTAAACACTGCTTGTGAGATAGACGTTTCCAGAAGGCATGAAAGTACCTTTGCTTCAGTTTATCCTGCTTTAGCTCTGGCTTGTCACTGTGAAGAGGGCCTATTGAGATGAAACATGGTGTATATGCTTCCACATTCAGCTTCAGGAGATGGGGAGGAACCCTGTAGATGCAACACTGATCATGCACCTCAGGCTCAATCTGTTCAGGAATGTTAACTATGTGCTGAATCTGAGGTTTATTTTCAGGTAATGCAGCAAAACTAGTAGCAGAAGTCATTGAAACACAACTTTCTCTTCCCTGGGAGCAAGAGAAAACCTTCAAACCTTGATTTTGGTCTGAATTCCTTGGATGCTTTCAGTTTTCAAAAGGGCCTGCATTTCACATGCATTTGAGAAAAGATGAAAAGCTATAATTTGGTGAGAAAAATAACAAGAAATTTGAACTTGAACGTACTTACACATAAGAAACAGCTGTTTCACAATCATAACAACCGTGTTAGCACAAAAATCTTTTTCCACAGTCAAATGAGTCCTAGAGATAAAACACAAACCTTGGATGTTCTGGTAACCTGTAATAGAAAGTTTTTCACTGCTGTGTTACAGCTTGCAAGGCCTAAAAGTTAGAAGGAGTGTCACCTTCCTGTAACTTTCACACTGCTACCTTGATATGTGAGCTATGAATTATGATGCTGTTTTTGTCGGTTTTCAGTGATGCATGTGCATTTCTTTTCAACACAGGGTAGGAATTCTTACATAATGGGAAAGTTTAATTATAGTAAGTCAGATTAATGCAACTTAATTATGATTAATGTTGGCACAAGTGTGATTAGTCCACCATAGATAGTTTTCTTATCATGTGGGGTCTTTCCTACTTGCTATTTTGTTATTATTTATTGACTAATCTAACAACTTTAGTTCACTTTGCACTATTAAGTCGTTCAAAAATTTGTGGTATATTATAGAAGAGTTTAAGTTTCTTCCCTTAAATAAAAAAGTTCTACATTAAGTTAACTAATGTATAAATTTTTTTAAAGTTCATTAGACCCCTTTTAAAGATAAAGTTCAAATCACTCTTATTCCCTTATAAATGAATGTAATTTATAAACTTTTGTTCTCTTTTAATTAACTAATACACTTTTTAAATACAAAATCATCTTAAATCATTCCAATTTTATACTAATGATGAATTGAGATAGAGGCTTCTAGAGAAAATGAATGTTCTGGGAATGTGCAGTGTTGCTTTCCTTTATCTTTTGGGTATTTGGTAAGAGTGAGAGGGTAACATGTTATCTTTTGTCTCTATTTTCAAAGTCCATGACTTATTTACACCTTAGCTGGCGACAGAGTTAGGTAAGGGTACACTTTCTTTCAGGTCTCTCTAATAATAATAATAAATAAGAATTTGTAGGTATTATTATTATTATTATTTGAAATGAAATAATATGCTTAAAATATCATATAATTTTGAAATTTGATGGACAGCAAACAAATGATGTTTTTTAAAAAAATAAAAACTACAGTCAATTTCAAAATTTTAAAAGATATGCAAACATATTTTACCTTTATTTGTAATTAATAAAAGTTAGAATATTATAAAGCAATTCCATAGAGCCATGTGGATAAGAACAAGCAAAAAGGATAAAATTTAGCATGAAAAACATGTGGAAGGATTGAAGGTTGATTTTGTGCAAGATCTTACGGGGCCTGTTAGACAAAGTTATTCATAATTTCAATTCTCAAATTCACTTAAAATTTAATTAATATATGATTCTTTGATTTTTCAAAATTAAACAGTTTTGATATATTATTACTACTTTATATACTTGTTAATAGAATTATTATAAGTAAAAAAAATTATAAGATAAAAACTACATACAAAATTAGGAAACCTAAAAGTGGATTTAAACCATATTTAAATTTATACAATTTTTTTTTTTATTTTCATGTTTTATTCAACTTTTCATTGATGTGGTCGGAAAGAACAAGCATAACACATGATTATGGCAAAGAGACATCATGGATGCATCCTCCCATTAATAAAAATAATCATGTCCATAATGTTGTTGTTGTTGTGGTTGACCCACATAAACAACATAATCAACAAAATGAAGTGTCTTAATGTGGTTTAACAATAATGCAATTAATCAATTATTCATTAAAGAATGAATAAAAAGATTGAATCTTTTTCCGTAACTTACCAAAGGGCATGTTAATCTATTCTAGATTAATTAATCATTGGTTGAACAGTGTTACAATGAAATGATCACAGTTTATTATAACAGCAGAAACAGTTCATTGTTTTGGATGATACAAACCAGTAACACGAAGAAAGTTGACAATGGCAAACAAGAAGATAACAACTCCTACAGCAGTTGAGCTCAGTCTCCAAGGGTCTCGGAAGTACACTGACCTCAACATACCCATATAGTGCTTCCAACGACTATTGTAGTGACTGTTGAGCTTCCTTGTGGTTTTGCCATAGTAGTTGCAGTTCACCACCACATGCTTGCAAAGACCATTTATCATAGTTGCCAATTCGTTGTGGCAGCCAAGTTCATGCACAATGATCTCCTTGTCCACCAACAATTCCACATCCTCTTTTGTATGAATCAGTGAGTCAATGAGAGAAACATAGTTGCACATGAAAGGTTGGTCTGCATAGTGGCACTGCTCCAAGGCAATGAGGTTCCTCAGCACACATTCTGTTGTTTGAAGCACTTTAAGCTGAGGGATTTGGAAACGAGCTTTCACACATGTTAAACATGGTAGACAACCTAGGCAAAGAAACCAGCTCAAAACCTGAATCTTCTGAAACCTTATGTCTAGCAAACTTTTGCATTGCACTTTCTCAAAGCTAACTCCTGCTTCATTCAACTTTGTTGCAGTCTTGAGAACACATTCGTTTTTACTGCAAGGAGTGAAGTGTTTTGATGGCATCCACTCCTTGGCATTGACCTTTTCTGGAAGGTAGAAACGCCTTACCAAGTCAGTGAAGTGGCTGCAAGATGAGAAGTTCTTGACAATGTCTCTAGTTTGATCAAGTGTTGTGTTGTGTGGATAGTAATCTTGGAAGTAGTTGAATGCAAGCTCAAGAAAGGTGAGATCGGTTAGTCTTTGAACCCTTCTGTGTAAATCTTCCAAGACAAAGATTGGAAGCTGGTTTTCAAGTAGTAGCAGGTCTCTCTGGATGCCTTTGCAGATCCATGGTGTGGTGAACATGTAATCGTTTTTCTGTTCAGATTTCTTGGATTTTCTCAGAAAGAGCTCCATGATGAAGACTGAGTCTAACAAGATCATGTTCACAAACTCGTTTTTACTGAGGCTAGTTGGCTCTGAATACCTGTGTTTTATGGCTTCAATGTTTTCACTGAGGAAGGCTTTGTAATTGAGCAAAGCCTTTTTGTTTGTGACACGTTCCCAGAAAGCAAGAAAATACCTTTGCTTCTGTTTCTGCATGGGCTCTAGTTCTGGTTTTTTGTTGTGGTGAAAAGGGCCAATTGAGATCAAAGTTGGCTCATAGGCTTCTCCTTCATTCAGCTTTCTGAGATTGGGAGGAACCTTGTAAATACAACACAGATCATGCACTGCAGGCTGAAGAATGTCTTTAGGAATGTCTATTATGTGTTCTATCTGAGGATCTGTTTCAGGTTCTGCAGTGTAGGTAGCAGCAGCAGAAGAATCCATTGAAACAACTTCCTTTTCCTATAACATTTCAATGAAGATGAAACTGGTCAACCTATGATAAAATACTAGTTACAGACACAACCCTAATTAACAGTAACAAAGGAAATCTAAAAGGGTTGTTAAAGCCAAAATCTTTTTTCCATTAATTAAGTTAACAAAGGAGAAACATGGCTTGTTAAATCTGTAATTACCTGTGATGGAAAGTGTTGGCTGATTCAGCTGCAAGGCTCTTGGTTCAAAAAGTTACTTTCTTCCAAAATGGGCTATCAGATATGCATGAAACTCTCTTCCTGAATTTGTGTGCTGATGTTCCTGAATTTGTTTCATCACCAAAGCTCTTGGAGATTAATTTATATGTGCAATTATTTGTCTGCATCGACCTATGTTACATTTTCTATTCGTGTCTCGCATGATGTGTTCTTAAATTCCCACTTGTTATTTTATGTTACAATATTCCCACTTGCTGTAATGAATTCATTTAATATTCATTCAATTCTCAACATTTTGTCGTGGCTCTATGAAGACATTTTCAATACAAGAAAAATATTAATATTTTGAGAACAATCTAATGTGTAAAGATCTGTATCTAAACTTTTGCCTTATGTCGAAATCGAACTACTACCATCACATATGACTTTTAGATAATGAGTGATCTCACCCATATTTTTTAAATGAATTTTGTTCTTCCTGCAACCAATGCTTCTTCTATGTGGAAAGAGTGTTATTCTTGGAAAATGGTCTCTGATAATTGATCGTTTATTTGTTGACGAAGACCGAGATACCTATTTCCTTTGACGTTCAATTTAAAGAAGAGCTAAATAAAACTATAGAATAATGAATATAGACATAAGTACTCATGTTTATGGGATTAATTTATATTTATAAATTTTTGGATTTAGTTTGAAATATTCTACAAATTGTTTAAAATAAGTAGAAGAAACAATTAATTATTCAATCATTCAATTATATATATATATATATATATATATATATATATATATATATATATTGAGTTATGTGAATGCACTTTATTAGTTTGATTTAATACTAATTATAACCATATAGATAAATATAAACATAAGTTAATTATATATATTTATTTGAGTTTTAAAGAGGAAAATATATTGGATGTAGTAGCTAATCTTAACATTAATTGAACCTCATTTCCTTAGTTTTCAATTAGGGAGAATGAAAAAGTGGTTTTTCAATTAGGGAGAATGAAAAAGTGGTTTTAAATATGTACTTTTCATTCAACTTAGATATTGTTTAAGAATAAAACAGTGATGGTTTCCTTAACCATCAATAGGAAAATGGAAAAATATTCTAAAGATAAATTCTTATTCTCCTTATATCTGGAGTGGTGGGACTTATCTGGTAGTCTTCCATCATTTAGGAATCAAAATCGAGAATAATCTAACTTAACTCTATGTGAGATCTCGACACACCCCTCTCATGGTAAGACTCTTTGACTCGGGTAAAACTTATATTTAAGGGTGGTCAGAGGGCCCAACAACCTTGTTACAGTAGGCTCATATACCATATCAAAAAGTGAATTTTATACCTAACTCAACCTTACAACATCAACTTGTAAAGTAAAGTTTACACCCACTTATAAATTATTAAAAATATCTTATCTTTAATTAATATGAAATCTCCAACAATAAAAAAAAAACATGATTAGAACTTCAAAACAAATAATACTTAAATATAATGATTATTCTTTCTCATTTTATATATAGACATTACCAATTTTATAACATTAAAACAATCAAATGATTTGTGACCAATAATATAATCCATTTGTCTCATAAAGATAAACAAGAAGTTTTACATTAAATTATATTTGTTATATATATATATATATATATATATATATATCTTAAAATTTTGAATTAAATATACTCTTAATTTATACGGAGTTTATTCATAACTTAATAAAAAAAATCTCTTCAATGTTTATCCTTGTCATATTTCATAAGTATATTAGTACCAAACGTGAGTTTGAAAAGCCTCACTTGAGAGGAGTTTTTCTTTTCTTTATTACATTTAACATTAAATTCACTTGTTTGTTTGAATTATGCTTAAATAACACTATATTTTAAACCCAACTCATATTCCATAAGTTCTCGAAAGAGAGAGAGAGAGAAAATAATGCATTAAAGTTTTTGTGTTGAAAATCTTCTGAAGATTTTTTCTCCAACCGGTAAGGTTTACTTTATACTTTATGTAGTCAATGCAAATAAAATTTTATATATAATATTTGCAACTTTGGGTTGGAGAAGTATGAGATCACTCATGACTTGGAGAAGAGAGGGTCATGCTGATCTCAGGAATTAAAATATCATGCATTAAGTTTGCATGATGGACACTAAATAATTTTATATTCTGGGTTTCATTTTCAAATATATAAAAATAGCTAATAAATTAATGACAAAAACCTTAACTTTATTTTGCATTGACGTACTTTATAGTTATGAAACAAAGAAGAATTATATCATTTATAAATAAAGAAGAGAATATGCATTTTTTCTTTTCAAACGCAGTTCACATTTCAAAATAGAAAATAGGTTTTTCCTACGTACTAATACTATTTCTTTCAACTTTATTTGTTTGTTATAGGTTTTGAATTGCACTCACCGATTGATAGGTTAGTTTGTTTGAGTATATAGAAATAATGTGATGATTCTTTGTTATATGTTAACATTTAGGACTTTGATAAGGATTTGGTTTCTAGTATTTGAAAAAATACTTATTAAATGAAGTAATGTTCAATAGTAGTTAAAAATGGTCAAGGAGAAAAAAATTAGGTCTACATTTGGTGGAAGGAAAATTAAATAAAATAAAATGAAGAGTCATATAGTGGGATGTAGAACTATAAGTAGACAAAAATTATTTAGGATTATACAGTATAAAATCTCCATAACACTTAATGTTGATTGAGTCTTCGAATGAGGTGATACATACTTTTTAATATTATTGTTGAATTAGAGGGAATGACACTGATATTTCTGATATTAAATTCATTCAAGAGATTATAATACTACTTTTTTATAAAGATTATGGAATTTATGACTCTTCTTACTTATATTTTGCTTACCTATTTTCCATTTCTATTTAATGTAAATTTTAAATTTAAACTTGGATTCCTTATTCTTGATAACGCTTACCTCATTATTTTAAGTATATATGTTTATTTTAATTGGAAGTTACTTATAAGATGTTTGAGTTTAATACCTAGTGTGCTACATTATCTAAATAATTTTAGTAATTTTTTCTTACTAAAAATTTTAAAGTAGAAAATTTTCACACACTATAGTAATATTTTTAAAATAAATTTCATTATAAATAATATAAACATAATACTATGACGTCTTTATAAATAAATGTTGCGTGTATATAATTTTTCTAAATGTTAAAAAGAATGATTTTTTTTAAAAAAATATATTGTTAATTTTTTTTATTAATCACATTTTTATGTTTTTTAAAAAAATAATATTTGATCTCAATTTTTCACTTTAAAAAGGACTAAGAAATATATATTCTATTAAAAAAGCCTTAATTTTATGCTATTTTATTTTTACGATTTTTTTCCTAAAGAGTATACGTAAATTTTTATACGAATAGCAAACAAACAATTTAAAAGGCTTTTTAGTCGAGTTTTAAAAATAAATTTGAAAACACACTATTTAAATTTATAAAATCTCCTTGACTTTTATATCCATAAATTATTTATAAATTTCTTTTATTGAATTTCAAAAGAAAATTTTGATGAAATATACATTATAACGATTGAATTTTATATTTTATTCGTAATTTTGATTCTGATATTAATTATTAAATCGAGTATTTATTATTAAATTAAAAATTTAATTAATAGTTAAGATAAATATAATATATTTTATTATAATTTGAGTTATCTAACAACCTATATACATGACATGACATTTTATAATATTCTAAACCTATAGTCATTTTAAACACATAAATTTTGTAGTTCAATAACAATACCATTTTGATATTGTAGTTGTGGCCAATTTTATCTATTCAAATTTTGGTAGTGAATCATCTTAACTATCAAAATTGCATCTAATTACAAAATTTCTTAATTTCACTAATCACTAAAGTGATTTGTTTTAGTTATGTTTAAACCTAAGTACTTGTTATATAATAATCTTTTCAAGATGAATTAGTCTATATATTTATTCACCAAATATAAAAGTCCGAGTCATGAAGAGCATCGACCTCAATTTAGTATCGACCTTAATTTTAAAATTAAATCTTGTTGAAAATTTCATAGGATAAATTCAACATAATATAAGAGAAAACTTTATGTTACAGGGTGATTTTGAAATTATGAATTAAGTTTACACACTTTGTCATATAATATCAATTTTATAATATAAAAGTGTGAACAAAGAAACTCAAGATACCTTAATTCAAATAACATCTTTTCAATGATTTATATCTTAACCCATGTGAGTATGCAAATTGACAAAGGCTTATTTTGTGTTGGGCTGGATTTTTTCTAATTGAAGCCCAAAACCCAAACGGCCCAACTCCAATTTAAGACAACAGATAAAATGCTTTCTTAAGAGTTGTTGCTGTCTCTCTCTGTCCTCTCTAATTTTTAAAATATAGAACCACCGAAAATTAAGAATGAAGAAGAGAGAGTAAGGTTAAAATAAAATTTTCACAATCATCTTTCACAAAGAACCGTCTTGGATGTTCTGACGATACGACGATGAAATAACATCTTTTCAATGATTTATATCTTAACCCAGGTAAGGATACAAATTGACAAAGGCTTACTTTTGTTCATATGTAAAAACTTCATACTAGAAGGTGATTTTGTAATAATGAATTAAATTTAAAGACACTTTCTCATATATATATATATATATATATATATAATCAATTTTATAATATATAATATAGAATCTACCTTATAATATAGAAGTGTGAACAAATGCAAACTTGTCCAAATAACATTTTTTAAGACTTGAACCTTATCCCATGTGAGCACAAAAAGATTAGTGAAAGTTGAATGAATTTGTAGCTGTAGTTGAAGAGTTATGTTAGGCTCATATATTTAGACTAAACTATTCTGACCATTTGAAGTTATAAATCTATTTATATAATCACTATATATTATTATGAGTCATAAAATTATCTTTAATTATGAGTATTTTTTGTGCTCAATAAATGATAAAGTATAATATATTAACATTAGGCTATTTAGATATGTTTCAACCAATTTTTTCAATAAATATTTATAAAAAGATAAATAAAATAAAAAAAATCTATAAACTTAAATTATTTTATAGGCAGGTTAAAAATAAAATTTTAAAAACATTATATTAAAAAATTCCGCAAATTAGATTCACGATAAACTAATTTTAATTTATGAAAAATTACTTTAATTTTTTCTTCTCGTTTTTTTTCTCTTATACGTGCTTAATAATAAACTCGTTAAAATAAATCTAGAATATTAAAAATTTATTATTTTTCTCTTGGATGCGTTTTTCTTTTTATATGTTTGAAATCGAACTTTGTGTTCATATTGAATATAACTCGGTTGTACTTTTAACTTTCTAAAACATTTCGAAATGACAATGGTCTTATATTTTAACGTAAGATAATTTTGTTATTATTTAATTCATTCATAAATTAATTATTCTGATTGTCTTAGTCAAATAATGTACTTAATCAACAAGTGGGATTATCAGTAAAATTATTCCAAAAGTGATATATCTATTATATTTTCTTCAGTAATCATTTTTACATTATATTAAACAGTCATTTTTCTATTAATTTATTTTTAAATTTCTTAAAAAATTAATTTGTAATTACGAAGAGGCTATCTCACTCCAACACTATTTTAATTTTAATATTGTGAATCATGATATTTATGACCTATTATTGCCACTTTACTAATATGAAAGTATTAATTCTTGATATACTAAATGAATAATTATATATATATATATATATATATATATATATATATATATATATATATATATATATATATATATATATATAATTCTAAATAATATATATTATTCTAAATTATATTATTTTTTATTTTGAAAAATTAATGGTAGAAACATTATAGTACATCAGTATTATATTTTATTTGTGACAAAGTATATTATTATCTTTTATAATGTTTAAAGCTAATTTTCCTCATCTCATAATTTAGAAGATATAAATGCCTTTAAATGAAAGCATATAGTACCCTTAATTATGAAACATGACATCTTCTTGAATAATCTATTATCTGATGCACAAATTTTTTTCATCACAACAGTTACTGAAAATCTTCTTTCCCCCACCCCATGTCAATCTCTGAATTTAATATATATATATATAGTCTTTGTTCTTTTTTTATGTTA
>Ga0209489_107821_pt1 | contig 15411 bp, 7 predicted proteins | sample SiratrowhiteBW_FD_187527 | JGI IMG/M metagenome (GOLD analysis project Ga0209489, IMG submission 187527) | Root nodule microbial communities of legume samples collected from California, USA - Siratro white BW (SPAdes) (version 2) | ecosystem: Host-associated > Plants > Roots > Nodule | place: USA... | reverse complement strand
GGTTTAGGTTTGTAATGTTTAAATTTGTTTGTTTGTTGTGTGCATGGTGTTGTGTGCTCACTAAGGCGTGCCCTTGGATAACCACAGGTGCTTTGTTAAACAAAAAGTGGTTATGAACTTATAAAACGTCAATGTTTTTTTGTTTTTCGTTTGATTTCCGTTGGTGGTTTAAGTAAAATTTAGTCTTTTATGTGATTTACAGTGTTCTTCTTGGTTGTTGGTGGAAAAAAAAATAAATTTTGTAAGGGGTTTAGGTTTGTAATGTTTAAATTTGTTTGTTTGTTGTGTGCATGGTGTTGTGTGCTCACTAAGGCGTGCCCTTGGATAACCACAGGTGCTTTGTTAAACAAAAAGTGGTTATGAACTTATAAAACATCAATGGTTACCCATGTTCTAACGAGAGAACACCTTAGTATAAGTTTTGGCGACTGATGAACACATATGTGTTGAGTCGCCAAAACTTGCACTAAGGTGTCCCCTAGTTAAAGAAGGGGTAACAACTAATTAATGCAGAGTTAGAATCATTATTAATGCACACAGATTAATTTGTGGAAATGGTCATCTGACTGAACTTGGATGTTTTGCTTTGGTGTTTGAACATTGATGACTGGAAAGGGAAAAGATGTTTCTAATGGTCGTTTTAGAGTATTGTTGTTGGCTGTTGGTGGAAAAATATGTCGTATACACCACGGTTTGTAATAGTTTCGTTATACTTTTTTGGTTATCTGTATTTTTGGTTGAGTTAGTCACATTTTAATTTGGTTGATCATGGTTTATTTGCAATCTGATCATCACAGTTTTCGACTGCAGCTTGTGTATCAATAGGTTGTCCATGAAGATAATTACAAATGCCAAATTGTGCTATCTGTTGTCAATTTGATCAATTTAAGTTCAGAACTTGCTATTATTCCTTACCACAACAGTACATGATTGTTGTAATTGCTTGTTCAGAACTATATTATTTTAGCATTTGTTGTTAATATGTAGTATTGTAAATATTGTTACAATTATTGTTGTTAATATGAAGTATTGTAAATATTGTTACAATTATTGTTGTTAATATAAAGTACTGTAATATGATTATTTTGAGTGCAGTCGCCAAAACTACAACTAAGGTATCCCCTCGTTAAGCCATGGGTAACCACTACGGTGATGTAATGTGAAAAACCAGTATTAAGGCAGGATGAAGTTAATAAAAGTGTGATTAATCCTCATGACAACTTAATTTGAAAGAAATGGTCTTAATATGAAAGAAATGATCTTTATGAAGAGGTTTGATATCAGTTGCCAAAACTACAACTGAGGTATCCCCTCGTTAAGCCATGGGTAACCATTGGGTTGATGGGAGCCAAAAAACCACTTTTAAGGCATAGAGATCATTAAAATGAACATCATATGGTCAATGGAAGCGTGATTAATCCTCATGACAACTTTCTTTGAAAGAAATGGTCCTTACGAAGAGGTATGATATCAGTCGCCAAAACTATAACTGCCGGTGTCTTCTCGTTTAAGCCATGGGGTAACCATTGGCTTGATGGAAGCCAAAAAATCAGTATTAAGGCAGAGAGGTCACTAAAATGAACATGATGTGGTCAATGAAAGCGTAATTAATCCTCATGACAACTTCCTTTGAAAGAAATGGTTCTTATGAAGAGGTTTGATATCAGTTGCCAAAAATACAACTGAGTTATCCCCTCGTTAAGCCATGAGTAACCATTGGGAAGCCAAAAAATCACTTTTAAGGTACAAAGGTTGTTAAAATGAACATCACGTGGTCAATGAAAAGAAATGGTCCTTATGAAGAGGTTTGATATCAGTCGCCAAAACTACAACTGAGGTGTCCCCTCGTTAAGCCATGGGTAAACATTGGCTTTATACCTTCATGTGTTTCTGAACCCAATCAATCCTCAGCCCAATACTTATTGTCATTTTCCCCCTAACATACAACGCATCCTGTCTTTCTCAAAACCTTAAACCCTTAACAAAAATCACACAAATAAAGGTCTTTTTCAAAACCTTAAACCATGAAACCAAATAAAGATCTTCCCTTTTCATTAATAACCCCATAGAAGAGCAACCTTTACTTCACAAACATAAACGAGCACTAAACTTGCATTTTCAGGTTTCAGAAAAACCAAATTTGCCCTTATAATACATGCAACTAAAAATGACCCTGCCACGTAAGATGCTTTACCAAAAATACCCAGTATCAAATGCGGGTTAAAACCCAACGATGTCAAAATAGCATTACTTTTTACCATACATTCACTAAAAAAAAGAGCAACTCCAAATTCAATTATCATCACACCACAACGCACAAGGTAACACAACCATGCCTCCATTATACCCCTAGAGAACCACCATTGCAGATCCTCCACTGCCACACACATGCAGATAATCGCTACTATCATCTTCCATGCACTATAACTGCCCCAAACGCCTCTTGCTGCCACCATGTACTACCCTCAAAAGCCTTTTACATGATTCTAACCTCATCTTACGTCATCCTTCTCTCTCACCCAACCTTCACCAAGACCTCTCACGCTCACCCTTTTGCAATCTCATGCTCCCACCCTAAGTTTCCAGCCACCATGTTCCAACCATCACCTCCAAATCTTACAACCTGCACCAAACACTCCAAACTGCACTTTCACCACACAAGCAAACAACATCTAACGTGCCTCAACCAATCTACTCCACTTACCACATCAATCTCGCACCCTCCATGCTTCCATGGTACCCCAAAGAAGTCACACCATATCTCCCACCATCCTTTGCACCTCCACCACACCCCATAAACTGAAACCTACCTCTCATCCATGCGCCTCCAGCCACTGTACCTCAAATGGCACGCTAGCCGCTGCACCTCCCTACGCCGTGCCCCTTTAACCTATACCTCCGCAATACCTTACCACCAACGCCTCCACCCTCGACGTCATCAAAATCCCTCTCTTCTCTTACCAAAACTCACACACTCAAAGCCTTCTCTCTCAATTTCCACTCCTGCACCAAAAATATCCCAGACACACAGTGTACTTCCAACCTGCAAATCGCCTAGAGAAACCTCCTCCACCATGGCAATGTAAATGCCTTCATCACAACCTCAACGTGGCTGGCAACACAGCAAAATCTTTCACCAGAGATGCAACCTCTCCACCCGTGGTCTTCCCCTTCGTATTATGATGATGAGAACTCTTATTAGTGCCCAATGGGGATTATATGATGCTTTCATATCTCCACTGCCCTCATCTTTTACCTAGCTATCTTCACCAAACAACCACCATATTTCTCACTATCTTTAACAACCACTGCCACTGCATGTCCACGCTTTTTCTCAAACACTTCTCCCTCACTTCACAGTATCACCCTCAACCCTCTCACACAAGTCCCATGCACCACTGCCGCTAACCAAATTGCCATCTAGTCCTCAAGACCATGAAGCTTATTGTGACACCCCGCAAGCGCCACCACCATGCGTCTTACACCTCCTATGTACCTCTCATCCTCTCCCTCACCTTCCTCATCAAAACCACCTCCATAACCATCAAACCTCATCACCATGTGCCTTGCATCTCCTAACACTACGTTGTCATCTCCCCGCACCATTAGGCCACCAAACTACAACCACTAAACTTCATCATCATGACCCCATGCACCTCCATAACGCCACCACCATGATGCCTCACAAGCACCTCTAGCGCCACCTCATAGATGCTCTCTGCACGTACAAGCACAAAGTACCAGGGAGGGAGGTTGGGTTCTTCTCATCACACTTTGGGTGGAATAGGCTCTGCCATGGAAAAGAGAAGCAATGCTAAATAGTGGGATCTCACATTTATTTGCCTATTACCTTCACTGCCCCATTCACGTTGATGTGGGAATTTCAAGTTTGCATGCATTCATATTCAAGTGGCAATTTCATTTAAGTGAGGTCCAATCTCAAATTTATATGCAAGTGGGGTCATATTTTATAGGAAAATGATACTTTAACACGATTGTTCATGTAACTCCCATTTGACATTCCAACACGTCACATGGGTCCCACTAGCAAAAGAGAGAGAATGTGTTTGCTTTTGTTGTATACGGAAGGGTAATTTCGTCAATTTCGTCAAGGTGGTTAGATGTGTATATGTAAGTGGTTAGCTACATTCATAATTACGACACCCATATTAAATCGTTGTCTGTCAATTCTTCCAACCTTATCAAGGTGGTTAGTCGTGTACATCTAAGTGATTAACTACATTCATAATTTCGACTCCCATATTAAATCACTACATGTCAATTATTCCAACCTTATCAAGGTGGTTAGTCGTGTACATCTAAGTGGTTAACTACGTTCATAATTCCGACACCCATAATAAATCACTGCATATCAATTCTTCCAACCTTATCAAGGTGGTTAGTCATGTACATCTAAGTGGTTAACTATATTTATAATTCCGACACTCATATTAAATCAATGCATGTCAATTCTTCCAACCTTATCAAGGTGGTTAGTCATGTACATGTAAGTGGTTAGCTACTTTAATAATTCCGACACCCATATTAAATCACTCCATGTCAATTCTTCCAACCTTATCAAGGTGGTTAGTCGTGTAAATCTAAGTGGTTAGCTACGTTCACAATTCCGACACCCATGTTAAGTTACTGCATGTCAATTATTCCAACCTTATCAAGGTGGTTAGTCGTGTACGTGTAAGTGGTTAGCTACGTTCATAATTCTGACACCCATATTAAATCACTGCATGTCAATTATTCCAACCTTATCAAGGTGGTTAGTCGTGTACGTGTAAGTGGTTAGCTACGTTCATAATTCTGACACCCATATTAAGTCACTGCATGTCAATTATTCCAACCTTATCAAGGTAGTTAGTCGTGTATGTGTAAGTGGTTAGCTACGTTCATAATTCTGACACCCATATTAAATCATTGTTTGTCAATTCTTCCAACCTTATCAAGGTGGTTAGTCGTGTACATGTATGTGTTTAGCTACGTGATTCCGACACCCATATTAAATCACTACATGTCAATTTTTCCAACCTTATCAAGGTGGTTAGTCATGTACATCTAAGTGGTTAGCTACGTTCACAATTCTGACACTCCATGTACACATAATTGGTTCTCGATGTATACATAAGTGGTTCTCTATGTACACATAAGTGGTTCTCTATGTATACGTAAGTTGACGAAATTACCCTTCTGTATACAACAAAAGCAAACACATTCTCTCTCTTTTACTGTGGGACCTATGTGACACATTGGAGTGTCAAATGGAAGTTCCATGAACAGTGTTCAATGTATCATTTTCCTATTTTATATCCATCACGTGAAGCTCCATGTTTGGTGGTTTTTGAGAGAAGAATTGCATTGGGTTATGCATTTGCATTAACCATGCGGGTCCACTTTAATTTGTTAGGTGAAAAGTTGGATGTTGCTTTTTGCTTTTTTCATTGTACCATTTAAATGCATGTGGATTAAACTCTCGTTTTACCAAAATTTCACTTACATTTAAGTGCCCATTTTGCATGTAAATGTAGGTCCCACTAGCTTTTATGTTTTGCCAAAATATCACTTATATTTAAGTGCGAATTTTGCATGGAAATGTATATTCCATTTCTCTTTAATCCTTCCCAATATCTCATTTACATTTACGCCAAGTTTGTATGTAAATGTGGGTCTTATTTTCCTTTAATTTTCTCTAAAGATGGTAATGTTTTTAATGTCACAATTGCATAAATTGGGATCCACAGTTTATCAATTTTATTTACTTTATATTCTAAACTTGGGATACTTTTTTTTAATAATTTTAAATATTAAATGACCGCATACATCATACGATATTTAATATTATTATTTTAAATATTTTGTAGATATCAAATGACTACACGCGTCACACGATATTTAATATAAAATTTTGGAAATAAAATTTTGAGATATTATACTTTCTAATAATGTTAGAGATCAAATGACCGCATGCTTCATACGATATTTAATATAAAACCTTGGAAATAAAATTTTGGGATATATATATTTTCTAGTAATGTTAGATATCAAGTGGCCTCACGCTTCATATGATATTTAATATTTTCATTTTAAGTTTTTTTTTTTAATATCAAATGACCGCATGCATCTTGCGATATTTAATATGAAACTTTAGAAATAAATTTTTTAATATCAAGTAAAAAAAAATTACAAAATGTCACACATAAAAAGTATCAACCCAAAAAACAATCTTATCTAAAAAACTACGTAACCCTGATTCTCCATCCTTGACAGAGATATGTAGGAGCAAGGCCAAACTTTGTCGGGCCCATTTCTAAAATAAAAAAAAAAAATTTGTTTTCATTCGTATTTTTGTCTTTTTCTTTGGAAAAATAAATATTTTATAAAATCACACTTATTTTACTTGTTTAATTAAAGGTATCGTCTTTGGACGGACATTGTGAGGGTGTTCATATTTTCCCCACACGTAACCAACTCCTGAACCCGAACTTCGATTTTTGCATATGTATTTTATCAATTTTTCGATTTTTCTATAGTTTTCCATATTAAACTATAGTGGTGACATCTTTTTCCTAATTTTCAAATAATTTTACTTTCGGTTCGCTTTTTCCGTCGTAGATGCCGATTGTGATAATATTAGTCATGAAATGTAATATCTATGTAAAATTTAATAAACGTAATATGTACATATTAAAAAGTTTAAATAAACAACACACAATTGGTGCCTATATTGATAACTATTAGTATATAGTAAATTTAAGATAATTTTATAATATAATAGCAGTTAATAATATTCACAATTTTCAGTTTGAATCATATAACAAGTTTTTATAACGAATATGTTTAACAGGATTCGTTGATAAATTTTGAATTGATAAATTGACTTATTAGATTAAAAGTGTATGATAAAATCAGTTAATAAACTAATTAGTAAATGAAAGATGACTTAAACGACATAATTACAATTATTATTTTATAAATAGAAAAAATTATAGACAAAATATATTATTTTGTAATTATAATTTTAGATCCTTTCATAAAATAATTAAATTTTTATTGAAATTTTTAATGTTTTTATTTAACTTTTAAATTTTTATATAGTTTTAATATTTAAATAAATTTTACATTCTAAACTAGTTGATTTAATAAGTATTAATTAATTTACTTTTAAATATTATTTTTTATTTATCAATTTAAGATATATTAAGTTTATTTTTACATCTTTCATTGTATAATTTCAAATATTATCATGTAAGAAAATATCAGTTATTTTAATTTATATTGCTAACTATTTTTTAATTTAAACTACTTAAAAATTAAAAAGCAATCAAATAAATAATTAAAAAAATACTGTAATAATTAATTGCTTTTAATATGTTATACTATTATGTAAGAGCATATACCCTGTCATAATTTCGTTCGGTGTTATCCTTGAATTTAATAAATTTACCCTTTAATAATTAAAATTTATTTATCAATTTTATTTAACAAATAAATAATTAAATGATTTTTCTTTATTTTAAAATAATTAAATAATTTTTATTTTAGAATAAGATTTATATAATTTTTTAATATTCTTTTTATAAAATATATTAATGTTTTAAATTATAATATTATTATTTTTTATTAAATTAATTATTCATATAATAAAATTACACTATTATATATTTTAATATAATAAATGTAAATACACTTGTGGACCCACAAGCTAAGAAAGATAATTTTACTATAGACATTACAAAACATATGAATATATATTATAATTATCATCATATATAAATTCTTCAAAATAATCTATAAAATTAAAAGACCGCTCGATCAAGAACATATTTTATTTACTCTTTACAATGTTATATGTTTTATTGTAAAATATAAAAAAAAAATTGAGTAAGCTAATACTTTTAAGATTTTATCATTCATCGTTATTAATAATTTAACAAATTTTGCAGTCATATCGACTCAAAACATTCATTTAAGTATCACACGTCATTATTACTTCGTGCACTTAACATATGTATCATGGAGGAAGCAACTGTCTTTGTTCAACAGTAATTATTACTGTCTATCAAAAATTCTAGTTAAATTTATTAAGAACTCCAAATTAATTTTAACTCTTATAAAAAATATAAAATAATTAAAAGATAAGGAAATTTTAATAATATAACGTTTTTGATATTGTAAATCTAACAAAGAGAAGCAAATTTCAAAATAAAGTTTGAATAGACCACATCATACATATCGTGTTGGACATCCCATGTCAACTAAAGATGAGGCGTTTCAATAGTTTATAATATAGGTGCAAACCTCAATTTACAAACTGACTTGTAAAGTGAGGCTTACACTCATATTATAAACTATTGAAAGGCTCTATCTCTGGTCGATGTAGGATCTCCAACACACCAGCTCACACCAAGACTGCTCAACTCGTGCATGGAACTATATTGTTTAAGGGTGGTCCGATAGCGGCCCAAAAGCGGGTGGCCCAACAACCGTGCTAGGATTGGCTCTGATACCATATCAAGAAGTGGAATTTAAGCCTAACTCAACCTTACAAAACCGGCTAGTATGATAGGCCACACATGAACTTATCATCTTTCAGAAGACCCATATGCCCCACTGGAGACTAATATCTAATCCAATATCCAAGACTTAGATTTAACAAATCTAAGAAAAAGGACTAATCCAATATTCAAAACTTAGATTACCAACGAATCCAAGAGAAATGACTAATCAAATACCCAAAACTTAGACTGCCAATGAATCTAAGAGAAAGGATCAAGTAAGTTTAAACATCCAATACTGAGTGTCTACCAGCAGTCCCAGTGTGTATTGAACTCCCTCGTCAACTTCTCACCACCTAATATCTTAGTCTACGTGACTTAGATCATCAGTGAAGTTAGAAGATCTCTGTTAAACATAGGTGTGTTATATTTAATGTATACAAACAAGCACAACTCATACATTATCCGAAATATATATCATCAACTTCATCATTAGATCATTAACTATTATAATGTGTATTTATTTATTTTCATGTTTTTTATTTAAACTTCGAATATTATTTAAAAGATTTAAATTTAATATAAAAAATTGAAATCATCATTCAAACACATCAATAATGTGCCAGAGAGTAAAAAAATTGAAAATTATAAAAAACAAATGGAATTTAAGAAGCAAGGAATCACAATTGATGATTATTTCAAAGATCATAAAGAGAACAAAATAACTCAAATCATATATATTAAAAAGCAATATGTTTAGTTCCAAAATAAATAAATAAAATCTTCTTTGATATATATATATATATATATATATATATATATATATATATATATATATTAACATCATTTTAACTTACCTAACTATTAATCTATTGCATAGATTGCCCATCTAAAGTTTTATAACAAAAAGTGAATAGAAACTGTAACACCCCACAAAATTAAAGCTTCTACTATGACAGCTAAAGTATTATCATCATGTGTATCTCACAGTATTCCATAGTTAACATACATCAAAATTATATAATAAAGCTAAACAGAAATTTCAAAACATATTTACAATATCATATACAAGTTTTTTCAAAATAATGTACTATTCCTAACAGCATCCTTCAACTTAGATGATCTCCCAAAAATCCATCTGCAGCACTATCTGCTCCCGTGTCAAGACACGATCATCACAGATAGTGTTAGTATTCTCACAATACTTAAGGATTTGATGAAGCCATGCAAGACATGACCAGCAAGCCAAAGCAAGCAAGTGAAAATCTGTTCTAGGCTGTGTCTTAGTATGAGTGAGTATGATTGGCCGTGAAAGAGAACCTATGCACATCTAAGGAGAAATTCATTAGCACATGGTTAAATGATTTAAATCAAACCATAAAAAGGTTTTAACTTCGGTTAAAAACAGTTTTGGAAAATAAGATAGTTAAAACAGTTTTGGAAAATAAGGTACTGAACTATTATGAACTGATTTCAAGTTATGTCGAATCAATTTATTCGTGTCTGAGCATAACCGAATTAACAGTTTTACAAACTACTGAACTATTACAAACTGATTTCAGGTTAAGCCGAATCAATTTATTCGTGCCTGAGCTTAACTGAATTAACTGTTTTTCTGAAAATCTATTTTGAGCTCTTCTTCTATAAAACAGTGGGTTTTTCAAGTACGAAAACAAGAAGAAAGAAACAAGAAAAAGAAAGAGCACGAGAAAAGAAAGAAGAGAGATACATTTTCAAAAATCACAATCACTTTGAAATACATTCTGTGAGAAATACTGTGAGAGATTCTGCTGTTTTCATAATAATCAGTTTCGAAATAGGGCTTTTACTTGAAGAATCAATTCTGACTAAAGTGTGCTACTGGGTTTCTTCAAGACTGTGTACAGGCCTTTCTTTTTGCGCCAATCAGGGAGTTTTTCTAAACCCTTCTTGATCCTGTTTGAATCAAGATTTGAGGTGTTTTCATTGTAATTTTGTGAAATTCATTGAACGTTTGTACTGTTTGGGCTTTAGAAGTAAGCCTGTGTTTTCTGCTGAAATTGATTGGAATCTGCGGGGAGCAGTAGATCAATTTGCAGGGTTTTGATTTCTACGGGGAGTAGAAATTGACTGGTTTGGGCTATAGGTGTTAGCCTGGTGTTTCTGCTGAAATTGATTGGAGGCTGCGGGGAGCAGTGGATCAATTTGTAGGGTTCTGATTTCTACGGGGAGTAGAAATTGACTGGTTTGGGCTATAGGTGTTAGCCTGGTGTTTCCGCTGAAATTGATTGGAGGCTGCGGGGAGCAGTGGATCAATTTAGCAGGGTATTGATTTCTACGCGGAGTAGAAATTGGTTGATTAATTGTATGTGAACAATTAATTGAATTAGTGGAACTTTCTCTGCAAGTTGTGCAGAGAAGACTGGACGTAGCCCTGTGTGGTGAACCAATATAAGATTGATTGTGTCTCTTCTTCTTGAACCCTTTTCTTATAATCTTGATCTGTTCTTGCACTGCACACTGAATTAAAAGATTGAATTAATTTTTCGGTAATCTTGATAAAACTGGTTTAAGTCCTCTGCTGAATATTGATGTGTGCATTGTAACTTGAATTGTGTGTTGATTCTGATTATTCTATTGTAGCTGTTCTTGAAACTTTGATTAACAGATTGTTTCTTTTCAAACATTGAATTACAAACAGCATTAACTGGAAATTGACTGCATTGCTGGAAAACTGAATAATCTGTAATGTCACATCAGTTTTAATTCTGAACAAATCTGATTTGTGAGTTATTCTACAATGTTAAGAATCTGAGTTGCTGCATACTTAAGAGTTCATTACTGCAGTGTGATTCTTGATACTTTTGTGGGTTTGATCCTGTGCTGACATTGATTTGCATCAATTACTGGTGGTAGGAAACTTTAGCAGATTTATTAATATTGATTCAAATCAGTGTAGTGCTGTGTTAGAAGTCTTAAATTAGTATTTTGTAACACTGCTCTTCTCTGCTCTCATTCAAGTTTGATTTTTTGTATGTTTCTGTTTTGAGTGTATTTTGAAATTAAAACAGTGTGAACCTGACCTGATTAGTGTGCTGCTGTGAATTTACAATTCAGTGTGATTGAGAATTTGTTGTGTGCTTATATCTGTCAGTATAACAAATTGATTCATTCGTACCTTGAATCAATTTATTTCTTTACAGTACTCTATTTCTTTAGCACCAAGATTCATTAAAGTTTTTCAGATTGCGAAAACTATTTTCAAAGGTCTAAATTGGTTAAAATCTTTCAAAGTTCAATTCACCCCCCCTCTTGAACTCAGCCTAAAATGTTTTCAGATAGAAAATCAAACACAATACAACCAAAGAAAAGGGTAAGCTAACCAAATTTTAACAAATCAAGAACATTCAATTTCATGTATCATCACAATAAAAGAATCTAACACACTACAAGCATGACTCTACTTCCAGAAGACTCGTGCATTGAATAGACCCCGAGATATGCACCTGTCATACATCTCCAAACTGTGAATCCACACAGCCCCCACACAAATGAATCATCAATCATGTATGACAGGGTTAGTCCCCCCTGAGACTTTTTTGACCAGCTATATTTCAAGCTACAGTCACCCAGTTCAGACCTCCTTCGACTCTCACCACCTAGTAAGGATCATCTATTTGATTTCTATTACTAGTAGAGTCAGGATATCAATCATTATTGATCAGATCCTTAGACAATGCACTCCCTAATTAACCAAGACACCGGGTGTTTTCTTTCCTGAAAACCCTATGCCTAGGCTTTGACAAACTTTATCCACACTCTTAACAATATCACATTACAATATAGATCTCTACTCATGCATTCATTCACTTATAAATCTCAATCTCCACTTCAATCTCAACATTTAAAGAGATCACTAAACTATCAATATAATTAAAATTAAATCATCAATTAATTGGTTTTACTAAATACATACATTGCATTCCAAAAGAGCTAAACATTCAGAAAAAAAAGGCCAAAAAAAAAAAAGGCCAAAAAAAAAAAAATTTTTTTTCGCTTAGGCGAGACCAATTTCGCCAGGACGAAAATACCCCTTGCCTAAGCGAAAAATTTATCGCTTGGGCAAAAGTAGTCCAGAGAGCAAGGTCTATTTTTGCCTGAGCGAAAATACTCTCGCCTGGGCGAAAATACTCTCGTGTGGGTGAGAATACCTCCTCGCTTGGGCGAAAGATTTCTCGCCTAGGCGAAAGCACTCCAAAGAGCACACTTGCTCCAGGGTTTTCCTCGCCTAGGCGAGTGTACCCTCGCTTGAGCGAACTACTTTCTCGCCTGGGCAAGTAATTTCCCGCCTGGGCGAAAACAGTCCAGAGAGCATACTTGCTACTCGAAACTATTCTCGCCTGGGCGAGATTATGTCGCCTGGGCGAATTATGCAGAAAAATCAACAGAATTCACTATATCAGAGTTACCATGCATGCCTCAGATGACTAAATTGGTTGAAAATCAAGCCACATACACGATGAATGATCTACCCTAGCACAAATTATCTATTCAACAGATCAACACATCATCAATTTTCACACAACTATCTCATACATACAACATTCAATTCAACATTTCAGATCTGCAGAAAACTTTACCAGATACAAATTGTACAACTACTACAATCATTAACTTCTCTATTCAAGACTTAAATTTGTAAATCAAACAAGCACTAAGGTTAGCCTCCCTTATCTTAATTGTAGTGAAAGTTCTCTCTAACACTCCCAAAAGCTTAAGATCCTCAGGAACTCGAATCTGCACCAAAGGACCTTTGATCAATGATCAGACTAACACACTAGGAAACTGAGCTCACAGAGGCACCGTCTGATGGCTCAGATGCCACATGCGAGCTCAGTAAGCAGAGGAAAAACAAAAACCTAAATTTGCTATAAGGAAAAGGGACAGAAAATGAACTTACTCTAACAGAGGTTCTGATCGGATAGACTTGCTCTATTCTCCATCATGAGTCCAACGGTGGGCTCCGCTTGAGAAACTCATGAGGTATGGAAGCAGAGACTTAGAGAGAAGTCAGAGGAAAAGAAGTTAGGGGTTTTAGAAAGATGATGGCTTGAGTTGAAATGAGACTTGACTACTTACTTTTTCTATAAATACGCGTTTTTAGTTTAATAATATAATAATCAAGTGCTCATTCCACTTCTACCATTTCACTCAAACGACAGATTTTCTAGATTGTTACAGAAACAAAAAAAAAAACGATTAAATAATATATTTAATATATATATATATATACACACATTTTAATTTATATGAAAAAAATATATATTACAATTTTAAATTAATATAGATTATTATAAAAACAATCTTGTAAACGAAGCTTTAAGATAAGAAAGGGTTGGGACATGGATTTTTTATTAAAAATCATTAAATCATGTGATAATTAGTTTACGTTAATGGATTAATGTAAATTTATACACAACGTCAAACAATAAAAATAGAGAAACCAGTAGAAACAAGAGTAATTCAATATAATAAGATTAAAATTAGAGAAAAAATAAAAATAAAAATCTGAAAAATAGAATAATAATATCTTATTTCAACAAGTTGTAACATATAATTATAAAGATGCACACAAAGAATAAACTCAAAATCATGAGACTCAACCTAACGAAAAATAATATAAAAGAAAAAAAAAACTTAAAAATAATCTAAATTTTTAAAAATAAAGTTTACCGTACGTTATGTAAAGTGATTTAAATGAGTATTTAGAACTAAATTTATAATATTAAAAAGAGTTACATGTTTTAATTAAGTTAATTTTGACTTGTAAGTGTCAAGAATTTACAGGAATTAGATAAGTAATATATAACTTGTTAGTGAGAAATGGACGCTTTTTGTTTAATAATTTAAAAATAATGTTACTTTTAAGAATTATTAAATTATAATAAGTAGTTGAATAAGTATTTTCTCAAATATATAATCTTATTCATTCTATTATTATAATTATTTCTTGTTTATAATATTATTTTTAAAATAATTTATTGTTTAAAAACACAACTACCTTTTTTATTATGATTAATTTTATTTCATTGGATAACTTAAAAAATTAATACAATGATATGAGATAGAATTATAAGAAAAATGATATGACATGAAGTTACAAGAAAAAAATCAAAATAAATTTAAGACAATAGGAAGAAAGTTAAAAGAAGAAGATCGAAATAAATTGAAGACAATATGAAGAGACTAATTTTTTTATTAATTATATTTAAATAATTTTAAAATAATTAATCATGTAAAATAAATTCAAAGAAATAAAACAAATTTCTAAATATTAATACACTAATTAAATTAACTAATCAATATTTAATTAGGGTATTAAATTAAAATATATAATATGAAATTTTTAATGAAAGAATATATTGCAAGTAGGGAGTGATAACAACATCGATTTGTCTCATTGCCCAACAGCGGAAATGAGATAGCCTACCAACAGCGGAAATGAGACCGCGTATATTTAATATACTTACGTGCTTTTATTTAAAATTAAATATTTTTCTTTATTGTATTTGTTACTTATAATAACTTGATCAGCTTAATTTAATAATATCATTAAATATATTACTCATGAAATGTAATATCTATCTAAAATTTAATAAACGTAATATGTGTAACAGCCCAAAAATTCTATAACTTTTATCTGTTACCAAGTATTAACATCCATTTAAAGTTCAAGGTACTACAAAAAGTATTCAGATACATCAGAGTTATGTATAACTATTCTCATGACAAAAGGAAAACCATCTCAAGGTCATAGAGTCTTTAACTACAACAAAAACATATATACAAGACAAAAGGAGATCGATTTAAGAGTATATCATCTTTAAGGTGCTCCTAAACCTGCATCTGCACCTGCTCATGTACATAG